>SDBT01004613.1_pt1 | contig 23348 bp, 23 predicted proteins | sample 2277101 | NCBI WGS metagenome assembly SDBT01 (sample SAMN10404973, study PRJNA504765) | marine sediment metagenome | isolation source: marine sediment core GS10_PC15, 103 cmbsf | place: Arctic Ocean: Southern Knipovich Ridge | collected 2010 | reverse complement strand
GTTTTGCTGCATATTTCCAATAGACCTGTTCAATCACGCACTTGGTGGGGAGTTGACCACGATCTGCTCTGCCCCCAGCTGAGCGTGGTCCACCGCACGGAAGACCTTTCTTTTGAAATATCCGGGGAGTAATCCCTAATCCCGATCTTCGAGCAGATCCGCGGCCGCCCGGAACCCAAGCTTATAGCTGTTGACCCCGAAACCGCTTATCGAACCTTGGCCAACCGAGGCAAAAACCGAGTAATGCCGAAACTCTTCCCTGGCATGGACGTGAGACATGTGCACCTCCACGACGGGGACTTCCAGGATAGCCAGGGCATCAGCGATACCGTAACTGTAGTGCGTCCAGGCTCCGGCGTTGATCACCACTACATCGGTCCCGTCATCGTGGCCTGGTGTATACGCTGCGCCATCTCGCCCTCTATGTTGGTGTGGCCTACAAAAAAAACGCTTAGGAAGGTAAATTCCCCCAAGAGGACGAACACCACGACTCTTGCTTTAAATTTCTACTAAGCTCTTTCATCACGCCAACAGACGGCTTGGCATCATGGTCGAAATGTTCACTTAACGCTTCTATACTGATCCGACCTTCATATCCAACCTGTTTCAGAAGATCGACAAAGGAGACATATTCGTCCTTTACTTTATGAGGATATGATCGGCCCTCCGGATCCGCAAAGTGAATGTGCTTAAGATGAGGTAGATTCCGGTGGTAAACCCCACAAGTAACAGGGATAAAGCCAGAGTCGGCAGAGAATCTGACAGGGAGGCGCCGGCGAGCACGACCCCGCAGGAGATGCATGAGTACCCTATGGTTTCCGGATGGGAGATCTTCTTGGAAATGTAACCCGAAACCAGGAGGCCGCCCATGTAGCCAATGGTGATCAGGAAAAAAAGGGAACCGGCTCCCGTGTGGCTGATCCCCAAGTCCTTTTCGATGGGCACAAGGAGGGGACCCCATATGAAACGCGACAGGAAGTTGAAGAGGAAAATGGCCGTCATGAACAGGAGGGGAGCCAGCCTGCTCCTAAATGGGGCCACCACCTCGCCGTTGGTTCCGAGCATGGCAGAGTTGTCTATCACGATGCCATCCAGCCTCCGTCAAGAAAAAGAACCCTGCCCGTGAGGTAGTCGGAAGCCGCTGAGGCAAGGTACACCACGGTACCGGCAGCGTCGGTCGGTGTACCGGCCCGGCTCATGGGTATGCGGGACATCACCCGTTCCCGGTATTCGGGATCCTCCCAGACCGGTGAGGTGAGATCGGTGACGAAAAAGCCGGGTGCGATGGCGTTGACGCAGATCCCGTGCCCGGCCAGCTCCACCGCCAGCCCCTTGGTCAGGGAGTAAACGCCGCCCTTGGAAACCCCGTAGGCTGAAATGCCCTGCACCCCGATCTTGGAGGTCAGGGAGGCCATGTTGATGATCTTGCCCCCCTCACCCTGGATCACCATTTGCCGGGCTGCTTCCTGGGAAAGAAAATAGGGGGCCCTGGCGTTGACCCTCATGACCCTGTCATAGTCGTCCGGAGTGACTTCCATGAAAGGTTTGCGGATCGTGACACCAGCGTTATTGACAAGTATGTCCAGGCGGCCGAGCCCCTGGACGCAGCGCGAGACGAGTGAGCTTAGATCGCTCACGTTCTCAAGGTCGTAAACCGTATAAAGAACCCGTCTCCCGGTGTTTTGAGACACATGGGACGCGGTTTCGGCCAGTTTCTCCTCCTGGATGTCCACCAGCATCAGATCCGAACCGGCCCGGGCCAGCCCCAGGGCCATCCCGCTGCCGATGCCGGCAGCCGAACCGGTGACCAGGCTGACCTTGCCTGTAAGATCGAAAGGGTTGACTGGGAGATCACTCATGGGAAACCCTCCTTTCAATAGGCACCAGGGCGCCAAACAGTTCAAAAAAGTCCGGCCTGGGGGAACAGCCAGGCCGGACAAAAGGATGTGACGTCATGCTTAAAGTGTTTCCGTATTGTAGAACTCTCCGAAGAGGTCCTCTTCCGAGGGCCTGTCCTCCGGGATGGGGCGCGCCACCCATGTAACGTTCATGTAGTGCTTGAGGTGGATGTTCTCGTTGGTTATGTTGCCGCCCCAGACCCCGCAGCCGAGGCTGGAGGTCATGGGCATACCATTGTTAAAAGAACCGGCGTTGGCCTTGGACTGGGGCTGGCGCACCATGATCCTGCTCACGGGCGCCATCATGGCCAGCCGGTGGATGTGATCGTCGGAGAAGGAATAGATCCCGCAGGAATGCCCCTTGCCGCCCACCTCGTAGATCTGTTTGACCATTTCCAGCACATTGTCAAAACCGCTGTATTTGAAAATAGCCAGGACCGTGGTCAACTTTTCGCCGGAAAAGCGATGCTGCCTCCCGATCCTGTCCTCCTTGACGATGATGAAGGTCCGGTCCTCGGGGATGGAGAACCCTGCTGCCGTAGCCATCTCCATGGTGGAGCGGGCCACTGTGTCCACGGTCCTGTTTCCCTCCCCGTCCCACATGATCGCCTCGAGTTTCGCCTTTTCCTCCTCGGAGGCAAGATAACCGCCCTCGGCCTGAAGCCGGGCGAGAAAGGCGTCGTATATAGAGGCTTCTACGAGGAGGTTCCCATCTGCCGAGCACCCGGACCCGAAGTCGGAGGTTTTGCTGAGACTGGTGTTAAACGCCGCCTCTTCAATATTTGCTGTTTCGTCGATGACCATGGTGGAGTTACCGGCCCCCACGCCGTAAGACGGTTTTCCGGAGCTGTAGGCCGCCCTGACCATGGCCATTCCGCCGGTGGCGACGGTCAGGTCGCATATGGACATGAGCTCCTGGGCCAGGGGGATGCTTGGTTTTGCCGCGCACTGGAAAAGGTCCTCTGGAGCACCGAACTTCCGGAGCGTTTCCCTCATGACTCTTACCATCTCAAAGGTTGTATTTCTGCTCCTGGGATGGGGGGAGAAGATCACAGCGTCCCTGCACTTCAGGGCGTAGATCCCAACTCCAGGAGGAGTCAATTCCGGATTAGTGGTCGGCACCAGGACGGCGATCACACCCGCCGGTTTGGCGTATTTCACCAGGCCCTTTTCGGGGTCCTCCTCGATGATGCCCACGCTCTTCTGCCTGAGGGCGTCACGCAGGATCCCCATGATCTTGAAGCGCTTGGCGGCCCTACCGGCCTTGTCTCCGATGCCGCTCTCGTCCACACCCATCTGCGCTACCCGGGTGAAGGTCTTCGCGTTGGCTGTAGCCCAGCCCACGGCCCGGCAAAGCCGGTCCACGGTCCCCTGGTCGTACTCCTCTATGGCTTTCATCGCCGCCCTGGCCTTTGCGAGAAGTTCCTGAGCGTACTGCTTTTCCTCGTCTGTGATCGGCCTTGCCATTTCAACTCTCCTTACAACCCGCCAGTTTCAGATCCCCGGGCGGATACTGCGGTAATTCAACCGGCCTACTTGGTGGGCAGCTGTCCCGGAGGAGCATAGGCCCATAGGAGCCAAAGGGGCTCTTCCGTGTCGTTGAAGTGCACATGCTCGACACCGTCGGGGATCCACATGTAGTCGTACTGTTTGAACCGTGTTTCCTTATTGTTGTCCAGGTCGTAGGCGATCCCGCCCCCCTTGACAACAAAGTTGATCTCCTCTGACCCTGGATGGGAATGGGGAGAGCAGCGCTCGCCCGGTTCGAAGATCGTCAGGCCAGCCACGATCTGCTCCGCACCTAGCTGAGCATGATCCACTGCACGGAAGACTTTCCTGCGATAACCTTCCTGTTCCAGTCCGAGCCAGATCTGCTCGGCATCCTTGAACGTGTTGATGATCTTGATCTCCAAAAGGTGCCTCCTTTTCAGGACTTTATTCCGGTCAAGCGATCCCGTTTTGCCTACAGGCGTGATCACCGACTTTAAAAAACTCAGAGGAGCTCCACCTAACCCTGTTCTTCAATCAGGTCAGCGGCTGCACGAAGCCCCAACAGGTAGCTGTTGACCCCGAAACCGCTTACCGCACCTTTGACTACCGAAGCAAATACCGAAAGGTGCCGGAATTTCTCCCTGGCGTGGACATGGGACATGTGCACCTCGACGATGGGAACCTCAAGGATGGCCAGTGCGTCAGCGATGCCGTAACTGTAGTGTGTCCAGGCTCCGGCGTTGATCACCACCGCGTCGGTCCCGTCACTGTGGGCCTGGTGGATTCGCTCCGCCATTTCCCCCTCGAGGTTGGTCTGGAGGCACTCTACCTCGCATCCCAGCTCAGAAGCGAGAGCCCTCAGCTCATCGTTTATTTGGTCAAGCGTCACAGTGCCATATTGCTCGGGATCTCGTTTTCCGAACATGTTCAGGTTTATTCCGTGCAGAACGAGTACTTTTTTCATGGTACCTCCTATGCGCTCCGCGGGTCTTTTTTTTGCCCCTGAAAAAAACGCCTCATCCATGGCCACAGCGGGGTCTGGTTGAGCAGCATCAGGACTGTGACAGTGGTCAGGAACAGGGAAATAGGATGGGTCACCAGGTCCAGGAAAAAACTGCCCATGTCGTTTTTAACGGATATGACCGCTCGCCTGTAAGAAACGTCCATCAGGGGGCCGAGGATGACGCCCAGTATGATGGGCCCCACCTGGAAACCGTACATCTTCAGGAAGTAACCCAGCAGCCCGAACCCCAGCATCCAGTACACATCCACCACGCTGTTCTTGAGGGCGAACGTTCCAACCACCGAGAGAACGATGATCGAGGGGATGAGGATCCCTTTGGGCAATTCTACCATCTTCGCGAAGATCCGGATGCCGGTTAATCCAAAGATGAGGAGGAATATGTTGGCAAGAGCCAGGTTGCCCACTGTGAACCAGAAAAGGTGCGGCGTCTCGATCATGAGCATGGGACCAGGCTTAAGACCGTGTATGTAAAGGGCCCCGATGAGGATCGCGGTCACGGCGTCCCCCGGGATCCCCAGGGTCAGCATGGGGATGAAGGCCCCACCGATGGCGGCGTTATTGGCCGATTCCGGGGCAATAAGCCCCTCGTAGGCCCCTTCTCCGAAGGGACGGGAAGGGTTCTTCACCGTACGCTTGGCGTGGTCGTAGGCCAGAAGGGCCGCTATGTCGCCCCCTGTACCCGGGAGGGCCCCGATGAACACCCCTATAATAGCGGAGCGGATGGACAGGGGCAGGTACTTAAGGATCACGGCCCAGGAGGGGATGATCTTGCTCACGTCCTGCTTGATCGGCACCGTTTCGACCTGATGAAGCTGGAACAGGGCCTCGGACACACCGAAAAGCCCGATCATGGCGATGACGTAGTGGATGCCTCCCAGGAGGGCAATGGAATCGAAAGTAAACCGCCCCTCCGCGGTGAGGGGGTCCATCCCCACCAGCCCCATCGTCACCCCGAGGGCTCCGGCGAACAGCCCCTTGGCGGTGGACTCACCGGAGAGGCTTCCCACGAGAAGCAGCCCCATAGTCGCCAGCAGGAGGTAGTCCCGCGGCGCAAACTTGAGGGCGAACTCGGCGAGAGCAGGGGCAGCCAGGGCCAGAACGGCAACCCCGATGAACCCGCCGGCCACCGATACGATGGTGCTGACCCCAATGGCCCTCCCCGCTTCGCCGCGCTGAGCCAGCGGAAAGCCGTCAAAGGCCGTGGCAATAGCAGCCGGCGCCCCGGGAATGTTGAGCAGGATCGCGGTGCGCGATCCCCCGTAAACGCCGCCGCAGTAGACGCCCACCATCAGGGCCAGGGCATTGTTCACGTCCCAGGAGAAGGTGAAGGATATGAGAATGGAAGCCGCCATGGTGACCGACAGGCCCGGTATCGCCCCGACGTAGATGCCGGCAAAAGTCCCCAGGGCAGTCAGCATCATCAGGCCGGGGTTGAACCAGGACATGAAAAAGTATGAAAGTGACGATTCAGCCAAAAGGTCCGCCTCTGGTCAGGGCAGAACGACCCTGAAGAAAAAATGAAAGACCAGGTAGATGCACGCGAGCATGACGGCCGAGATGAGCAGCGACCTGACCAGCCCCCCTCCCTTCAGGACGGTTATGGACGCGAACATGAACAGGAAGGAGCTGGCGATAAAGTGAAGGGGCTCTATGAGAACCATGTAGATCAGGATGATCCCGATGTAGATAAGGATGACCCGGGGCAGCACAATCCGGGCGGCTGTGCGAAGTTCGTTTGCAAACCCCTTAACGCCTTGAACCCTCAGCTTGCGGTTTTCGATTATCACCAGGGCAAGGCTCACCACCATGACACCGGTGGAGAGCATGGGAAACACTCCGGGTGAAGAGAAAGAGGAAAAACCGGATATGCGGAAGGCCTGGTAGAGGGCGAAGACACTCAAAGCCGACAGCAGTAAGCAGAATACTGTCTCGCCTTCGCGAAGGTTTCGTTTCTCTTTCATCGACTGAAGTACCGCAGGCTTTAAGTAACGGCGGCCCCGGTTCCCCGGGGCCGCCTGTTGAAGGTCAGATCGTCAGGGTCTCGGGATACCCAGCTCCGCGGGCGATACCTTGGCCGCTCCCGCATCCTGGAGGAGCCACGTGGTAACCGACTGCCACTTCTTGAGGAACTTGTCGGCTTCGTCACCGCTGATGTTCATCGAAACGGCGCCGAAGTCGGAGATGAAGGACTGGAACCGCTGGTCTTCCGCTGCCTTTTTAAAAGCGGCCACCAGGGCCTTTTTAGCCTCATCGGGAGCATCCCGTTTCACAAATACTCCGTAGAAAGGACCCCAGGGCAGGTACCTTTGGAAATCGGGGAAATCTTTCGTGATGAGGGGGATGTCCTCGAGGCCCGGAATAGGCTTGTCGGCCACAATGGCCAGCGCCTTGACCCGTCCGGCGCGGATATGTTCGCGGACGGCTGTCAGGCCGGCAGGCATGAAATCAACATGGCCGCCCATAAGAGCCGTGACACCGGGACCTTCCCCGTCAAAGGGAACCGGTATAACGTCAAAACCGGTGACCGTTTTGACCAGGGATCCCACCACGTGGGGGAGTCCGCCGGGACCCGTGGAACCCATCTTAATATCGCCAGGGCGCTTCTTGGCATCGTCCACCAGGTCTTTGAATGAGTTCCAGGGCATGTTGTTGTTGGCGACGATAACCCCGACACCGTGGGCCAGGATGTTTACGGGGTAAAAATCCTTGTAGTCCAGCTTTGAAAGTTCCAGGATCCCATGCAGCTGAGGGTTCTCGGCGCCATAAAGCAGCGTGTAGCCGGCTGAAGGTCTGCTGTAAACGTACTGGGTCGCGATGGCGCCGGTACCGCCGGATTTGTTGATGAGGACGATCTGCTTTCCAAGATTATCCTCAGCGAGGGGGGTGATGGCGCGGGACACATTGTCCGTGGCTCCACCAGCTCCCCACATTATGATCCCCTGAAGATCCTTGTCAGGGAATCCAGCCGCCTGTACCGACGAGAAGGCACAGATGACCGCTATGGCCGTCAACCATGGAATCAGCTTCTTCATCTTTTTTCTCCCTTAAAATAATGAAACCGAAGGCCATTGGTCCGAAACCTGGCCAGGGAAGGCTTTTTCGGACACATACGGACGACCCCATGTCGCCCACCCCACCCTGACGGGCTGGCCACAATTGCGTTCTCGTGGAAAACAGGAACCTGAATTACCGCCTCGAACTTTGCGATCCCGGGCTGCCTGGTTCCACCAAACAGGCAAAACGGTTGCCCTCTTCCAAAAAACATTTGCTTCCACTCCATACACCCTTGGTAGTTCAATTTTAGGGACACCGTTCTGTCAAGCAGAATGCTACACAATATGGATTATATAGGTCAGGTTGTCAATACGAGAGGGTGTAAATATACGAGAGGGTGTAAATCAAGCCTGAATTGCATATAATAGAATTACTGTCCTATTTTTACCCTGACCCTCGTGGCCGAGATCCGACGGGAGATGTTGGGTTAGCGAGAAGCTCACACCCTTTGGCGCTGTCAACAGATATTGGGAAGATGAGAGAAGCGATGAAAAACTACACTGAAGAAGACCCCCGTCCCTCTGTACCCAAAGTGGATACTGTTGCCAGGGCGCTGAGCATTCTGGAGTGTTTCACGGCCAGCGAACCGGAACAGACTTTAAAGCAGCTTTGTGAAAAAACAGGGCTTTACAAGAGCCGGGTTCATCGTCTTTCCAGGACACTGCTCGATTGCGGGTACCTGGTCCGCTCATCCTATTCCAGTTACCGGCTCGGGCCCAAGCTCCTGGTCCTGGGCAAGGTGTACGAGAGATCCAACACCCTGGTTTCCATCTCCCGCCCCATCATGCAGGAGCTTGCCGCTACCGCGGGAGAATCAGTGGCTCTTTTCGCTCTGGAGAGTGATAAATCCATATGCCTGGCAAGGGAATATGGACCTTCAAGGCTCTTTTTCGCCATCAATGAGGGCGACTTCATGGAGCTCCATGCTACGGCCATCGGCAGGGTTCTCCTCGCCCATGCCACCGAAAAGTTACGCAAAAAAGTCCTGAGCAGGGACCTGGCAGCTATTACGCCGGCCACCATCGTGGACGGCCGGCGGCTGGAGGAGGAATGCCGGGCCATTTTAAAGCGCGGTTATACCGTCAGCCGTGAGGAAAGGGAGCCCGGAGTGGCCGCTATCGCGGCCCCGATCTTCGATTTCGATAATAAAGTCCCCGCCGCCCTGTCCCTCGTAGGGCCGGTTCAGCGGTTCTCGGAAGAAAACCTGGCCGGATTGGTTAAAAAGCTTCTGGCAGCTACCCGGATGCTCTCCAGCCTCCTGGGAGACACGGGCTAGTTCTCCCGCTCGGAGAACCGGAGCCCGCCGGGGCGCTACAGAAATTCGCGGCGAAGCGGCGTAAAAGCGTCTACCAGGCGCAAACGGGGCGTCATAGGCTGTACGGTGTGCGGCTGGTCAGGGGCAACGGTCACCATGTCCCCGGGACCCAACCGGCTGGATTCCTCACCGACGAAAAACAGCACCTCGCCCTCCACCACGTACGTCACCTGCTCATGAGGGTGGGAGTGGGGGGGGTCCGGTTCCTTAGACGGGCCGTCGGTAAAATCCCAGACGACCACCATGAGATTGTCGGTGTTAGCGACCCGGCGCTGCCGCCCGGGGGCGGTCTGAACCGGCGTGTCCTCGGAACTCCTGCTTATCTTCATGTGCCCTCCTTGTATTATCAATGATAAAAAAACGCCCGCGTCCTACAGGACGGGAGCAGTCAGAATAAACTAGATACACCGCGTCGCGCCGCCGTCGAGATCAATGAGTACGCCGTTCAGGTAGGAAGCGCGCGCTGAAGCAAGGAAAACTGCCAGGGCCGCAACCTCCTGAGGCTCACAAGGCCGTCCCAGGGGGTTGTCACGGACCCGGATCTTTTCGACCTCCGGCACTGTCTTGCCCCATTCATCGGCCAGGCCCTGGTTCATCCCATCCCACCGCTCCGTTCGTGTGGGACCGGGGTTGATCCCGTTGACGAGGATGTTGTCCGGTCCCCCTTCCACGGCTAGCGCCTTTGTGATGTTCATCAGCGCGGCGTTGGCGCCCCCTCCTGCGATATAGGAGGGGTCGGGTCTCCGGCCGGCGTTGCCGATGATGTTGACGATACGGCCTCCCCCGGCTTCCCGCATTATAGGGAAAACTTCTCTCATCATCCGGATGTACCCGAACAGCTTCAGGTCCCAATCCTCCTGCCAATCGGAATCGGGCTTGGTCAGAAGGGACCCGCCCCGGATGGCTCCAGCCGAGTTGATCAGGATGTCAACCCTTCCAAAAAGTTTCACGGCAGCGGCGACGAAGGTCTGTACCCCGTGCAGGGTGCTCAGGTCCGCCGCAACAGGCAGTACCTGTACACCGGTTTCCCGGCTGATTTCTTCAGCGGCCGTCTCGAGGTCCGGGCCGGATCGCGCACCCAGGGCCAGGTTCACACCCTCGGCTGCCAGTTCCCGCGCGATGGCAAAGCCGATCCCCCTGCTGCCGCCCGACACTATGGCCACCTTGCCTTTTAGTCCAAGTTCCATGCTTGTTTTATCCTTTCAGCCCATCCGTGTCGGGGCTTTTTTGACCAATGTCTTTTCAACGCCTTGAGGCGTCCCTGGCTCAGGCATTCTTCAGGTCGAATTCGATACCCTTTATCCCCGCCACCAGGGCCTGATTCACGGGGGTGGGGATGCCGTACTGACGGCCAATCCGCACCACGGCTCCGTTAATAAAATCGATCTCGGTCCTGGCCCCCCTCTCCACATCCTGAAGGATGGACGCCTTGAAGTCGAAGGGGAGCCCTTCCACCGCTGTGTTGAAGATCTCCCCGGGGTCTTTTATGGATAGTGCTATTCCTGCCGCCCGGGCCACCGCCATGGCCTCTTTAACGGCCGCGATGCCGCACTCGACAGCCTCCGGTACCTGAACCAGCTTGCCGTAGGGCAGTCCCGTAATTCCGCTGATCGCTCCCGTGGAAACGTTGACCAGCAGTTTATGCCAGATGAGGGTGCGCATTTCGGGGCATACCGTGGTTTCGAGACCGGCACGCAAAAAGAGGTCCCCTATGCGCCTGGCTCTTTCAGTGATCCCGCCTTCAAGCTCTCCCACCTGAGTGAGTTTGCCTTTACGCCCGATAAGGACACGGCCGGGGCCGGTGATAAGCCCGCCCACATACGTTTTCCCGCTGAGCACCCGTTCCTCCCCAAGGTACTCGGCCAGGATCTCCTCGTTGCCGAGGCCGTTCTGCAGAGATATTACCGCGGTTTCCGTACCCAGCAGAGGCATCGCAGCTTCAATGGCCTCCCTGGTGTGGCTGGATTTCACCAGCACGATGACAAGGTCCACCGGCCCAACCTCAGCGCAGTTGGTGGACACCTTCACCTTGACCGTCCTCTCTTCAGATTCTTCCACGATCGTAAGACCGTCCAACCGCATGGCTTCCAGATGATCCCCCCCCCGGCCAACCAGGTGGACATCGAACCCCGCCTCGGTCAGCACCCCACCGAAAGTACTCCCCAGAGATCCGGGTCCCAGAATACATATCTTCACAATTGTCTCCCAATGGCCGGGTTTTAGACAGAATCCATTCCGAATTGAGAATTGAGAATTGAGAATTTAAAATCTTTATCCGCAATCCGTAATGCGCAATCCGAAATATTTTTTTATTCTTTTATTACCTCGACAATTCCGCGGTCGGCATCCACCCTGACCCGGTCCCCCGTGGAGATCACCTCTGTCGGGTCCTGATCCAGATCGGTAACGGCCGGCAGGCGCCCCACCACCGAACCGAGGGCGGTCTGGGGATTGATCTCCTTGATAACGTACGCGGCGGGGGATAACCCAGCAAAACGCAAGGCCTGGTGTGCAATGGTCCAGGCGGAAGAACCTTGAGCGGTCCGAAACACCAACACCTTCCCCTTGACGTTTTGCCCCAGCCACTCGTGATCCATGTCCACAATATCACCCGTGGTGAGATCGAAGGTGCCGTACCCGCCCAGGGAACCCGAAGTCACCAGGGCCTCACCCTCGGCGACACCGCCGTTTACCTTCCTACCGGTAAGAACGATCTTGCCGTTCAAAGGCTTCCCCTCCATTTTCCGGTAAGGGCCGCCTGTACACACTCCTCGGTCGTGCCGAACCAGGTGTTTTTGAGCCCGGTGGCGCCGGGCGCGTAATGACCGTATTTTGCCGAATTCGTAGCGAACACCTTATCGGGCTCAGCGTCCAGCACCAGGCAACATGTATCCTCCAGGACCACCCCTCCTGCCTTTTCGATGACGGCCTCAAGCCTCTGGATGCGGGCCATAGCCCTGATCATGCTGTTGGTCGTGATATAAAGTTTCGTGTTGGGGCTGACCCGCTTTCCGTCGAGCATCCCCGCCACAGCCTGAAAGCTTTCCAGGCTCATGTGGGGACAGCCTAGCGCCACGATGTCTACATCGTCCTTTCGCGACCGATTCAGTTTCTCATATGCTATGCGGCGTTCCTGGTCTCCGAACCGCAGGTGCCGAACGCCCTTCCGCGTGCCTCCTGCCGCTTCCAGAGTCGGGGCTTCGGGGGTTACGCCCACGATGTGGTGCATGACGATGCTTCCCGAAGATATGCCGGCGGCGCTAATCGCCATGAGCCTCGTCAGGTCGGGGACCTGGTTGACATTGGTGTAGATGGGGATGTCGAGCCCCACTTGTCCGGCCACGTAGTACCCCAGCAGGCACCACTCGCGGACATCCTCCATGTCAACCTGCACATCCACGACCACCTTTCCCAGGCGGTTCTCGTCCAGGTGCATCCCCCACAGCGGGGTCTTGCCGGTTATGGCCGAGGCAAAAGCGCTGTGCAGTCCCTCTATGTTGGTCCTGGATCCGATGACGGAGTTGGTGTAGGCGATAGCCGAGGACTCTGTCCACGCCAGGTGCTGGCCCCTCACCGGGACGTTTCCCACCTGGTAGGGAGTGCAGGTGGCAAGGTGGATCATCCCCACCCGCTTGCAGTAATCCACCATGATCTGAAGGAGGTCACAGTGGTCCTTACCCCCGATCTGCAGTTCAGGATATTTCTGGTCTCTCCAAGTGGCGTTGGTGGTGGTGAAGGCTTTCACCCTGTCCAGGATCACCGTTTCATCGCTGTCTAACATGAAACGCGATGCTACCTCGTCGGGGTCAAGGGAAGGGACATGCTTACGCACAATGCTCACATCAGGGATGGAGCCGGGGATAATGGTCACGTTATCAGTATCGACGAAGCTGTCGGCACCCAGCGCCTCAGCATAACGGACCAGGAGCTCCATGGCCTTTTGCCGCGCTTTCCCCTCAACTCCCTCCAGCATCCTGAGTTCATCGGGCTTAAGCTTCATGGCTGCTCAGCTGTCAGTGCTGACGTGGGAGATGTCCTCATCTGGGGAGTAGATGTCCAGAATATTCCAGTGCCCGGTGGTGGGTGTCGGGTTGTTGATCATGGGAACGTCGAGAACTACGGGCGCGTTGGCCTTGATCGCTTTTTCCAGCGCGGGTTTGAACTGGTCGGCTGATTCTACCCGAACACCTTCCACCCCATAAGCCCTCGCCAGAGCCGCGTAATCGGGGGAAGTGGACTGCCCGTCCTTTGTAGTAAAGACAGTTCCGAAAGTGGTGCCGAAATGAGCCTTTTCCAGACCGGCTATGGTCCCGAAGGCATCGTTGTTCATGATAATCCACACCACGGCGACGCCTTCTGCCCTGGCAGTGGCCAGCATGGCAGGGTTCTGACCGAAACCACCGTCGCCCACCAGGGCTACGACCACCTTGTCGGGGCGGGCAAGCTTGGCGCCTATGGCCGCGGGAGCCCCGAAACCCATGGTGGCAAGGCCGCCGGTGATCTGGATACTGCCCGGTTCGTAGATGGGGAACTGCTGGCCTACGCCATTCTTGTTCCACCCCACGTCGGTAGTGATTACGGCATCCCTTGGAAGGACTTCGCGCAGTTCAGCCAGGATCCGTTCCGGCATCATGGGGAAAGCATCACTTTGCTCCATTTCAAGGTTGCTCGCCTTGAACTCCTCTCGCTGCTCAGAGATCTCTTTGACGAGCTGTGGTTTCCGAATCCCGTCCGGGTACATCTCCCGTGCGACGCGGATCAGGACGGACAGAGCCATCTTCAAGTCCGCAACGACACCGATTTCTACGGGGTAGTTCCTCCCGATTTCGGTGGGTTCGATGTCGATGTGGACAAGCTTTGTACGCGGGATATTGAATGTGTACTCAGGGTACCAGGAGCTGCTGTCTGCCTCCTTGAAACGGGCCCCGAGGGCCATAATGTAGTCAGCGTTCCTGCACGAGTCGTTGGTGTATTGTGTGCCCCAGAACCCGGTCATTCCGAGGGTCATGGGATGGTCGTCGGGCAGGGCCCCCTTGCCCATGAGGCTGTGCGCCACCGGGATATGCATTTGATCAACGAACTCGCGCAGCTCTGTTGCCGCGTCGGCCAGAACGATCCCACCCCCCACGTAAAGTACGGGGCGCTCCGCCTGGGCAAGGCGCTTGACGATCTGCTCAGCGGTTTCTTCACCAATGGACGGTTTGTGAAGCGTCTTGGCGTTTATCTTCACCCGGTCAAAAAGGGCCGTGGCTATCTTCCTTGAAAAGATGTCCATGGGCACGTCTACCAGGACAGGGCCCGGCTGGCCGCTTTCTGCCAGGGTAAAGGCCCGCTCCATGATCTCCGGAAGGTGCTCCGGCCGCTCCACCCGCCAGACCCTCTTGCAGAAGGGGCGGTAGATCTCGCACTGGCTGCCGTCTGCGTGAAGGTTCACCTCCTGGTGGGGGTGCTTCCCGTAGTAGTGGCTCGGAACATCTCCCGCAATGACCACCATGGGGATACAGTCGAGAGCAGCGTTAGCCACCCCGGTCACCGCGTTGGTGAGCCCCGGTCCCAGATGGGTCAGGAGCACAGCCGCCTTCCCTGTGGCCCGGGCGTAACCATCGGCCGCATGGGCGGCCACCTGCTCGTGCCGAACATTGATGAACCGTATGGAGCTTTTCTCCATTGCGGCAAGGACCGCTATGTTGGTGTGTCCGCAAAGGCCGAATATGTGCTTAACAGAGCGGTGCTCCAGGTATTTTACCAATTGATGGGAAACCAGGTCTTTCACGATAACCTCCGCAAATAATGTCTTAGAATCCTCTTAGAATCCCCTTAAAATCCAAAGAACCTCGGTATCCAGGTCACGGTTGCCGGGATAAAGGTGATAATGATAAGCGCCACCAGTTCCACTAAAAACAGTGGCCAGATCTGACGGATCAGACGTCCCATTCCCACATCAGCGATAGAATCCACTACGAAAAGACAAAGTCCCATCGGCGGAGTGATCAGGCCGATCATCAGGTTAAAAACCACCAGGATGCCGTAATGTGTCGGATCGACCCCCATGGATACGGCGATAGGGTGCAGGATCGGCACCAGGACCAGCATGGCGGCGATCCCTTCCAGGAACAGGCCAACGACAAGGAACAGGATCATCGAGGAGATCAGGAACATCCATTTGGCGGTCATGAACGCCAGCGCAAAATCGGTGATCATGTTGGGAACCCGGTTATAAGTCATGAGCCAGTTTGCGGCTGATACAGCACCGATGACCACCATGATCGTGGAAGTGTCACGCATTGAACGGCCAAAGATCGCCGGTAACTCTCTTATCCTCAATTCACGGAAGATGAAAATACCTACTACCAGAGCATAGGCGACAGCAAAACAGGCCGCTTCTGTCGGGGTAACCACCCCCAGGAGAATACTGCCGACCACGAAAACCGGCATAAAGAGTGGGATAATTCCCTGCATCAGGGTGTTGATCCTGGAGGCTTTTGTAGTTTGCGGAGCGGGTGTCTCAAAATGTCCGGCAAAAACCATGACGTAAATGGACAGGAGAGTGGCCAGCAGCAAACCGGGGCCGATCCCCCCCAGGAAAAGCCCGGGTACTGAGACACCGGTCACGGTCAGGGCATAGATGATCACCGGAATGCTCGGCGGTATGATCGGGCCGATAACCGAAGACGCGGCGGTAACCGCGGCAGAAAAATCACGCGGATAGCCGCGTTTTTCCATTTCCGGGATAAAGATCCGGCCAATGGCGGAAGTATCTGCCACAGCGGATCCGGACAGGCCGGCAAAGATCACCGAGGCCCAGATATTGACCACTGCCAGTCCGGCACGGAATCGCCCGACCAGCAGGGTGGTGAAAGCGATGATGCGGCTGGTGATCCCCGATTCGTTCATCAACTCACCGGCAAGTACGAATAAGGGGATCGCCAGCAGCGGAAAGGACTTCATGCCGCCATACATCTGGATGGCAACGATCCGCAGGCTATAGGGGAAGTCACCAACCGCCATGAAGTAGAACAAAGCGGCCAGGATGGAAAAGGCGACAGGCAGACCGACAACCAGACCAATCAGCAGAATAAAATAGACCATGATCTATCCATCCACCGTTTGGGCCACCGGTTGGGTATCTGGTTCCTCAATCTTCCACGCCTTACTGATGCAGCGCTGTAACAGTTTTAATAATGCGGCGATAGACAGCATCACCCCACCGAGGATCATGGCTGCCTGGTAAGGGTAGTAATGGCCCAGCCAGATCAACCAGTCCCAACCTGTGACTGCACTCAGGTCTTTGGCCAGACCGATGAGAGCGGACGCTTCCATGCCGCCTCGCTTGAGGACGAACTGCCAGCCGGACCAGGCTATGAGACCGCCGATCCCCACCATTATGAGATCCACCAGCATATAAAGTTTTTCAGTGGAGGCACGCGATAAAAACCCGACCAGAATGGTGAAGCGGATGTGACGGTCCTGCATATACGCATAGGCCGCACCGAACATGAATCCGTAGACAGCAATTAAGGTGGGCAGCTCCTCGCCCCACTCAAGCGACTTGCCGAACGTGTATCGGCGCAGCGAATTGAAAAGGATGATCGTGAAGACCGCTATCATCGAAAGCGATGCACCACCGGCAAACAGACTCGTGAAAAAACGTGAGGTTTTTTGAACAGCTGACCGGTGCATGCCCCGCCTTTTGAAGTAATCCTGTCAGCCCGGTTCGAACTCCGGGAGAGTAACTATATTGCTTCCCCGAGCGGAGTTTCCGCCCGGGGAAGCAGTCGTGAGTGGATGGGGTTACTGATTTTTGGACGCTTTGGCAACAGCTTTGTCCAGTTTATCGATCCATTTGGCATCTTTACCAAGTTCACCACGCAGCCATTTGACCACGGCCGGCTGAGCAGCATCTTTAAACTTCTTCATATCAGCAGCGGAAGGTGAATAGACCTGCATCCCTTCAGCAACAACCTTGGTCACACCTTCAGCGGTGTTGAACTGCTGAATGGCGCGCCCCATAAGACCGGCAGTACGCGCGGCCTTCTTGAGAAGGGCCTGGTTCTTGTCCGAGAGCGACTGGAAAAACTCATCGTTGATGACGATAAAATCGACAGCGTAAACGTGTCCATCCAGGGTCATGAACTTCTGCAGTTTGTGGAGTTTGTTGTTGTAAATGACACCAACCGGGTTCTCCTGGCCATCAACGACGCCGGTTGCCAGGGCGTTGGGAAGCTCTGACCAGGCGATGGGTGCTGACGCAAAGGTGTAAGGAATGTTGAGGACATCCGCAACCTTGCAGACCTTTGCCATGGCGCCGGAAATCAGGGCCATGTGAAGGGTACCCTCCTGCGCCTGCTGCACCAGTTCGTTTTCATTGCCGAGGGCCTTGGCCGGGAAAAGTTCGACTTTCATGTCGCTCTCGCCTTCAACGATATTCTTGAAGATCGTAGCGGCGGCACCCTTTTTAGAGCTCTGCCACTCGGCGGGGTCCACGTGAGCCAGTTTGATCGTCGTCGCCGCCATGGCAGCCGGCGCGAGTGCCAGCGCGGCTACCGCCACGAAGCACGTGTACTTCATCAGCTTTCTGATTCTACCTTCCATCTCTTCCTTCTTTGCCCTTGTGCACAGTATTGAGAGAGGCCCACGGGGGTCCCGATCATCCATGCCGGGTCCCGACCACTTGCAGGTCCCTTTCAGTGTTTGACCTTCTGAACCCGCTTTAATGTGTCAACTATTCCCCACCCCCCCGGGAAAAAGTATTGGGAAAAACATTAAACTGGTGCGGCAAACCCGGTTCCGGAGCGTATCTGATCCTAACCGGAATCAGGTCTTAACAGACCGAACTAAAGCAAAGAACGGTATTTAAGCTTGGAAGCTGATTAGTCTATCTATCCTATCTAGTGGAACAAGATTGTTAATAATAAAATAGATACCCCAAGTGAATTTGTCAAACGTTTTTTTAGCCGGGCCCTTAGAGCTTGGTTCGGCGGTGGAATAGTGAGCGCTTATCAATTGTGATCCCGGAAACACTGTTTTAACTCATGTATCACGAACTGGGGTATCGCAATCCGGGACGGCTCGATCTGGCCACGACTTCCTTAATTAAGCACCATCCTTGAATAACCAGAAAATAACCTGTCGTTAGCGAATGGTAATGTTACCTCTGCCCTATTCCTTTCGGCAAATCCACAACCTCGGATGTCAGCGACCTGCCTTTAAAGGTGAGTCGATTCCACGTTGGCCATATTGTCCTACTGTAAGGAACATGGTACTATTATCAACGTGCTGGTCAAGTTTGAACCTGGTATGTACTGAGTATATACAAACCAAAAAGATTTTATAACCAATCAAAACAAAATTCACGGAGGAACAGCTATGAGAGCAGCAGTGCTGAATAAAACAGCTGACCTGACAGTTCACGATCTGCCTGATCCCGTACCGGGGTCCAATGAAGTTGTCATCGCTGTTACCCTTGCTGGCCTCTGTGGATCTGACTACTCGCTTTATCATGGAAAATTCGGAGTTCCTCTCCCTGTCGTACCGGGCCACGAGGGGATGGGGATCGTCAAGGAGGTCGGCCCAGGGGTGTCCAATGTAACGGTGGGACAAAGGGTTGTCATCCAACCAAACTTCGCCTGCTGGAACTGCGACCTGTGCGATTCAGGCCTTGACAACATCTGTCATGAAAAGGTGCGCCTCGGCATCGACTCCAACGGTGTTTTCGCCCAGTACGTCAAGGTTCCCGCAAGGTATGTGTGGCCCGTTCCGGATGGTCTCGATGACCGGACAGCAGCTTTAACGGAACCGCTGGCCGTTGGCGCCCACGCTGTAAAGATCCTGCCCCCTGCAGAGGGTGACAGGGTCCTCGTTATCGGCGCCGGGGTCATCGGCCTTATGACGCTCCTGCTCGCCAAACTCGGAGGAGCCCAGGTGACCGTTTCGGACCTGTTGAAAGAACACTTGTCGCTGGCAGAAAAAATGGGGGCTGACGGCACTTTCCTGGTCGGCGGCGATGAGGAACCGGAGTCGTCCTCTTTTGATCTGATCTATGAGACCAGTGGAGCACCGTCGGGCCTTGCCGACGCCATCGAATTTGCCGCCCCAGGAGGGCGGATTGCGCTGCTTGGCCTTCCAGGTTTCGAGCATCCTGTTCACACCACTCCCATCGTCCGAAAAGAGCTCTCCATTAAGGGCTCCATGGTCTACACCGACGAGTTTCCCAGTGTCCTTGAGCTTTTAATAAGCGGGAAAGTCGACCCCACTCCCCTCATTTCTGGCGTGATTGGGCTCGATGACCTGGACAGTGCCATTAAGAATTTCAACGCACCGGACCGCTTCAAAGTCCTGGTCTCCCTTTGAGGAACATGCTGTTGTGATAGCCGATGACAATAAAATGAAAGGGAGTGCTCCGGAACTGCTCCTCGAAGATGAGGCGCTCCGGGACGGCCTCCAGATGGAGTCTGAGGTCTTTACCCTGGAGGAAAAGCTGGAACTGTTCCGGCTTCTGGAAAGCTCGGGAATCCGGCGGATCCAGGTGGGTTCCTTCGTTCACCCGAAGATCGTGCCCCAGATGGCCGACACTGACGAATTGATCAAAGCAATAGGAGAAACCAGTGGAACTTTGCTGACAGCACTGATCCTTAATGAAAAAGGGCTTGAACGGGCCCTTGCTTCCGGAGTTCATCACCTGAGTATGTCGGTCTCGGCCAGCGACACCCACAGCAAAAAGAACGCCGGAAAACCGGCTGACGAGGCTCTTGACTCCATGACACGGCTTATCACCCGAGCCGTTGGGGAGGGTGTAAGCGTCAGGGCAGGCCTTCAGTGCAGCTTTGGCTGCGTTTATGAAGGAGCCGTTCAGCCGGATACAGTCATCAAAGGTATAGCCCGTATGGCCCAAGCCGGAGCCTCGGAGGTCAACCTGGCCGACACCGCCGGAATGGCGTCACCTTACTCCGTGCGCGACCTTGTCAAACGGGTGGGTGACGAGCTTCCCGGCATACTCATTTCCCTGCATCTTCACGACACCGCTGGCATGGGCCTGGCCAATATGTTCGCTGGCTACGACGCAGGCGTTCGCATCTTTGACACCGCGGCAGGCGGCCTGGGGGGGTGTCCCTTTGTAAAAGGCGCGGCGGGCAACGTTCCCACCGAAGATGCGGTAAACATGTTCGAATCCATGGGTGTTGCCACCGGGATCGAACTTGGTGCCCTTTGCAAAGCTGTGAGTTATCTAGAGTCCAGGCTCGGACGTGCTTTACCTGGCAGGATGAGCAGGATCATGGAAGGGTCAAGATATGATTGAAAAGGATCGCCAGCCCATCAGGGAATCGGATCGTCAGGTAGACACTGTGGCCAAGGCCTTGACTATTCTCAACTGTTTTTCCGCAAGCGAGCCGGAATTGTCTCTTAAAGTTCTTAGTGAAAAGACCGGGTTATACAAGAGCCGCATCATGAGGTTGTGCGGTACGCTCAGCGCCCAGGGTTTCCTGGTAAAGACTTCACGGGCTACCTATGAACTGGGCCCCAGGGTCATGATCCTCGGCAAGGTCTATGAAAAAGCCCACAACTTGCTCAACTCAGCAGGGCCCATCCTGGATAAACTCGTCTCCGCGACGGAGGAATCAGCTGCGATCTTCATGCGTGACGGTATGAACCGGTTCTGCATTATGCAGAAAATCGGCCCAGCATCTCTTCGCTTTTCAGTCAGTGAGGGTGATCCACTACCGCTCCATGCCGGGGCGCCCGGGAAGGTCCTTCTGGCCTGGGCCCCGGAAAGCATAAAAGAGCAATTTCTTCATGACCAGGATCTGAAAAAACTTACCTCGAAAACCATTACTAAATCCAAGGGTCTGGAGCAGGAGTTAGATTCAGTGCGCCTGATTGGGTATGCCATCAGCGAAGGTGAAGTTGTACCTAGTGCCGTTTCCCTGGCTGCACCGATCTATGATCACGAGTCCAATGTTAACTACGCCATCCACCTCGGTGGTCCGGCGCAGCGCCTGACACCCGCAAGGCGAGAGGAGATCCTCCCCCTGCTAATGGAAGCGGCCCGAAAGCTATCATTTTTCGAGGGAGCTTGATAGAGATCCGTGCTGGATTCGGGCAAATTCGACTGGCCTGAACATCTGAAGATTCAAGATGATGTTAGCGTTTTGACAAGATCCCCCGGATCGTCCAGGAATGCGACGCGGCAGCGGCCGATATTTTCCAGAAGAACACACCTGACACGTCCGTCCATCCTCTTTTTGTCCCGGGCAAGGAATCCCTCGATGTCCTTGTCGAGCCCGATGTCTGGAACGGGGATCTTTTCCACCACCGCCAGCGCCCTCCTGTAGATGGCCTCATCCAAACCACAGATCTTCCTCGAGAGGGAGAGCGCCGCTTTCATACCGATCGCAACGGCCTCACCGTGACGGATTTCTCCTAATCCCATAGATGACTCAAGGGCGTGGGCGAGGGTGTGGCCAAAATTGAGGACAAGCCTGGGGCCGGCCTCTTTCTCATCAATGGATATCACCTCCGCCTTTCGGCGACAGGCCGCCTCCACTATGAATTGTGTATCGACGCCCCCTTCCGGACCGAGATCGTTCACCTTTTCGAGGTAAGCGAAGAGTTCCTGATCCAGGGTGAGGGAAATCTTTACTATCTCTGCCATGCCCGAATACCAATCCCTCAATTCCAAAGTCCTGAGGACATCGGTGTCGGCATATACTGCTTGTGGTTGATGGAAGGTTCCCACTTGATTTTTACCTTCAGGAAGGTTGATCCCGGTTTTCCCCCCGGTGCTGCTGTCCACCATGGAAAGGAGTGTCGTGGGAACCTGGATGACGGACACGCCCCGAAGGAAAATGGAGGCAGCCAAACCCGCGAGATCTCCCACGACTCCACCACCCACGGCAACGACCAGGGAACTCCTGTCCAGTCCGGCACTGACCATTTTTCTGCAGAGGTTCTCCAGGTGGTCGAAGGATTTGCTCCCCTCTCCCTCCGGTACGACGACGACGGTGGCGGGTGACATAGGAGCTCCTGCCAGCTCTTCGATGCGATGACCATAGATGGAGTGTACCCGGTTATCGGTCACCACCATGATCTTCGCGGTCGAATTCCACCTGCGCAGATACTCCTGGAGAAGCTCCCAGACCCCGCCTCCTATATGTATGGAGTAGGATCGTTCACCCAGTTCAACATTAACGACACTCAAAGCCATGGTCACGATTTCAACAAGGCAAGGGTGCTTAGTACTGCATCTTCCGGAACCTGATCGGCCACGAAGACATCGCCGATGTTTTTCAGTAGCACATAATGCAGCTTTCCAGCCTTCTTCTTTTTGTCGCTCCTCATGGCCAGGAGCAGCTGGTCCGGAACCAGATCGGCCGGAATGCGGATCGGCAGACCAGCTGAACTTAGAACCGCCTCGATCCTTTCCTGCAGTTCTTCAGGGCAGTAACCCAACTGTGCCGAAAGGTTAGTGGCGGCAACCATTCCCATGGCGACAGCTTCGCCGTGGCTTATACTATGGTGGCTGAGATGTTCAATGGCGTTTGCAAAGGTGTGTCCGAAATTCAGCACCGCCCTCCGGCCCCGATCAAAAGGGTCTTCCTGAACAATATTGATCTTGACCTGAATGGCTTGAGCGACCAGCGCCTGAAGTTCCGAAACCTGTTGCTTCTCCCCTGCAGACTGGATCCAGTTTCCAGATTCGATTTTCTGGAGCAGATTCGAATCTGCGATGAGGCTGTGTTTGATGACTTCCGCCATTCCGGAGGCAAACGCCCTTGGGAGAAGGCTTTGAAGCGTAGCGACATCGGCTATTACGGTTTTCGGCTGCTTGAAAGCACCGATCAGGTTCTTCGCATTCGGCAGATCAATTCCGGTCTTGCCGCCGATACTGGTGTCGACCATAGCCAGGAGGCTGGTGGGGCACTGGACACAATCGACCCCCCGCATATAGGTTGCCGCTATAAAACCCGCGAGCTCACTGATCACCGTCCCGCCAAGCGCAATGATCGTACCGCTGCGATCAAAATCGGCGTCAAGCAGTTGCTCGTAAATCGACTGGGCTGTTGCCAGGGTTTTATTCTGCCTACCGGGCGATATGCTGACCACGACATCAACGGATCCGCAGCTCTGGGTATACAAAGGACCAACGGTATCATCCGTAATGATGGCAATAGGCCCATCAATTCCGGCTAACTGGGAGAGGAACGGTAAAAGTCCCCCGCCGACAATAAATTCATAGCGGTAGCTAGGTGCCGTAATGGCAAGGCGGACATCCGGCCCTCCCGCTATTATCCCTGCTATATTCTGGGCAACGGTTGCTGGACTTTTTTCAGATGTGACAAATTGCGGAAACTGCCCGTAGCCCTTCTTTCGCTGCTGCAGCAATTCGACAATGTGTTCAAGGGGATCCGGGACTTGGAGCAGCGGGCGAACAAGGCTGTCGCTCTCTGCGCGTTCAAGGATCTCTTCCGGTGTCGCCACGAGACAGAAAACCCTGCCGGTTTTGCCCAGTACGGCTGCGTTGTCACCATCCAGCATGAATCGACCGCCGGTGGCAATGACCAGGCCGGTT
>SDBT01004612.1_pt1 | contig 23351 bp, 21 predicted proteins | sample 2277101 | NCBI WGS metagenome assembly SDBT01 (sample SAMN10404973, study PRJNA504765) | marine sediment metagenome | isolation source: marine sediment core GS10_PC15, 103 cmbsf | place: Arctic Ocean: Southern Knipovich Ridge | collected 2010 | reverse complement strand
CTCAATAAGATAAGAGTTCCAAAGAAGACTGTTTTGAGGACAGTTTTGATTTCTTGGGAAAGAGAAGTAAATCTGTCAACAGCATAGGCTCCTTGCAGACTAAATATCCACCACCATAAGAAGGCAATGACCACCATAAGTTCCCAGTAGTTGCCCAACTCGATCGGTTCTCCAAATGGAATAAACTTCAAGATAAATGATCTAATAAAGTAAGCAACAACTAACGAGCCAATAACAACAAGGATATCAAGAGTGATAGATATCTGACGGCGAAAGTTAAAGAATCCTTTGAGCATGTTAATCCCTCATTTTGTCTTGCTAAATACCTTCCTCTTCATCATCTATATTCTCTCTCGCCAATAGTCCATAATATCTTTCAGAGTCTTCTCAAAGGGAATTTCCGGTTTCCATCCTGTTTGTTTTCTAAATTTAGTGGAATCACCCACAAGCACGGGAACATCCGAGGGTCTCATTCTAGCCGGTTCTTTCTTTACCTCTATATGACTACTGGTCATTCCCAGAAGTATATCCAATATCTCTCCTATCTCATAGGCTTTACCAGAAGATATATTGTAGACCTCCCCGGGAACACCCTTTTCCAAAGCGAGCCAATATCCCCTTACCATGTCTCGAACGTCAGTAAAATCTCTCTTGGTCTCCAGGTTCCCCACGTATATAATGGGATCACCCAAGTCTTTCTCTATCTTTATGATTTGTTTGGCAAAATCTGAACAGACAAAGACAGACGGTCGTCGTGGGCCAGTGTGGTTAAATCCCCTTGTTCTTACAATATTTAGCCCATAGCTCATAAAATATTGATAACCCAATAGGTCCTGAGTGACTTTGCTCACCGCATAAGGACTCAGCGGTCTCAAAGGATTTGTCTCTTTTATCGGAAGTTCATCTTCGTGAGTCATGCCATATTCTTCACTGGAGCCAGCTATTTGAATCCGAGGATTTATGTCTGTTTGTCTCACAGATTCAAAGATATTGAGTTCTGCCATGATATTAGTGGATATCGTTTCTTCAGGTGCGTGCCAGGAAGTAGGAACATGGCTCTGTCCTGCTAGATGGAATATCCGGTTTGGCCTTACCTCCTCAATAACCTTTCTCACCGATGAGGCATCTCGAAGATCACACTCCTTTAGAATGATTCTACCCTCTAAATGTTGAATATTCTCAGTCGTGGATCTCCATCGTTTAATCCCATAGACTTCAACATTTTCTTTGGTCAAGAGGAAATCAGCCAGATGACTCCCCACAAACCCGGTGATACCCGTAATCAAAACCCTCATAAATGTGCTTCCTTTCATACCTAAATCTCACTCGTTCTTCTCTATTCTTGCTTCTTAGTTTACGAGAGGTATACTACCCGGTAATATTCAGCTATCTTCCTCACTGCTTTAATCACATCCTGCACATCCTGTTCGCTCAACTTTGGTGACAGCGGCAAAGAGATAGTTCTTTCGCCAATAAACTCGGCCTCTGGAAAGTCTCCTCGCTTGTAGCCAAAAGCTTCACGGTAATACTTGTGTAAATGCAGGGGAGTGAAGTGAATACCCGTGCCAATTTCCTCTCTCCTGAGAGCCTCGATGAACTCATTGCGGTCAATTCTCAATAGTTCCGGTCTGATTAGAATTGTATACAGATGTCGGGCATGCTTGATATTCTTCTCTTCAATGGGGGTAATTATCTCAGGCATACGGGCAAAAGCTTCATTGTAAATATACCAGTATTTTTCCCGAAGCTTCAGATTTTCCTCAACACGAGATAGTTGATAAATGCCCATCGCCGCCAGCACATCCGGCATGTTGTACTTAAAGCCGGGATAAAGAGTTTCGTAAGGTTGGAAGCCGTAGGATGAATAGCGCTTCCAAGCATCTTTACTAATGCCATGTAGACTCTTGATACGTATTTCTTCAGCCCACTGGCCGTTGTCGGTGCTGATCATACCCCCCTCGCCAGTGACGATGTTCTTGGTGACGTAAAAGCTGAAGCTAGTAATATCGCCAATGCTGCCAATCTTCTGGCCACCGTACCACGCCTCTGCAGCATGAGCCGCATCCTCAACAACGTAAAGGCCGTACTTCTTGGCAATCTTCATGATCTGATCCATCTTACAAGGGCGACCACACATGTGAACGGGAATGATAGCTTTAGTTGAAGCAGTGATTCTCTCTTCGATTTTAGCAGGGTCAATATTAGAGGTATCTCTCTCCACATCAGCAAAGACGGGGATTGCTCCAACATGGATAATCACATTAGCTGTAGCAGCAAAGGTCATGGGCGTAGTAATTACTTCATCACCCCGTCGTACCCCTATGACATCAAGAGCTAGATGCAGACCCGCTGTGCAGGAACTAAGAGCGATGGCGTATTTGCTACCTACGTACCGCTTAAAGTTCTTCTCGAACAGGTGAGCTTTGGGTCCTGTGCCCAGCCACCCCGACTTGAGAGTATCGACTACTTCCTGGATTTCTTCCTCTCGAATTAGAGGAGCGCCGAAAACCAGGAAGTTTTTTCGTACCGGATTGCCACCTTCAATGGCTGGATATTGACTCATCTGTGATTTCCTTTATTCGCTAACAATTCTTGATAAAGCTGGGTTACTCTGGTCACTGAAGAATTGATACCAAAACGTTGTCGGATACTCTTTTCTCCCTGTCGTCCTATCTGTTGCGCCTGTTCTTTGTTCCTCACGAGTTCCAGAATAGCTTTGCTAAGAGCGACGGTGTTTTTTGGAGGTACTATGACTCCCAAATTGTCATTTTGTATTATATCCCGCGAGCCAGTAATATCGGTGGCTATTATCGGTTTTCGCAGGAGCATAGCCTCTAGGGGAGCGTAGGGCATTCCTTCCCATAAAGAAGAGAGTACAAACACATCAAAGGTAGCCATAATCTCCAGATAATCATCTCTATTTCCCAGTAAATGTAGAGAGTGAGAGATACCTAACTGTCCTATCAAATTTTGCACTTTCTCTCTTAGTTCTCCATCTCCTACCAGGACAAATTGAGTTTTGGGTTCAGCTTTGAGAACCTGGGCAGCAGCCTTAATAAAGTAATGCGGTCCCTTCTGAGGGGTCAAGCGAGCTACCATACCCACTACAGGGTCAGTCAATCGAAGAATCAGTTCCTCTTTTTTTTTGAGAATGTCCACTTTGTCGGCATTGTATTTATCCGTATCCAGACAGTTTTCGATGACGCTGATTCGTCTCGATTTGATAATTCCAGCCTCAATTGCCTGCTGTTTTTCTGTCTCTGAGCAGGAAATGATAGCATCGGTGAAATAGCCGGCAAATCGCTCCAATAGAATGTACAGCCAACGTCTCGGGGGGCTTACATAATCGTTAAAAGATAGTCCCTCAGGTGTATAAATAATCACAGGAACCCTGGCTAATTTAGCAGCTAATCGTCCCACAAATCCTGCTATAGCGCTATGGGTATGAACTATATCATATCTATTTTTGCGAGTTATCCAGTATAAAGAGAGTAGAGCTCTAAAATTGGCGATTGGTGCGACCTTTCCCCCCACCATATCCACCATTTTCACTTTATATCCCTTGGATCTCATCCGTTCAGGGAATCGAGGATCAGCCAGAGGTCGCAAGGGATCATAGGGTGCCGGCGAAGGCAAGGCCAGGGTGATATCGAACTTATTACGATCCATGTTCGTCACCAATAGGTAAAGAGCCTTTTTCGTCCCACCTCCCATGGCCTCAAGAACATGCAGGATTTTCACCTTTCGTCCCTGTTGTGACATCACTTTATCATCTTTCATCAGTTAATTGCCAGATGCAGCTTCTTGATAAATTGTCAAGGTCTTTCGTGCCGTCTCCTCCCATGAGAATAATTTCCTTCGGGCAAAGCCTTTTTTTATCAACTCTTTTCGCAAAGCGCTATCCACCAGCAATCTCTCCACTGCCTTCGCCAGATCTTCCACATCGTGGGGATTAACCATAAGGGCAGCTTCACCAACAACTTCTGGAAGTGACCCGGCATCTGAGGAAATAACTGGTGTACCACAGGCCATCGCCTCTAAAGGAGGAAATCCAAAACCCTCATATAGAGAGACCAAGACAAATATGTCCGCTAGGTTATAGATATGGACCAAGTCTATATCCTCGATATATCCAAGAAAGACAACATCATCCTTTAGCCGAAGACGTAATATTTTCTTAAATATCGACTCATACAGCCATCCCCTTGGCCCCACCACCACTATCTTAGGGAGCGAGCCTACTTTTCGTTTCAATATTGCGTAAGCATCTAGAAGGCCTGTTAAATTCTTATCCGGGGATAGAGTACCTACATGCAAAATAAAGTGCTCTGGAAGTGCAAACTTTTTTCTCGTATTCTCTAACAATTCAGAATCCGAGATTTCCTTAAACATTTCACTAAGGCCACAATTTATCACTGTAATCTTCTCTTCTGAAATATTATATGTCTCTAAAATATCTTTCTTAGTATTTTTAGCGTCCACAATTATTCTATCTGTCCGAGCTATTGCCGCACGCATGACAGTATTCTTATAGACCCGTTTAGCAAGAGTGTAGGTTTGAGGATATACGTTGTAGGTCAGATCGTGCACCGTAATCACGCTAGGGCAACGAAGTGGCAAAATAGGGTAAGATTGGTCTGGGAAATGTATAATATCTACTCTTTCTTGTATCAGCTTTATCGGTAAGAATAACTGTTCCCACATAATACGACCTGCGGCGTTCTGAAGGGGAAATAGACTCAATTTTTTTCTAAAGTTTTTTGTCCCGGGCAAAATGCCATTCTTGACTTTTGAATTGGCAAACAATACATATTCATTATTGCTGTCTATCTGGGCTAAGCCATTTATCAAATCTCGAATATAACGCCCCACTCCTGAGCGATGGATTGAGAGCAACTGACAATTGATAGCTATACGCAAGATAATTTTCCTTCTTATTTGAAGATTTCTGTGTAGATTTTTATCACACCCTTGACATAATTCTCAACAGTGAATAGTGTCTCTGCCCGCTTCCTTCCTAGTCGGCCCATTTTTTTTAGTTTGTCCCTGTCCTTCAATATCTTTGCCATACCACTTGCCAGCAGGTTGGCATTATTTGGTGGCACGAGCAGTCCCGTTTTACCATCGACAACAATTTCCGGTATGCCACCGCTATCAGTGCCTACAACGGCTTTCTTCATAGCCATAGCTTCTACAAGCACTCTGCCGAAGGGTTCATTATGAGAGGGCAAAACTAGGAGGTCGAGACATCCCAGTATCTCTGGAATATCTTCTCTAAATCCGGTGAAGATGACGTGGCTTGTTATTCCTAGCGTATTCACCATTCCCTTGAGTCTCTCTTTATATCCTCTATCATCTATCAATGAATCTCCCACAATGAGAAACTTCGCCTTGGGGAAAACTTTGACAAGCCGGCTTGCTGCTTGAAGAAATTCTTCCTGTCCCTTCCAGCGACCCAGGACACCGACTAGCCCTATCAAAGGAAAAATACCGTCTAAACTGAATTCACCTCTAATCTTGCTTGTATCAATTACTCCAGGATTAAACTTTGCTAAGTCAACTCCATTGTATACCACTTTTACCTTGCCTGACAAGCCGGATTCCTCAATGAATGCCTTAGCTACGGCGTTGGAGATGGCCATTACCTTCCTTGCTAAAGGATAGAAAGGTTTACTAACCATCCTGATGAATGTCGATTCATCTCGATAGATATCACGTATGTGCCAGACTACTGGAATTCTAGCTAATACTCCTGCCATACTTCCATAGAAATGAGCTCGCACGTTATTGGTATGAATGAGAGAGACTTCGTATTTCTTGATAAGCAGTAAAAGCTCTAACACGCAAGGTATGAAGAACAAAGTATCAAGAATGTACTTCTGAGGAGTGTTTCTACGAGTAAACTCGCTCATTTTGATAAAGTGAACAGGCACCCCCATAGTCTTTAGTTCTTTGGATAATCTGCCTTTCCTTGGAAGCGCCACGAGGCGTCGATACTTCTGTCGGTCGAGCTTTCGTAACAGCTCTATTAAACTAACTTCCGCTCCGCCTATATCATTTTCAGTATCAATATAAAGTATGGTCTTAGCATTCATACGCAAATCTGCCAGGGTTACTCATAATTCCTCGGCTAACGCTTCTCTCATTTTGTCTTTGCAACTTGGGAATAGAGTTTTTCGTAGTCATCTACTACATTTTCCCAGGAGTAATCATTCTCAACAAAAGCTCGGCACCTTAGGGCCAGGCAAGGGTCCTGAGCCTTATGAGAGACAAAATTTAAAATTGAGTCAGCCAGGTCTTCAGGAGAAGTTCCCGAAGCAACAAGACTAGGGTCAAACCTGGAAAGAATCTCCATTGGTGCTCCAATCGGCGTTGCAATAACAGGTAAACCGCAGGCCATAGCCTCAATAACAGGCAGACCAAATCCTTCTAAGGCAATAGTGGGTAATACGAAAAGATCCGCAGTCTGATAGTATAAGGGCAAAAGATCTTCAGGGATGAAACCGGTCAAAATAACCTTATTATCCAAACCCAGAGAAGGGATCATGGCTCGGAGACGCCCTTCCAAAGGACCTTTTCCTCCAATAACCAAATATATGCTGGGGTTTTCCTTTAATACTAGTTGCATGGCACGTATGAGATTTTCGAGTCCCATCCGAGGGACCAGGCGGCGAATACTCAAGAGCAGCAGCCCATCGTGAGGGAGCCCCAACTTGACTCGGATGCTATCTTTCTGTTCCCTGAAAGGCTGGAACTTTTCAGTGTCCACCCCTCCCGGGATAAGAACTATATCGGAGGGAAAGGGGGCATAGGGCAAACTCAATACCTGTTCTCTAGAATACTCACTGAGAACTGTCACTTTGTCACAAACTGATAGACATTTCCCCTGCAGGTATTTCCAGGAATAACTCAGTGCTTTCAAATAGAGTTTCCTGTAAAGTAATCCCTTTATCACTGACAATTCTTTGTCTTCTAGCTCTACAACCATTTCCTCAGAGATTAATCCGTAGAAGGAAAAAATTCTTGGAAACTTCTTACTCTGAGAAGACAAAAGAATTCCCATTGCGGAAAAAGGTAAATGAAAGTGGATTATGTCTAAAGGAATCTTTCTAAGCAAAGTGCGAAAAGCACTACTACCATTAAGAATCGCCGTGGGATATATCCAGAGCCCTTGCCAGTTTACCTTGAATCTGATTACATGAATTCCCTGGATCCACTCTTCTGGCGGAAGTAAAGTATTGGCATTCATTGTCAGTAAATGAACTGCGTATTTTCGGGTTACCAGACGCTTGCCCACTTCCAAGATAACCCTACTACTACCCCCGAAGAAATCTGGCAGGAAGTGGTCTGTAACCATTAGAATGTTCAATCGTTTTGGCTGCATCATAGTTTTTCCACTACGTATTATGCGAAGACGCATAAATAGAATCTGGATAATAAGCTTTGGCTTCACCGGTAGAGCGAGATACTATGAATATTTGGTCCCTTTTGTTGACTAAATAAGGGATAGGAAGCAAAGTAGAAATCTTGATGAATTTCCAAGGTAATCTTTTCCGCCAGTCATCATAAGATCTTGAGAGAGTTATAGCTCGTTTTTCGACTATTTCATAGTTGCATCCCTGCAATAGTTTCTCCAGTTCTGGTAAAGTGAACAATCTATTGGGTCTTCCGTATACCCCATAACCTGAGTAAGGAAATTCCGAGCGCATGTTCAGTAAGTGCCTGAATAGTCTCTGAATTTTCAGTGCATTTGGAGTGTTGAGGATCAGGACACCGTCTTTTTTCAGCACCCTGTGTATCTGCATTATGGCATGAGTAGGAGAATAAATCAACATCTCGATAACTGAAGTGAATAGGACCAGATCGAAGCTCTTATCTTGAAAGGGAAAAGTAGCGCGTTCGACATTGAATTCGCAAGCTGGGACCTTAAAAACACGGGATGCCGACTTAATCCAGTAGTGCTTTCTTTCCATAAGGTTTGAGTGTCCCGGCCAAACTTCCGAACTTCGAACGGCGCAAAATAACTCCACTCGGCTTCCCCACAGTTCGAGGATAAGTGCGGTTAAGCCAAAGGGATCTGCACCGATTTCCAAGATTTTGAGTCTCTTTTTGTGGCTGAATTCTTTCTCTAGCAGGCTCAAAATAAAACTGAATCTTTGTGTGGACTCGTGCATATACTCTCTAATCTCTGTTTCATGCCCTTGGAAAAATCTCTGGCCAAGATCCTTGTCAGTGAAAACATCATATTCACTCAAAATCTTCTTGATTTCTATCTGACTGATTCTCATGCTACAATGCATTCTCCTTATTTCAGTACTTCTCTAAAGAGGGTGGAAAACTGATCAGCAATGATAGAGCAAGCGTACGACCTTAGAACCGTTTTTTTGCCAGTCGAAGCTAATCTCTCTCGAAAGTCTCTGTTTTCCATCAAAATCAGGAGTTTTTCCACAAGTTCCTCTACATCACCTTCATGGAACACTATCCCGCCACCTGTTTTATCAATAATATGGGGAATCTCTCCCGAATTCGAGCCAATCACCGGTACCCCGCAGGCCAGTGCTTCTATCAATACTCTGCCAAATTGTTCCTTCCAATAGGGCCTGGTTAGGGAGGGTAATACCAATAGATCCATGCACTTGATGTATTGAGGCGTCTGATGATGAGGAATATAGCCAGTGAAGTGAATTTTGCTTCTTAGTCCTAGGTCCGAGGCGAGTCTTTCCAGTTGTTTACGATCAGGTCCTTCTCCAACAATAAGGGCACCAAAATCTAGATGGGGGGCCTTACACCGCACCCTGGCCATGGCTTTGATCAAGGAAACGAGACCTTTGTCTATATCCAGGCGTCCCAAGTATCCAATAACCATTCCATTCAGCGACAGCTCTCGTTTCAGTCTTTTATTCACTTGCCTGCAAAAAAGTTCTGGGTCTATAGCGTGAGGAATGACCGTGATTGGAGCCTGGCAATTCTTTCTTAACAACACGTCCTTTGCTTCGTTGCTGACGGCTACGGCATGCTCAGTGTGATGAAGAAGAAGATATTCAATCCAAGACAGTGGAGGAGGCCATCGTCGAAAAATATTTTCTTTAGTGTAGAATGCAAGCTTCACAGAAAGCGCTTTGGCCACAAGGAAAGTCTGCAAGGCACTGAGGCTCCAGGGCTCCTCATCTAAAAAGAGTAGCTCTGGCTGATATTGACGAAATACATCCAAGAATAAGCTCCAGTAAAAATGATAAATTTGGCTGCCGGGGCGGAAAACCGGTTTTGGCAAAATGAGATTCTTGATTTGTCTGTTTTTTTCGAATAAGAAGGTACGGTTAGCCAGGTCACTTTTCCATTTTCCGGGGGTCACTACAACTAACTCCATGCCCGGCTGGGAAGCGAGCTCGGCATAGACGCTTTGATTGATCTCTCGAACACAGGAATGACTGATGACCACTATCCTCATCCTCCTCCTCCCTGATTTTGGTCAAGAGTTTTGTGCTGCACGCTTCGTTCTATAGCTACTAGTAATCCTAACAAAGACCAATAAAGGGCCTCTGTTGTCTTCAAATAAGGCACAAGCATTTCTCCTACAAATACCATAAAGCAAATAGATACAATGGCTGCTGTAATTGCCTTCAGGAAAGCATCTGTAACTTTTCGATGTATTCTTATTCCCATGAAGATAGCATAGAGTAGGATCGCCAGGTAGACAAAAAGCCCTGGCAATCCTGTCTCGGTCCCTACCTCTAGAAATCCCTGCTCTAATCCTGCAACAATGCTAACTGCAGAAGTACCGATTAAATGACTATAGTTGATAGATGTGATAGAACCTAATCCATATCCAAACGGATTCATAGCTATCAATTTGAGACCTTGTGGGATTTGGTTAAAAAGTTTGTTTCTTATGCTTATATCCGCCAGGGGATCAAATAGTGATGTAGCACGATGGGTAACATAAGGAGGGAACAAAGTGAAGACAGCTATTGCAGCAATAAGGGGATAGAGTAAGAGCCTTTTCCTTTTCAAAAAAGCCAGGAAACCAAAACCAAATAATAGACTTACCCAAGCAATCCTTATCAGGGAGAATATCGTGGCTGTAAACAGAATAATCAAGCAGAGACTAATCACTAGCTTGTATCCTCTGGAAATTGGGGAACCTAATAGGCACACTCCAATGATGAGTAGACAGGTCCAAACCGTTCCACTCATCCAATGAGCAGCATAGGTCGATCCGATTTGGGTTGCACCGCTGTAACGTTCGGCTAATCTAAACATATCCTCGGGTCCAAATATCAAACCAAGACCATAGAGGCCATTTATCGCTCCCGCCACTAGAAGAATTAGCATGAGCGAGCGAATTTTCCTTTTGGTCACAGAGATGTTGGCGGTGACAAAATATAAGGGAACAAAATTAGCGTACCATTTCATTCCCACTAAACCCGCCATTAGATTAGGAGCTCTTACTAAATTTATCACTAAGATTACCAGAAAAGAAATAATAAGCCAGTCTAACGGGCTCTTCATTATTGACTTTTTAGTATACAGCTTTCTTAATATCCAAAAAGCAACAAAGAATACGATTAAAAGGTCTTTCCAGCCAGTTAAGAGAGAACCAGGAAGATATGCCACCAACACTTGGTGAAAAGGGATGTAAGCAACTAGCAGAAACACTGCTAGATCTCCATTCAGCAAGAATAGAGCAGCAATAATAACGGTAGTGAGAGATATAAGTACTGTGGCTGGTCCGGTGATGGTTATTGAGTAAGCTAAGTATATTCCCATAATCAATACCACGCCTACAATCAAGAGAACGGACTTATCCTGCGAAATGGTTTTCTGGTGAATTCTCATGGCTAGATTAAATTGCTTCAGACTTGTCTTCATCTTACCCATTTTCTCAGAGACTGTGTTTAGTATTTCCATTTTAGCTGTTACTTTCCGAGCAGAGAATAATAAATCGCTTCATATTCTTTCACTACTCTGTCTAATGAGAAGCGTTGTACATAATCACGGCTTCTTTTGGTTAATTCTCTCCTTCGAGCGGTATCTTTGATTAGATCACACAAAGCTATCCCGAGATTTTTTGCATCAACGATAATTCCGTATTCTCCCTCTTGCAAAACCTCCTTTGCACCAGGGTTAGGGGTAGTTACAACCGGCGTTCCACAGGCCATGGCTTCAGTGAAGGGAACGCCAAATCCCTCATAGGAACTGGGCATACAAAACAGCCAGGCTTTTTGATATAGTTCAACTAACCTCTCTTCATCTACTTTTCCATAACAGATAATTCTTCTCCCTGTGACTTTTTTTTCAGTTACCAGCCAAAGCTCAGCCTTTGGTATTTTTTGTTGTACATAATCTGCAAAAGTTTCTACGAGTAACCTGCCTCTTTTTCTACCCTCAATGGTTCCAACAAAGAGTATGGAGGGGTTCACACTCTTGGGTCTAAGAGGATGATAACGCTCCAAATTTATCCCGGGGGGAACAATCTGCCTAACAAAAGGTATATGCCGTCGAGTGGAGACCGATACTCCGACTGCCAAATTAGCCTTGACGCTTGAGATGAGTTCTGTAGTCCAAATCCCCACCATTAATATCTTTTGTTTCAAAGACGAACTGCTCATAGCCTCTCCAAGGGACGATCCATGAAAAGTTCTCACCAACGGTGTTTTAAGGCCCCAAAGCAGCCAATCGTCTCCGTGGGCGTGCACAATGTCACATGATTCAAGTTCTTTCCTGTGTTTGGCAAAAACACAAGACACATAGAGATACCTAGTAGCAGGACCTCTTCTCAAGCGTGAGAGAGCATCAAACTGCTTGACTTGATAAAGTGCGTTGTTCGGTCGCTGGTCCAACGAATAAACAGTCACTTCATGACCTCGCTCAACTAGTTTGTTTGCCAATCGGTGAACAAGGTAAGTTACACCACCCTCTTTTACTCGTGTAACGGAAGGCAATGTAGCGTGAAGCATTCCGATTCTTAGTTTCTGTTTCAATGTTTTCTCAGATGTATACAACATAAGCCTGCGTGAAAAAAATGTTTGTCTGGCTCTAAATGCCGGAGAAAGAACATCGCTAAGAGTGGATGCAGGGGACCTGTCAATCGCATAATTAACTGCAATTTGGGGTTATAGAGGTGCTTACGAATCCTCAAGGTTTTTTCCCCAAAGCAAGTGATGTTTAGGGCTTCCATCCTGGGCAACGTGCTAATCCTTTGTCTCAAGCTGGCCAAATCATATCGCCTCTCATAGAATAACGGCTTATCTTTGTATTTTCTATCATACACATCATTTCTAGTGTAGATTTCCTCATACTTAGCATTGAGATGCATCGTTCTATGACCGAGAGGCACTGTGAAGGCAAGGTCCCCGCCCTTTTTCAAAACACGTTCCAATTCCTGTAATGCCTTTACGTCTCCATGCAACTTGTCCTCTGAAAGAACATGTTCTATAGTGCTGATACATGATATCTTATCAAAGAAATTATCCGGGTAAGGCAACTTCTTTACATCGGCTATCCTCGTCACAAAATTTCCCCTACGGATCATTTTGTCAAGGCCAATTTTTCTTGCACTGTCCAATAACCTCAAGACCCAGTCGTGAGTATCTATAGCGTGAGTGGTGCAACCTATCTTTTTGGCCACATATAGTGGTAGAATGGTCGAGCTACTTCCAACATCTAGATACACATCGCTCTCCCTTAGCTCAAGCTCTTGAATTGCCCATGGATATTCGACTGACCGCCAGTAGCCGATTCCTCTTGCAAATCTCTTCAGTCCCTCAAAGCCTAGGGCTAGCTGAAACCAGTTTAGATTCCAGGCAAGTTGTCTCACCTTCTTCCTCCCAAAAATCATTTGCTCAAGTGCTGGGTTGCGGAGATACTTTCGGAACATAGCATTGTCATTTGTTGAGCAATCTTCGGCCAAGAGAAGTTTTGTTGGTAAAACTCTCTAGCCTTTTGTCCCAGTTTTTGTCTTTCAGACAAACAAGCCAATTTACCAATTGTTTTGATTAAGGAAAGCATATCACCCCTAGAAAGAAATATCATGCTTTCACTATTCACAAACCAGTCATCCAATTCTCCTCCGATGGCAATTATTGGTAATCCATGGGCCATAGCAGTGATTAATGTGGTACTCCGAGGAGATATTTCAGAAAAGGAGTGAATATATACATCTATCGCTGTCAAGTATCTTGATACTTTTTCTGCAGAACACATGCCTGTCCAAATCACTCTGTCAGATATGTCGAGAGTCTGTGCAAGATCTCGAAGTTGAACATATTGAGAATCGGACTTATCAATGTCGCCGATACAGAGCATTTTTGTCTTATTATTGAGACCGGAGAGAGCATAAAAGATGGATTCAAAATCTCTCTCAGGATGGAGAGTACCGAATGTGCCCAACAACAACTCATCAGCACCAGTTATTTGCTGACGAAATAGTTCCTTCTCTTTCTTGCTTGTATCTATCACGTCGATGTTAGATCCAACTGGTATTTTGTGAATTTTCTTCTTTTTCCATGAACAGAAGGCGATGAGCTGTCTCTTACGGGCGGAAGTGGTAACAACGGCATGATTGCTTCCTGCCAGCAGAAAGAAGACTAAAAATCGTTGAATTAATCCCATGCAAATCTCCAGCGGAGACCGGGTCCAGCCTATATAGAGTTCATGAAAGGTGACTATGACAGGTTTTCTGAGCGCAAAACGCAAAATGAAAGGAAGCATACCTATAGAAAGAGCCAGCCCGTATTTATTGAAGGAAGTAGGCACATATTGGATAATAACAACATCGGGGTTGATTTGCGTTATTAGATGATAGAGTTGGAAAAGCGCTGTGTTCCATCTCCTGATAGCTGGAATAATTACCATTTGAGCGTACCTTTTCTCCGCTATTTCGGATTTTCGTGATGTAATCACACTAACTTTATCTCCCCGCTTGATTAACTCTCTGGCAAGATGAGACGTATAGTCACCCACACCGCATCTAATGGGGGGAAAATTAGTGCAGATAAAGCACACTTTCATATTTGTTCCTTTTCCGATAGGCGATGCCTTGCTATCATTTGAAGACTACTGACGAAGGGGTCGAGAAACTGGCTTTCTTGGCTACGATGATAATCATATCTCCCCATTCGTTCGATTTATCCGCCAACCAAAGGAGCATTTGATATCCTAGTTTTTTCCATCCCGTCCTTATCTGTAGAGACCGTCTCTTATTGGTAACTCGTGTCGAAACTTCCACTATTTCAAATCCGGCTTTCTTCAGCATTTTAATTAATGTGTCAGTGGAGAAAGAGTAGAGGTGTTGAAGCAGTCCATCTTCTTCAGTGCCCCTTTTACCTTTTAGTTTCAGATAAAACCTGCTAGCTCTTGCCGTTAAGCCATTAAGATTGGGAGTAAGAATTTGAAGGATTCCGTTTGACTTGAGGACACGATTGATCTCTAATAGTTCGTGGTAAGGATCAACATAATGTTCAATGACATTGTTCGAATTTATAGCGTCAAAGAAACTGCTGGAAAAGGAGCATTCCCTTAGGGTTCCCTCGAAAAGATTGACCCCCAAGACATCCCGGGAGTAACCGGCAAACTGATGTGACAGTTCGATGCCACAGGTCTCCCAGCCCTGAGTGCGGGCTAGGTCTAAAAAAGAACCGTATCCACAGCCTATATCACATATTCGACCCTTAAGTGCATAACGCTCTATCCTATCCAGCAGAAACTTCTGCCAAGTGAGATGTGACTGTGAAAAATGAACCTTACCGTTACCAGAAATGTCTGGACGATTAATTAAGTCATAATACCTATTTTTATACATGTCAAGAATCTTCTGTTCGGCAGGTCTAGGATTTAGATAAGCAAGTCCACACTTCTTGCATCGGACTACCCAATACTCTTGAGACTCCCCGAAAGTTCCGGAATAAATGCTAAAGAAATCTTTTGTCTCATCACTATTACATTGATTGCATTTGATATATTCTCTCATCGCTCGTATCAAGACACCTCATGGGGGTCAAACTCACTCCACAAAGAAGACCCGTTTCTTTCTATCAGGTCGATCAACTCTTTGTAACTGAATTCATGGTAATGCTGTTGTATACCAAATCTATTACTCACTTCGAAAACGTATTCTGTTCCAAAACCAGATGTTCTGTTAAAATCACTTCTTTTGAGCTACAAATAGTGATTCCGCTAGAGTAAACTTTTCAAACTTTCCAGTGTCCACTATCATTTCTCTTACTGCTTTTATGACATCAGGAAAAGCAACACTATAGTCATGTATAGCGATTATTCCTGCACTATCAAGAAATCCTTCAAATAGCTTTATATCTCTCTTTACTGAATTATATTCATGATTTCCATCTATGAACAATAAACGAATATTGTTCCTTATTTTTTTGCTGGCTTCCTGGGAAGTCATTTTGAAAACCCTAATATAGTTTTCCAATCCGATTTCCTTCATATTTTTGGTGAATCTGTCAAAAATATTCTCGTTCTTGCTTAGTCCGTGATAGTACAAATCTTCTTTTCCTGATGTTCCTCTAAAATGATCAATAGCATACACGATGCCCTCTCTTCGAATACTGCATCCTTTTGCAAGAAAAGAGGTCGATTTTCCTACCCAACTCCCGATTTCAATAATATTACCCGAAGAATTGCCATATGTACTTAGAAACAGAAGAGCCTGTAACTCTTTCTCAGTTATCATACCCAAAATATTTCTAGTGGAATTCTCAAATTGTGTCAAATGAAGACTGTTTGGTATGTTTTCTATTTCCCCTTCTAAATTGCCTGTCTTTAGACAAGAATTGTTGCTTTCACCCACTCCAGTTGTTGTCAATTTTGAAAACAGACTGAAAATCCTTCTTCCGTTTTTGAATATAGCCGTTATCTTCATTGGATATCTCTTATTTTCTGAATAGATCTAAGCTAAGCAAATCATTTCAAGCAAGAGGTTCTCCTTCTGACCTGGGCATGAAATCCACCACACTCTCTACCGCAACGAATCATAAAGTTCCGAAGTCTTTTTGGCGATATTGGACCAACTTAGGTCTTGCACGCCGACTATGGCCTGCTTCGACAATCTTGCTCGCAATCTGGAGTCAAGATAGATTCTTTCCATAGCGCGACCCAAATCTTTGCAGTCTCTGCGTACAAGAATACCATTTTTCTCGTGTTCTATGAGATCGGTAGTTCCTGGTACTGCGGTGGCTATGACGGGCAAACCTGCCGAAAGGGCTTCCAAGATACACAAAGGCATTCCCTCATATCTAGATGTACTTAGTAAGGCATTTACTATGGAATAAAGTTGACCAACTTCCTCAAAGAAGAGTGGGCCCGTAGATACTATATTGCCGTGAGAGAAACCGTTAGGACATCCGGGAACCATTAACAATTTGATTTTGCTAAATTTCTTGGCCAGTTCCCTAACTGCTTCAATAGCACGCCACGGAGCCTTATGGAATCCCCATCGTCCTACGAAGAGAAAAACAAATTCGTCTGAGCGTATATTTAATCGATTTCTCCAAGCAATACATTTCTTTTCATCTAAGCTTCGAGGGAAATATCCATTTGGGATGAAATGAATTTTGTGTTTGGGGATTAAGTAGCATCTGTGTGCCTCTTTGGCACATGCGCTGCCAACCGCAATAACTTTGTCAGCAAACCAACCTCCCTCTATTTCTTCTAGAACAGCTTTATAGTAATATCTATGTCTAAGTGCATAATGGTATCGGGCATACCAGTAAAGTCCCAGTGAAGTTCCATGATAGGTATGTACTATTTTGCTTCTATCCCGTCTGAGTGCTCTGTTATCACGGCCATACTGGCCATGCGTATGGATAATATCATAGTCAAAAGCATTAAAGGCGGAAAATGGTACAAAATTGAGGTTCATTTTAGGATTTGGCTCAAGGCAAATAATGTCAGCTTCAAACCCGAGCGAAATAAGTTCCTTCGACAGATTCATCACGTGGACTTCCATTCCTCCAGGATTCCGGTAATCCAGGAGAGCCACTTGAGCAATCCTTGTCATCACTTTTCCTCCGTCGACATCCTAAAAAGATCGATAGTTCCTCCAAATAATCCCCTAAGTCCAACTAAGACAAGACCTGGCCGTTTGTAGAACTTTGCCCAGCGGAGAATGTCAAGAAGTCGAAGAATCAGGAATACAACTGAGTACCTTCTGTCTAAGTTTTTCCAGAATAACAGAACGTAATTATGAAATTTCCAAAACATGTATTCATCGATGTTTCGTGTTCTATTTCCGCCAGAGTCGGGCTGCAGATGACTTGCCACTGCCTGAGGGTCAAAGATTATCTTGTATCCCAATTTTCGAATTCTCAGAGAAAGATCTGTTTCTTCAAAGTGACCTAGAGCTGTAAAGGCAGCGTCAAAGCCTCTTATCTTCACGAAAACGCCCTTTCTAAAAGACATGTTACAGCCATAGCCATGGTCAACATAGGTTCGAAAATCGGCACCAAAGTTATTGGTAAGACTGCCAGTGCACCAATCTATTTTACCCACCTCTTTGGCTTCATCTATGTTATGTTCATTTTCAGACAAAACTCGTCCGGCTACGGCTCCAACTGCAGGGTCATGGTAGTTCTTCACGTGAGCTGTAATCCAGGAAGGGGGAGAGACGATATCATCATCACAGGAAATAATGATTTCCCCCTTTGCTTGCTTCACACCGAGATTACGAGCAATGGGTGAACCAGTTCCAGCTACATGTAAATATCTAATTCGTTCATTTCTTTCTATAAGAGACCTTAGGTCGGAAGAGAGTTCAGACGTTGATTGGTCCACTATCACGATTTCGTAGTTATCATAATCTTGATTCAGAAAGCTAATGATAGCCCTTTTAAGGCTTTTTTGTCTGTTGAGAGTGGGAACAACAACAGATACCTTTGGTCTTACATGAGCTTGTGAGACCATCTACGCCCTCCATTTCTCAAAATGGACAGAAACTATGATCTTGCCTCATCAGGAACTGTGAGAATTATTCGTCTGCCCCTGGAGGCAACTCTACGGCTCGAAAGACTCTGTAGGCCAAGCGTTTAAGTTCGATTTTGACTGAATAAGCCTGACGTTCGATGGACAAAGCAATCAGTTTCACCTTTTTGTTTCATCTTTATGTGCCGTAATTATCAGGGAGAACCCAAATCCATAATTCAAGCAGTAGTCAATATTCTCAACATAGCCGGTCACTTTCCTTGCATAGAACCTACTTTTTTCGTCAGGCAATGATCTCAGCAAAACTATCACAAACCATAACAGCAAACTGGTTATGTGTATTTTGTCGATACTAAACCCAATCAGCATCTGTCTCAGTTGTTTTGTACTGTAATGACGGTGAAATTGGAATTTGGAAACATTTGATTGGCTCCTTCCTCTTAATCGTCGGTACATTTCACGAACTCTTGGAAAATTTGCATGTACGTTTGATAGATCCATGAAGTTAAGAAAATCGTTAGGCGTTGAGAGAACGAGCAGACCATTGGGTTTAAGGACTCGTCTAATTTCTGATATAGTCTTCTTTTCGTCGTCTACATGTTCTAGAGTATCTAAACATAATACCTTATCGAATTCGTGATTTGGGAAGGGGAGCCTGGCGGAATTACAGCAAACATAATACTCTTTCCCGTCTTTCATTTGGGCATATTCAATTGCCTCAGGATCGATATCAATTGCTCTAACTTTCTTTACTTTTCCGATGAGATAATATCTTTCAAAATATCCATGATTGCATCCAATATCAAGTATACTGTCAGACACTTGTGGGTCCAAAAACTTTAGAGCGATCGTAGCGCGTCCTCTAGGAACAAATTCTTCCACAGTTCAACACCTCCAGAGGTAGTTTAAGTATTCCCTTTCCCTTTACTCTCAAGTAAATTGGTTGCTTTGGACAAAGATATGTCCGAAAGATCCACTGATATGACTTTGTATCCCTCATTCATCAGCCAATGGCTGGCCCATCCTGTCCCACAGCCTGCATCAAGCACCAATTTCTCTTTCTGACAGTGAGGCTCTAAATACCTCAAGCACTTCCTGCCGGGTCCCCAAATTTCGTAGGGAAAGGACTCGAGTAAATTTAACTCATTCTGATGCACAGCCGATACTCCTAACCCTGTGTTTGATCTCAGTGGACCACCTCTTCAGCTTGCTTTCGAAATAAGGCTATGACACCTTCAAAAGCTTGTCTAACTCTAAGTACATTCTTTGCATTGAGAATAAGAAGATAAAGAAGCCCTGAACTTATGAAGATAGTGAGCCTAAGAAAGAAGGGTTCGATCCATAGACTGGCAAAATTAGAGAATAAAGGGCTAGTAAAAACGAGAATCTTGAGAATACCGTTAAGGTCTATTCTCATACCACTTCTGCAGATGTAAAAGCCCATAGTCAATAATAGACTGTATCCAGTTACAGAGACAGTAAGGAGAGCCCCTGTTAAGCCAAAGGAACGAACCAGAAAATACATTAGTGCGGCATTGAATGCTGCAGCACAAACCCATATTATGGACTGCGTTCTGAATTTACCCAGATACAATAAAACGCTGACGAAGACAGAAGCCAAAACTCTCTGGACGATCATGAATGCCAGAACTGATAAAATCCAGTAATCAGATGCATATTTTGGGCCAAAAAGAGTTACTAGTATCTCTTTGGAAAAAGAAAAAAAGAAAAAAATTACAGGAATGAAGAATAGCAGCGTAAATTTGATAATTCTGTTGAGTAGAAGAGTGGCTTCCTGATGAGTTTGATTATGGAAGGTAGGTAAAGTGAAAGCCGCTATCGGGAAGAGAGCAACAACCATGTCCAAAAGATTGAAAGATACTTTATACGCTGCCAATACCGGCAAGACAACAAATGCCCCCATAATCAGAATATCAAGGTTAAGAGCTATACCGCTAGCCCAACTTCCTGGCGTAATTTCTAATGCACCTCTAATTATCCATCGCTTGTCGATGGAAGTGGATGAACCCTTGAGATATCTATGAGCCAAAAACACCGAGATAAGCAAACCAATGAAAACTGAACCAATCTGAGCACTCAATACCCCCAAAGCCCCGTAACCTACATAAACTAATATCGAACCTCCTACAAGCAAAATTATTTCCTTGGGGATTGCCACTTGAAACAAATATCTTCTATATTTGTTCATCGCCACAAAAACAGTTTCATAGAGTCCAAATATGGAGAGTCCAGCAAAGAGAAAGCAACCCAATCTTAATAGATACACGGCATCAGGCTGTTTGTATAATTGAGCCAGATAGGGAGAAATAACAAATAGTACTATTGCCCCGACAAGGGTTATGATGGAATATACTCTCAGGGAGAATTTGAAATATGAAGTTGCTTTGCCCATGTCGTGGCGGTAATGTTTTGAGATACTCTTCATCACCATAGTGGGAAAACCTACATTCGTTAAGAGATTAACAATGCCTACAATGGTCAGAATCAGTGCTAACAACCCATACTCTGCTTTAGAGAGAGTTCGAATAACATAGATAGAATATGCAATAGAAATTCCCCGCAAGAAAATTGAATAAAGAGATTTGGATACTACATTCTTGGCAAGCTCTTGAACAGCATTCAATTTATGGCACCTCCGTGATTATGCCAAAATCACCAAACGATTAATACTATTTTAGAGATACTGTTGAACAGCTCGAAACAACTTGAGAGAACTATGGTCCCTTGGAAGTCTCACATAGTAAATGTGACGATTTTTTGTCGCTCTTGATATGATCTCCCCTTCCATCTGTTCAACTTTGTCTAACAGCTTATTTTCTTTCATGGGATAAGCAAACTCATACAGCAAGCGGTAATCATAAGGATAATGTCTTTCAAAAGAAAGACAGGGGACCATTTTATTAGCCAAAACTTCGGGTGTCATACGTTCTATTTCTATATTACTCTCGGAATGCGTCCTGATCAGGAAAAAGATTTTATTAATTCTCCTAGAGCCGTCAACCTCAACATCCGGAAAGAGCTCCTTTGCCGGTGCTCTTATGTGTAAAGCCTCGCAGGACTTCCGCTTAACTCTTTTCAGTAGTCTCGTTAGTAGGGGTACTCTTGTTAACCTCTTCAAGAACTTAGCGCTTAACTTTTGCTTCAGGAAACTTAACCTAACACTTCTACCCAGAGCAACAACCAATTGCGGAAACTCAGCAAAATTGTAATCGAATAGTTGCAGTCTTTTTGGATAACTGTATAGAAAACCATCTTCGGCCATAATGGCGAAATCGTCCGAGATATAATGAGCGCCATCTTTGAGGAATTGCAGGAGTAGGTTAGTCTTTCCGGTGTTGGCCCAGGCAGGGAAGATAATACCTTGTCCATGGTAGCTTATGGCTGAGGCGTGCATAAAAACAGCTTTTTTGAGGACAAACTTGTACCTGAGCAAGTTCTCCAGGAGAAGCAGCAGGTCCGAGGGGTTGAACTCCTTTTCACAAGTAATCTTGCAGTTACCCTCTAAATTGTCAAAGGGAACGGTTGCCTTATGTTGGTAAGCATCCATTACAAAAAGAGATACATCATCATAACCAGCGTAAAGCGAGATATATTCTCTTTTGCCTATGATTGGTAATTCATCTACGAATCTCACTACAGTGTCCGAGTTGTGCTGTTTAGATGAGCCACTATCAATTTGAAAGTAGCCAAGCTCCTCTTCCATGAAGTGCGCTAGTTCATTTGGCGGATTAATCAAGTCTATATTTACAAAGTCATGAATTTTTAAACGCATGTCATCACCTGATGCCCGACTTCCTCCAAGGAGTCTCCTTTTTTTATCTGAAGCTCATAGCAATTTACTTTGGACAGCATAGCCTCTAGAATTCTTTTGTTTTGAGAAACACCCGGTTCAGAAACAATAAAAGGCATCATTGCTAGATACGAATATTTTGGGAACTCCTTTAGAAAGTCATGGATGTTGAGAATCTTTTTTAGCGCTATCTCTTTTTCTAAACACATGATTGATGTCTTCGGTCCTAGATAAGTTAGGAATAAAACTATAGGTTTAGCTTTGGGTGCGATACTCGCCAATGATAGCTCATAGTGATATTTGCCAAAGATAGGAATAGAACCTTGTCTGTTGAGTCCCAGAAGGTTCAAGCTCGTCTGGTCAAATCTCATTACTTCGGGAAAAGCGTAGATTTCATGGTCATTCATCAAAAGGAAGTTATCTGATAACAGATTGTAGCTATGTCGCATGCATAGATACATAGACAGTGTTGTTTTACCCGAACCGTTCAAGCCCGTGAAAATCAGACCTCGGCCTTCTTTTTCTATTGCTGAAGCATGGATTAGACCCATCCCTTTCCTATATTCAAGAAGCCAGAAAATGGGAAAGTGTAGGATTTGACGCATGATGTATTGGTAAGTCTGGAACTTACTTTGTTTTAGAATTCTTCCCTTGAAAAGCCAATAGCGAATTGAAGGACGGTCTTTTTCCTGAAAAGTCGAATGAATAACTAGTCTGTCACCATACAATCTTAGTCGAATTGTCAACCCTGTGGGGTCGTACCAGACCAATTCATTTTTTCCGTAATAAATACCATTACCCATATTGACAAGGGTATCCAACACTAAAGGGCAAGGTCTTATTGAAGCATAGGAGTGGTAACTAAAATCTACTTCTACGTCGATGTTGGCCGAAGGCGAGAGAAAATACTGATAGTTCTTTCTTACAAACTGGACAAAATTAGCATCGGAACTTTTCAAGCTAGCTGTTACTCCATGAACATTCGTTGTCAACTCAGACATTTGTTACCCTTCCGGTTGGTGCAAAAATCATCGCTTCATGAAGCGAGCCACTGATAATATTTTCAAGATACATACAAAATGGTAGGGATGATTCCCAGGGGTTAGGATGATCCTAGTGTTAGTTCTAGCTTGCGATTTCATCAAGTAGGTCCAGAAGTTCTTGCCACCTGTCACCTGCCAGGGTAACGGCGGTTTCGCGCTTGAGGGTGTCCAGGTTATTGAGGAGGTTGGCGATATTGGTCTCAATGGTTACTATGCGCTCACTCATATTCCAAAGGGTGCTGGGCATAGTTACTCCGGCCTCAACCTGCTTTCTAAGAGAGTCAAGGTTGTACTGAAAAAGGGAAAGTAGTTTTTCTTGTCCTTCCAATTCGTTTTTCAAGTTAATAATTGAAGAAACTTTTTCCAGGAGGATTGATATCGAAGTATCTTTGAAATCGTAATAATCCTGCCAGGCTTTGGTAAGGTCTTTTTGAACAGTCAAATCATCCAGAGCGATTTTTCTTTTCTTGGCTGAACTGTAAAGGGGGATGGTTAGTTCTATTTTGCCAATGGGTGTGACGCTTCCTTCCCCTTCATCATCACTTGTATAATCTGCTCCT
>SDBT01004611.1_pt1 | contig 23354 bp, 21 predicted proteins | sample 2277101 | NCBI WGS metagenome assembly SDBT01 (sample SAMN10404973, study PRJNA504765) | marine sediment metagenome | isolation source: marine sediment core GS10_PC15, 103 cmbsf | place: Arctic Ocean: Southern Knipovich Ridge | collected 2010 | reverse complement strand
GCGCAGTCTGCGACATCGATTAATCCAGCGGGCGGGGAGATTTACAAATCCTCAGGGCAATCTGACCTTGACTTTGAGTGCTAATGAATCCGTGAAAACGGGTCTGCTGGAGTTCTTAGAGGTTTTTAAAGAAGCCGCCTAACTGCTATACGTCGGTAACTTTTTTGCAGCACTTAGGATTACTTGCCATATCACTGTATTTGTGCCATATTTTTTCCATCAATTTTCTTACCGGAGGGGATATGGGATACAAGCAGATCGAGCCGAACATGACCTTCGCCGAAGTATCGCTTCTGAAATCTAGGAGCCAAATTAAGAGCCTGAATGCCCCTTTATCAGGGCATTTTCGTGAGTCGCTTTCAATCGATCAACCCAAAAAGTTTCTTGCTTTGACACGTCCTTGACCTCTTACTGCATCCTGTACTACTCTCATTAAAATTTTCTGTCTGTCAGCAGATTGTGATGTTTTTTATCAGAATATTTGACATTGACAACGCCATTTGTTTAGTGAGCGGAATTTAAATGAGAAATCACCGTGCTTATCTGTCTCACAGAAAACGTCATGCAACCTTTTAAAGATCATGTGTTGTTGTAGGGAACATAGCTGCGGAAGCAATTCATCTATTTCCACCCATAAGCCGATGATAATGCTCTCGGATGCGCCTGTAGACCTTCATCGCAAGGAAACCAAGGAACGGGTGTTCTATGATGATCCTCCTAACTTTGCTTTCGATTGCCACCTTCTTAAGACAATTCCGGCATAATACTGTTTTGATCCGGAAATGACCCAACATAACCTTGTGGCCTAGGGTGAAATTATCATAAGTTATAACAGATTGACAGTGAGGGCACTTGATAGTTACGCTTCTTAACGTGCTCTTAAGAGGCAGCACGTGCACCCCGTACTTTGAATACTCTTGGACCATAAGTTGAAGTTTTATGAAATCGAGAGAAGACAGTGAGGTCATGTTGACCGGATCAGATAGATGGGCGCTAGCGAATTCAAGTCTGTCCTTTATCCTACCCGTTTCCAAACAATCTTCATATATGGCGCTGCCCGGAAACGGATGGACAAAGTCGAGAATAATACCGGCATCAGCATGATCCTTCCAAAAATCGAGGGTAGCCTTCGCCGTCTGAAGAGTCTCAGCCTTGTCTCCGAAAATAAAGTTCCCTTGTAGAGCAATCCGCCTATCAAGCGTGCCGTGAATTGCATAATGTATCTGCTCCGGGCTGATATTTTTTTTCATACTCTTGAGAACGATAGAGCTGTAGCTCTCGAAGCCATAACTAACCGCAAAAAGCCCGGATTCTTTCATCGCATCCAACAACTTTCCATCTAATCGATCCACGCGCATCTGGCAAAACCATTTGACTTCCCATGGAAGAGTAGCTTTGAACTCCTGGAATCTCGTGCAAAACTCTAGCGTCCTTTGCTTATCATAGCAGAAAAGATCGTCAATTATCTCTACAATATTGATCCGATACTTTGGAATTACTGTTTGGAGTTCAGTCATGACCGAATCAATTGACCTCTGTCGATACGGGCCGGTGTGGTAGCAAAAAGTACACATATACGGGCATGACCGTGATGATACCAAATGATAGTTTCTGGGATAGTCAAAGATAGAGTAGAAATAATAATCCGATGGCTTAGTAGAATCGAGTCTATCATTTATTCCGAAACTACCATAATCCGGATAAGGTAACGAATCCAAATCTTTAGGTGGTTTTCTCTCGCCGGTGAAGACGACTTTATCTCCCTCCAGAAATGCCAATCCGCCAACAGTCGAGAAATCACCGTTCTCTTGCAAACACTTCAAAAGCTCAATAATGCTCTCGTCCCCTTCTCCAATTACCGCATAGTCGGGTTTCAGAACCCGAGTCATCAACTCGGGTTCGCTACTAATAATGTTTCCTCCAATTACCAATCTGGTATGGCTTTTTTTCGCAACCCGAGCAATAGCCTCTATTTGCTTAAAATGCAGAGACATCCCCCCTGTGCCAACAAAATCATACTTCTTGCGCAACCTTGCATATAAGCCATCAATTCCATCAAAATAACAACAATCCACTTCATGACCTACGCGCTTTAGAGAAGCAGAAATGTATGCCAATCCGATGGGCAATGCGTCTTTTTGACCCATAGGTGCTACAAGCAGTAACCTCATATCCCCCTCCCACCCCGAGGATACCGTGAATTCACACCCATGTATCGCCCAGATTGCTTGATACACGGTAGGGGCATTATCCTAGGTTCAAGTTTATATTGATCCTTCCCCATTTCATAGATAAATAATGCAAAAGTAATTCCAAACATAATCGTAAACTCCTCTGAGTGAACCGTAAATGAAACCATCCAAGCCAAATAAGCAGCAAGAAGGTAAAATAGATGGGGATTTTTATTTCTCCATAATATTTTGACATTAAGGGGGACTAATAAAAATACTATCAATAACACTAATCCTACAATTCCAGATGAATATAATATATTGAAGTATAAACTCAATAATCCTGTCATAATGTTATTCCCTAAATGATGTGAAAATACGATATTCGCATTTCCGAGGCCATATCCGATAAAAGGCACCGGATTAGAAGCAAAATAAGCAAATACATGGCTGCGATTAGAATTTGCCATTCCTCCTTCTTCAAAGATAATCGGACGTATTCGGTTTGATAGTGAATCAATTAGGCTAACATTAACCCCAGCAAACGTGCTAACGATGAAATTAAATATCATAATCCCAATTAATGATATAAATATCAATTTTAATAATATCTTAATATTTAAAGTTTTAAATGGATTAGAGATGACGAGCGATATTACCAATCCAATAATCATACTTACAATTCCAGCTAAACTTCCAGTAAGAAAAATAACTGCACCAATAATAATTGAGGGAATCATCTTTTTTTTCCAGGAAATAAAGCTTAAGAAAAAGGGTAGTAACAACCATTCCGCCAGAATACTGGGCTCACGAAAAGTTCCCATGGCACGATGAAAAACATAAGTTGAGAATGTAGTCGACTGTTGATTCCCGCCGGTACCCATTCTTGACCTGAATGGTTCCGGTAACCCTAACAACTGTGCGATATAAATATATAACGCCAATATGGATATGATTACGCCTAAATAAACAACCATTTCTTTAATTCGATCGTTATAACCTTTTTTTGACAGGTAAAATACAATGGATATAATTGCGGCAAAAGATAATATTGAGAGAAATCTTAAAGCTACGAATAAGAAATAATTCGTTGTTGCTCCACTCGGCATAATGTCCTCGTAATTAAAGATAAATATATTTAATATTGTAACTATCACAAGCCAGGCACAAAAAATGAAGAATGCTTTATAACTCGGTAATAAAGACACTTTTTTGCTAACACAGAAGATTGAAGTTATAATTATACATGTATTAATTAACCACTGGATTGGAATTGATCCAATAGCATATGCACCTAACCCATTTCCAATTGTAAATATAATTAAATAACAGTATAGTATGCTTGATTTTCTAGATTTCATTGAGGTAATTTCGAACACCCTTTCTCTTAAATTATCATCATCTTTCAATGATTTGGACAGCAGTGACTTTTAAATACTACAATTATTTCATGTTCTCGTTATGTCTATGCGGTTTTGACTTGAACTACTTTTCCCGGAACACCGGAGGGATGTTTTGATGGCAATAGACCTTTAGCATTAGCCACTGAAATCTCATCAATATACGGAGCAGCCACAACATCCCTTTCCCGAGCAAGGTCTGCGGCGGCGCCAAGTTATTTAACTCATGCAAAAAATTAGTCTGCGAAAGGACAAGTGCTCCTCTAAAACAGGAATAGGTAAATTCGCCTCTTTTCTTGTCTATGAATGACTTCGGAAAAACCTTACGATACTTGGGTTCCTGCATCAAGCGCAGGGCACGTGCAAAATCGTCCATTGCCAACTTAGGCTGCAGCGCAACATCTGTCCCAAGACCGCTTGGCATCATACGGAAGGCGACTAAAGGTTCGGGGATGTAGCAGATGCCATACTTCAACGCAACGAAATGGACAGTAAACCAATCGCTTAAGAGTCCGAGTCCAGAAATATAGCATCCCGTATCAGCCAACGCGGAGCGTCGGAATAAAACGGGCACAGCACCACAAAGAAACCATGGTTGTTTGGAAAGCCGCGAAAGTACCTCAGTCGCAGACAGAAAACGCGGCAATCGAATGTTAACATCGGATTCGTGGCTATGAAAGGACGTGGATTTTATAGGGTTACTCAGAGCATCAATATAATTTGGATAATTGGCACACAACCCCGCCGCCGGATATTTTTCTAACAGAGTTATGGACTTTTCAAAAAAACCCGGCAGCACTTTATCGTCTGCTGACATTAGATAAATATAATCTCCGTTGGCTTCAGCAAATGCCAGATTCACTGAATTGTAACAACCTTTATTTGAGAAGTTCTTGATAATTCGGACTGTTTCATGGCGGGTAGCAAAATCTTCGATCACATCGAGACTATCATCCGTAGAGGCATCGTCTACGACAATAATCTCTGTCGGCGGAACGGTTTGTGCAACCAAGGATTCGAGTGCTTCGACTATATAGTGAGCATGATTATAGTTAGGAATTAAAACAGATAGAGAAGGTCTATTCATAGCAATTGGACTCCTTCAGGCTTTATGCCACTTTGCCCGGCAACGATACCATATTAAAAATACGATTGGCACAAAAAATATATTTAAAATCAAATAACCAGATGCCATACCCGTGACCGAATAATATTTTCCAAGAAAGAATGTTGAGCAACCCATCAATACAGCATATATTAAGGATGAAAGCATCAACGGTTCTTTTTTATGGGCACGCAAATAGGTAGAAAAGGGCATAGTTGTCACTAATAAGAATTGGGCCAATACAAGCAACCCCGTCGGCAAGGGAGGAAGAATGCGCGAGGCAAAACGTGCTGCCATACTATAATCTACAGCGTTTAATAAAAAGACAAATAACCAAATGGTTAAAGCCATAAAAGCAGAAACGCTAACAACAATTTTTGTTATCTTCCACAGTTGTTTGTCGAGGTCGTCGTATCTTTTTTGCGCGATGAGCATTCCAAATTTGGGGGTACGGGGAGCAATCCAGGAAGCCGAGATCGCGCCCATAATGCCTATAATATTCCACGTCATACCCATTTGACCTGCAACTAAAGGCCCATGATATTTGAACAAAACAGGTACAAAAAGGGAAAATATAAAATACCCTCCTATCCAACCCACTCCTATTCTCCATTGCATGGGTAACATATCGACACGCCAGTCTATTTTGGGCCCATCGGGTTTCGATAGTACCAATGTTTTTAGAAAAATCCAATAACGACTCCTTAGAAAGATAATTGAACATAAGAATGCCGTAATGCCTGAAATGGACGCTGTCCAGAGATCGGCGCCAATTAGTATCGCTATCCAGATGCTTATGCTTATTAAAGGGCCTTGTAAAAAACGGAAAGTGTAGAGCTGGGCGACCTGATTACAGCCCTCCAGCAATGACCAAACAGGCACTAAGATTATATTGATTCCTGTTATGAGGCATAAGAAAAACCATGGTGAAATCCATTGGATGTTGGAATTGGGAGAGGTAGAAAAGAAAATATATCCTCCTATTCCAAGGCCCATGGCTGCTAATATACTTCCGACTAAATACCATTTCGATGAAAAGTTTGCTAAACTAACTAGGCGTGAAAGAGAATCTCTATCACCAACGATATGTCCAGATTCATCAAGATTTAATTTAGACCATTCATGGCTGGCAAACGATACGATGACAGTGCCGAGTCCTAATTCTATAAATACCTGAAGAGCTAGAATTGTGGCAAAGGTATAATAGTAGCCTTGAAGTTCGGGTGTGAATTTTGTAGCAATAAGAATGATGGTAACTGGTTCTGAACAAACGTTCCATCCTCTTCTTGATAATCCGAAAAAAACGGCCCGATCTATTTCGGCGCGTCGCATAAATGACCGGAGCCGGGCCTTGATATACGGAAATAACGTATGACTATTTACAACCCTAGAATCATTCATAAGAATTCTTTCAATACTCGATTCACTTTACTTGACTCTAAACCCACCTTTATCATCTTCATCAAAATGGCTATTTGTAAAGAACATTTATAAACCTCACGCCGGATTAGAATGGCGGTTGGGAAATACCCCGCCGGATGTTCTCGGCGATCGCAGGGATTTTGTCGCAAATTAGGATCTGCGGCACCCAGGTTGTCAATTGTGAGACCTTGCTGATGTCAAAAGCAAAGCCATAGTCTCCCCCGGGTGCCTTCTCAATCTTCACCTCAGGATTGGCTATGCGCACAAATTCCAGTAACGAGATCATGTTCTGATTTCCACCTCCAGCGTGGATTTTGTGGCCATAAATCTTCTTTTCGCAAAGCAGCTCCATGAGCCGGCCAAGGTCGTCTATGTGGAGCGGATCCCTGAACTGCAAACCTCCCTGCGTAAGAGTGACCGGCTTGTTCTGTACGGCGGCCTTAATCAGAGAAACAACCCAATTGCCTGCGGGGTGGTCATAATCGGTGTAGCAAGTGGTCAGGCGGATCACATTGCTGTAAGGATGAGACTCGGATATGAATTCTGCCATGATCTTCGACTTGCCATAAAAGTTGAATGGTGCGTAACAGAATTCCTCATCAACGAGGAACTTGGGCCGATAGCCCGCCTCGGTCTCGATAACATCATTAATCGTATAAACTGGCCCCAGAACCTCTCGTGTGGACATTTGAATCCAGGCAATTTCGCTTCCTTTAAGGATCTTGGCCAAGTGCCGGGTGCCAACAACATTAACTTGGTCGGTAAGAGCGCCGGCTTGAAAATTCATAGACTGCCTATCTGCGACCACAGACAGGTTGATGAGAAGTTCAATCTCTTCGCGGGCAAGAAATACTGCGTCAAGTTTGAAAAGGTCCTCTTTCTTGTCCCACCCGATAACGTTATGGTGGTGCCTAAGAAATGAAAAAAGTCCCCTGCCTAAGTAACCTTCGTGACCGATTAATAATATATTCATAATTACATGCCTCCTCCGTCGATTCCGACGATGCTTCCGGCCAAAAAAGAGGCAAAATTGGAGCATAGGAAGGAAATAACTGGACCAATGTCTTCAGCCGTGCCTAAACGCCGGATCTGTAAATGGTCATTTAATGTTTTCCCGATTGTAAATATCAACAGCATTAAACATATGATCGATGTAATCCCTGACCTCGTCGCTCAGGTTTACACAGCTGTTGGCTGTAAGCTGAAAGAGATCCCTGAAGCGGAGTTTTTCCCCGATAAAATATTCTTTATAAATTGCCGTTCCGGGGTATGGCGTCAATTGATTGAGTGATACAAATGTCGGGCGGATTGTATAGATAAGCTCTTCTGTCATCTTAAGGTCATCAATAGTCTCAAATGGAAATCCTGCAACAAAGAATGCCGACCATGGGATTCCCATGTCATTAAGCCATTTAGCCCGCTTGATAATTGCCTCGACCTTGAGGTTCTTTTTTACAAGATCAAGAACCCTCTGGGAACCGCTTTCAACCCCGAGGTATATCCTCTGGCCGCCGAATTTCTGGAACATTTCGAGCTTTTCCTCTGATAAAGCCATTATCCTTGCCCCGGCAGTAAATTTAAGGCCGGCTTTATTTATTATTGATACCGTTTCATTATAATGTCTGTTATTTGAAAAGAAGCAGTCATCCATTACATAAACAGGATCTGTTGTACCAAATTCTTCCTTTATTTCATTGATCTCATGCTGAATGTTCTCTTTATCCCGATAAACGAAACCTTTTTCAAAGGAATGGCAGCAGAATGTACATGAATTGGGGCATCCTGATGATGTTATAATGGATGAGTAATCCCTGCCTGAATATTCATTATAATTCATTATCAGCCTCTTATTTGGTTTTCGGTTCACAAGGCCAGGAATATAAGTCACAACGTCATCATAATTGCTTCCAAAATTATAATCGGTAAACATATCAAGCATACCATTCACATGAGGCCCCCCAAGAACAACCTTTACATTATCTCCATAGAGTTCTTTTCCAATTCCTGCAACAATATCAGCTGATTCAATTTTTGCCGTTATCGATGTTATACCAACTATATCAGGCCTGAATTCCTTGATTGTATTTCTTATTTCATTCCATATAGGGTGGTTTTTATTCTCAATTGCTTCTCCATAACGATGATAATTCTCCCTTGTTTCAGTCCTGCTGTATTCTCTGCAGTGAGGCGCCGGTTTATCAGTATCATAAACGCTGACACAATGTCCCATCTCCTGAAGATATGTGCCTACGAGAACAAGTGTAACCGGATAATGATATCGCTTGTATCCGAACAGAGTATAAAAAGGCGGTTCTATCAACAATATCCTTTGAGGGGGCAGGTTTTCAAATAACAAATAACCTTCCTTAATTCCTTACTTAATCTATCGGAATGACCGTAAAGTATATGATTTCGCCCTTCGATATCATCGGCGATCAATCAATCACCGTTTGTTACTATCATGAACTCAGGAAGTATCGTAATGAATTTTCCGCCAATAGCAAGATACTCCTTGTTCCTTTTTATTATAGAATCGTTATACATCCAAGCTAATATGCAAGTATAATCAATATGCTGATTGACCAATTCTAGGGGCGATAGGACAGGGATATGCTTCCCCGGACTATATAATCCCTGTCTTCGAGCATTGTCGTCAGCAAGAAACAACAGTTGTCTTTGGTCAAGATTGAAGTTATATAAGGCCGTCGTCACTCCGACGCTTGCTCCGTAGGCAGCGACTTTTTCTCCTCTTGCATGTATATCTCTAATGGTCTTGTGTATTTGGGCCTTGATCTCATGTAGCCTTTTGCTAAAATCAGTAAATATCTTTCCTTCATGGATGCCTGAAGACTTTTCAATCCTCAAGAGTTCATTGACACTATCAGACCTATGTCTCATCCTACCTTTGAGCTGCACATAACATCTTATGGAGCCACCCTTAGGAGCTATCCTATCTACATCAAACACTTCCATATCCATACTATTGAAAAACCTCTCTAAGGGTTTTATTGAGAAATAGCTTAAATGCTCATGATATATGTTGTCGAAAATCGTCTTAGAAAAAAGGTCTAATATATATCCTGTCTCAAATATGAATACGCCATCCTTTTTCATGACACGCTTAACGTTATGTACAAAATCATGCAAATTATCAATGTTTGCAAAAATATTGTTTGCCGTAACTATGGAGGCTTTCCCGCAATCTTTAACTATATTTTCAGCTACTTTTTTACTGAAGAATTCGTTTATTGTGGGGACATTGTCAAGAGATGCGTCTTTGGCTATGCTTGAAGCAGGCTCGACCCCCAAGACTTCCATCCCTTTAGACTGGTATAGCTTTAGGTAGGAGCCGTCATTACTGCCGATATCTACTATTAAAGATCTTTTTTCTGGTTTGAACTTCTCTATAATTATTGATACGCTTTTATCAAAATGTTCTACAAGTCCCAAGCTGTCGCTAGTTTTATAAATATATCTGCCATAAACTTTTTTTGCATCCAACACTTCAAGTAGCTGTGTCAAACCACAATCATTGCATAAATATAAGTCTAAAGGATAGGTCTTCTCTTTCAGCGAAAGCTCATCAGAGGAAATATAATGGTCACCAAATGGTGTTGGTAACATGTGAAGCACCATATCTATATTCTTGCTCCTGCAGAGCTTGCAATCGCTTCTTTTATAGCTTGCCATTTTTTATCTTCCTAAAATTTTCCATTTCAAGTACCCATTATTATTGATTGTACTTCTTGAGCAGGAGGCTCTCCTGACCTATAAGACTTATGCCGCCATCAAGTATTATCTTCTGTCCTGTAAGCATCGATGACTTTTCACTGCATAAGAAATCTACCAAGTTGGTTATATCCTCAGTGTTTACCATCCTGCCTAACGGTATATTGTCAGTATACAGGCTTTTTAGAGCAGGATTCTTCTCGTAGAATGCCATGGACTCTTCTTTGACCAGAGTGCCTGGTATTATTGCATTGAACCTGACGCCTTTCGAAGCTAGAATTACCGAATAATAATTGACTATGGTTTCAAGGCCTGCTTTTGCCATATGATAGCTGAGCGGCTGCTGACAAATCACCATCCTGCTGGCAATAGAGCTTATCATTACGACAGACTTATCATCATTAGCTAGTCTTTCAGGCTTTTCAGCAAGATAATCGATAATATTTTTAGTGGCTGTGAGGCTTACTTGGATTTCGTTGTTCCAATCATCTTCTTTGCCGCGGAATCTCTGGCAGAACACAACATAATTCACAGGACCATTCTTACCTATTATGATATCCAGCATCGGCAATATTTCGTCTTTAGCAAGGTCTGCCTGCATATATAGCGCCGGATTATATGGCGCAAAACCATCACTTGAAGGGCTTGTCCTCGCAATAACTGAGACCTTATGGCCCTTATTTACAAACATTCTAGCTACCGCCCTGCCTGTGCCCTTTGTGCCTCCTATAATCAACGAATGTTTCATTATTAATTATCCTTTCTGATTTTTTTCATTATGAACCTTTTATAACTTTTTATAGCTCAGGTTTTTAAGACGTTCGATATATTTGCTAACTGCAATATGATCTTCATCAGGAGACCATGGAGCAAAAACAGTCTCTTCTTTGTTAAAAGGCCCCTGAGTTGTCTCAATTATTATCGCATGATCAGAAGTGACTAATACGGTATGGAACTGCGGCTTACTGAGCCTATAGAAAAAGTCACTGCCTGAACCTTGCGAACCGAGTCTTATTACATCAACCATATTTCCTTCTTCATCGAACAATACAACATCGATTGCGCCTTCTATGATATGGAATGATTCTGTCTTGCCGACGTGCTTATGCGGACGTATATAACTTTTGCCATCAATGATTATGAGCATCTCATGAATCATATCCCCAGGACTCTTATGGGCACATATCCTTATTCTTCCAGTCTTTGAGTTGTGCATGTTGGATTTCAAAAAATCAATATGAGACTGTGAAAACATGACGATTTCATCAGCGGCAAAGTATACCTCTTCGCTCTTTTTTAATAAGTGCAAATCAGATGCATCAAGGAATACCGGCAATGGCATACTGCTGTTCTTGAATATCGAGTAGAAATTTCCGCCGCCTTTGATGAACTGCTTGTTGCTTTTTATACACCTTTCTTCATTGCGTGGATTTATGCTAAGCAAAATCGTATCTATACAAGAATCAGCAGAGTCTTTCAATATGGAAGAGTCTAATATCTCAAGCTTCGATCCGGGCATATAAAGACCTTTTTTATCAGAATTATCGTCTATGAAAAATTTAACATACTTATCTACCCCAAAATAATTGACAAAGGCGCACCCAAGATGGCCCGCACCCATCATTGCAATGCCCTTTGTGTTGCTGTAACGCAAAAAATCCTTTATGCCTTCTTTTATGTTGACGAAAGATTCTTTAAACCTTTTCCCAAGTTCTAATTCAGAATATATTTCAACGTTATTAATGCCTTCAGTATCATCCGTCTTAATAGTATCACACCCGTATTCTCCCACAGAATTTTTAGCTATCAACACAAGACAGTTTTCCATAGGATATGGATAATTCTTGATCATTTCTATTGTCAAATTGTGCTCCTCAAACGATCTTTTCAAAGTATGTTCCGTAAAATATGTTATATGCTCTTCCCAGATTGCAGGATAATCAAGGTTATGGATGGATTTTTCAAAATCAGGCACCTCGACAATGATATATCCCGAAGGTTTGATGAGACCTTTCATGGCGCTTATGAATCCATTCAAATCATAGCTATGCTCCAGGATATGTCTTGCCACCAATAAGTCGACCTTGCCATGCTTCCTTATTATTAAATCAAGGCAATTGGGGAGACTGTCCCGTATTGATTCAAGACCTAGTCCAGAGATATCCAAAACCCCGCCTTCATAACTACTCTTATTTAGTCTTTCAAGAAGTGATTTGTCCTTGTAGCTTAATCCAAGTAATTTTGCGCCCTTACTTATGCCGGAAAGCTCGGAAATTTTTACTGCAAGATCATAGAGATGCGCTTCGGGTTCTAAATAATTAATCCAGGAATATAACGGTTTAACGTATTCGACGGGAATACACTCTGCCAATTGTACAAGCGCACAATCCCTGCATTGACATAATGTGAGATTGAAAATCTTCTCCTCATCTTGAGGTTTTTTCATGAATTTATTGGAAACGGGGTGCATTCCTAAATCTATAAGAACATCCATATTGCTGCTCTTGCATGAACAACAAGAATAAAATATTCCTTGACCACTTAAACCACCGTCATGTATTGATTTCATGTCATTCATTTTGATACCATTGATAAAATCACACGTCCTGCCTCGCCGCTTTTGACCAGTTGGATGGCTTCGTTGACATCATCCAGATTGAATTCGTGGCTAATCAGCCCATCCAGCTTCATTTTGCCCGCTTGAACAAGACGCAGATAATTGGGAATGTCAACGTGCGACAGCGTGCTGCCCCCATGCGACCCTTTCAGCACTTTCTTGAAATGAAGCGGTAATGTGTAAATGGAAACATTATCGCCCTTTTTGGGCACCCCCACCAGTATGGTTTTCCCGGCCGGTTGCGTCAGGCCATAAGCCTGCTCAATCACCCTCGCATTGCCGGTCGTCTCGATAACCACATCAGCGCCTTTGGAACCGACAAGCTTACGAATCTCGGCTTCCAGATCAGCAACCGCCCTGGAATTAAAAACATGGGTAGCGCCGAACTGTCTGGCTTTTTCAAGTTTGGAATCAATGATATCTATGGCAATCACGGGGTAAGCGGAAACCATTTCCGCCCCTTGAACGATGTTCAGCCCTACGCCTCCCACACCAAAGACCACGACGGACTGACCGATCTTGAGCTGGGCATCGTTGTTGACAACGCCTAACGCCGTTGTGACGGCACAACCGAAAAGGGTCGCTAATTTCAAGTCGAAGTCCGAGGGAATGACTGTAAGGCGGTTCTCGGAGACGACGGCATATTCATTGAAAGTTGTCACCCAGCCCGCGTTAACCCTGCGGCTATTCCAATAGTAGACAGGCGGTTCAGCCTGGATGCCATCGCCAGGCATCCAGTGCATCACGACATTATCGCCCGGTTTGACCGTCTTGACGCCCGGCCCTGCGTCAACAACCGTGGCCGAACCTTCATGCCCTAACAAATGGGGCAGAAATTTATCCGGGCCTTTGACCGCCTCTATTTCTCCGATCTGCGAGCCGCAGATGCCGCTGTAATGAACTTTGACCAGCGCCTGGCCATATAATAATTTATCGGGCAAGGTTACTTCCGCAACAACCAGCGGTTTACGGCTCTCCACCAGAACTGCAGCTTTAGATTTTTTTATTTCCATGACTCAAATTGCCGATATTATTCAAAATATATGAACTCGTAGTCGCCCGTATAGCCGAAATGTTCGTAAAGCCAGATCCACTCATCCGTATCGAATAATGATTCCGCCGTAAGCGCCCAACATTCAAGGTTAAACATTTCTTGTTCACTACGGTAGCTTTCCAGCATAATATACTTCTGCTTGCCCACGCGTTCAACCTCCGCCAGGGCCGTCTTCAGTTCAAAAATGCGCAAATTGTGAAGGGTTGCCAGGGAAATGACAAGATCAAATTCTTTATCTCCGAAAGGATATGCGTCCTGGGCGCGATGCCTGAAAAGCGTTCCTTTGAATTCCGGGTGTTTCCGGGAAAGTCCATGTTGTGAGATGTCAAAACCTACCAGTTGCAGTTCAGGTATCAATAGTTGCATTTCATAAAGCAGAAATGCCTTCCCGCATCCAACGTCCAACACTTTGTCTCCGGGCTTGAGTCCACAAGTCTGAATAAGCGCCTCGGCAACCGGCTTCCAGCGTCCAGGCATATAACTATAACCGCCATAACCGTAGCGGCGATCGCCGTCCCAGTAATCAAGCTCATATTCTTTGGCTTTCAACATGCAGTGAACTTTATCGTCCACCATGCGGGCCAAATAATCGCGTTTGCTTTGTTTGTGCAACGGCGATACGATGTTTAACAATTTTTTCATTTCATACCTCTTCTGGTTTTTTCAACAATAGTTCAAAGTTTCTGATAAATATGTCTTTGCTTTCTCAAGCTGTTCTTCCTTGCGCTGTGTTTCCGCGTCCTTTTCAGCGTAGCTGCGCCGGGCATACCCCTCCGGTATAAATTCGTTGAGCATAATACTACACCACTTGATTCTATACACGGGAAAAAGAATAACAATTCTTTCCTTTAATTCTTTGCTTTTAGCAAACATTTGAGTTACTTCATCTTCAAAAAGAGGCAAAAATGCCGTTGCTATCGGTATCTGGGGCTGACAAAAGAAATCACAGATCAATTTTGCCGGATCGTCCCAACCGGCATATTCAAAATCAATAAAGCGCAGTTTGCGGTTCCGTTCGCACAGGGCGTTGTGAAAACCAAAATCGGACGGCGAAAGGCAGCGTTCCGTATGGTCAATAACTTTGTCAATGTCTATATCTGAATTTCCAAGCTTTTCTGAAATCCCCTCTTTCAATTTCCTCCAGCAGGGGGCTAACTCCCGCTGAATAAAATCATCGGCGTTTTTACCGACTGAATTGCATGGCTCAATCTCGCCCAGGCGTTTTAGACGCTGCTCCACGCAATTTAAATGTTCGCCGATGGAAAAACAGGCCTCTGACGCGAGAGGAAGATTCCGCGCCTCATCAGTATTTTTATACTTATTCAATTCGAGAACAAAACGTATGGCCTGTTCAATAAATTCCCGGGTAATATCAGATTCTTTCAATCTTTCCCCTTCAATAAATTCATACAGGGCAACATGTTGTTTTTTGTCTGCCGTTAACGGTCGCGGTATGCACTTTATCCCTTTATCCCAGGCATAGCGCAAAAAGGAAAATTCATTGCCCAGCCTGTCGCGCGGATCATCTTCATGAATAAAATACGACTTGAGAAGAAACCTTTGGTCCTTCGCCACCATCTTGAAGACCTGGTTATTTCTTCCACCGGAAAGTCGCTCCAACGTCACATCCCCAGGCAGGCCCATTTCATGCGCTAATTTTGTGGCCACGGCTATAAGATCGTGGTCGTTATTACGACGGGCGTTTTTAGGTATCTGTCTCAATTTGCAACAATCTCTGTTTTGAAAAACTCTAAAATCTCAATCCATGATCTTTTATGTTCAATGTCGCTGACCCCCTGAATCTTTCCGGATGGATCGAACAAGATTTTCATGATATTGCCGGGAATGCCGTCCGACACGAGAATTTCCGGCAGGTCATCTATAAAATGGGTGCATTTAAGAGCAACGATGCGCCGGATCTTTTCCTCCTTGGTCAGCTCGAAATATACCTGCCGGGAGGATAGGCCGAATTTTTTCTCGTCAAGAAATCCCTTTAACCGCAGCCACTTGTACCCGGCAGCATGCAGGTCATGCTTGGGCCCTATATAGGGATGTTTTGTTTTATGACTTACAATACAAACGGGAATGTTTTTCAGTTTACAATAAGCAAAAAAATCATCAACGCCCGGATATGATTCGGCTTCAATTATCTTGTCTCCATAAACCTGCCCCTGCATTTCCGTCCATAATTCTTCTTTCCCTGCTTGCCTGAGATGGTTACGGATGGAATTTTTTCCGGCAGGAAGATCATGGGCAATTAGCCCGGATTCAAGGGCGAGTTTGTGAAACACCCGATCATAGCAAATGATCGTGTTGTCAAAGTCAACGCCTATAAGAAGATTGCGGGGCATTCGACAGCTTCTTTTCTGTTTATTAATTTGTGCGGCCCTGCATTCTGCGCAGGATTTCTGCGGATATAAATCCGGCATCGATTCCAACTGATTGGCGGGCGGTCTTTTGCTTGCCAGCCCCATGAATAAATTCATCTTTCGCGCCAATACGAAGCAAATCCACCTTTCTTGACCTCTGATCGCTTAGCCACTCCGCCACACTACCGCCAAAGCCGCCAATCAAACTGTGTTCTTCTACCGTGGCTACGATTTTAAATTGTGAAAATACCTTTTCCAATAAATCTTCGTCCAAGGGCTTCACGGTGTGCATGCTTACAACTTGCGTCTCTATACCGTGTGTCGCAAGAAGATTCGCGGCCTCCAGGACAACCGGCATGACATTGCCGGTGCCTAGTAAACATACCTCTCTGCTCCCCGCGCGCATGATGATTCCTTTCCCAATTTGAAAAACTGGCTCATCCTTATGGATAATCGGCTCATTCTTCTTGCCCAACCGGATATAAACGGGACCTCCGTGTTTAAAGGCCGCCGCCAAGGCCAACCTGACCTCAACGGCGTCACCGGGACAAATAACGGTCATGTTCGGCAATACACGCATCATGGCGATATCCTCGCAGGAATGGTGGGTGGCGCCCAATTCCGCGTAAGACAAGCCGGCCCCCACCCCGACAATGATTACCGGCAGATTATGGTAACAGACATCGATCCGGATTTGCTCCAAACAGCGCACCGTCACGAAAGATGCAATGGTATAGGTCGCCGGCCGCAATCCACAAAGGGCCATTCCCGCCGCCATAGTCGTCATATTTGCCTCGGCCACGCCGCAGTTGAAGAATCTTCCGGGACATTGCTCTTTAAACGAATCAAAGAGTTTATTCCCAATGTCTCCGGACAAAAGCACGATACGTTGATTTTCGAGAGCAAGCTTCGTTAGTGTTGATGCGAAAGCATTTCTCATAATAATCCAAGTTCCTTTTTTGCTAAAAGGACTTCTTTTTCCGTTGGTATCCGGTAATGCCAATTATTGTCGTCTTCCATAAAGGACACGCCCTTTCCTTTAACAGTATGGGCAATAATAGCCACCGGCTTTCCCGAATGATCAGGAACATTTGCCAGACATTCGGTTAATTTGTTCATGTCATGTCCGTTTATTTCGCAAACAGACCAGCCAAAGGACCGCCATTTTTCAGCTAACGGCTCAAGGGACATAATTTCACAGCTTCTTCCCGTAGCCTGCCATTTATTAAAGTCAACGATCACGCATACGTTATTTAAATGATGTGCTGCCGCGAACATTGCGGCTTCCCATGTTGACCCTTCATTACATTCCCCATCAGATATAGTAATGAAAACCCGATAGGGTATTTTTTGGAGTCGACCGGCTAAGGCCATGCCAATCCCCAATCCAATACCATGTCCCAGGGAGCCTGTCGCCGCTTCCACCCCTGGGGCGCAACTTGGCGAGGGATGTTCTTCAAGGCATGAACCGACAGATCCAAAGGTATCGAGAATATTCTCCGGGAAAAACCCCCGAAAAGCTAAGGTCGCAAACAAAGCCATTGCAGCGTGACCTTTGCTGAGGATAAAACGATCCCGGCGGGGATCATAAGGCTTTAAGGGATCAATCGCCAGCGCGTCCCAATATAGCGCCACGAGTATATCAACACAGGAAAGGGCGGATCCTAAATGCGCCGCTTGCGCTTTATGCGACATTTCAACGATCCTGCCCCGAATCTTACGGGCGAAAACTTCAAGTTCTTCTGTTTTCATTCCAGAGATTCCATTCGCTTCATGGTTCTGATGTTGTAGCATCCATCTTCGTCTTTGAGCCTTCCAGAATTGAAAGCTTCTATGATTTCCCGGATGGCGTCAACCACCTTGAATTTTGTTTTGAAACTGGTGCTTAGTAATTTGTCCGCATTGAGTCGGTAGGAGCGCGGATCGTTTGATTCAGTAACAATGATTTCCGCGGGAATAAATTTCGCCGCTATTTTGGCGATGTCTAAAATGGATATGTTTTCAAAACCGGCGTTGTATATTCCCGTTGCTTTGCCTCCCAGATTGAGGAAATGGATGAAGACATCCGCAATGTCCTGGATATGAATATTGGGTCGAGTTTGATCGCCGCCGAATACGGTAATTTTTCCCTTTGCCAATGCCTGCATGGTCAGCATATTCACGGAGAGGTCAAGACGCATTCTCGGGGAATAACCGCAAATGGTGGCCGGACGAACGATTTGAATGATGATTTTGTCTTTGTAACTCAGCAGCACCCGTTCGCTGATCATCTTTGTTTTGTTGTAATCTGAAATCGGCACTAAGGATAGTTCTTCGGTCACCTGCGGTTCCGTTTTAACTCCGTAGACACTGCCCGAACTGGAGAAAATAAATTGCTTTACCTTATGAGCAACGGCCTTTTCAATCATGTCCATCGTGGCCAAGACATTCACTTCCCACGATAATTTGGCGTTCAGATCGCCGCAGGGATCATTGGCTATGTTGGCAAGATGGATGATGGCGTCTATGCCATCCATCGGAACGGCGTCAATATTCCGGATATCACCCTGGACAATATTCAAATTCCTATGGTCTTTCAAAAAATTCCCGAACCACATGATATCGTAGACGGTTACATGATTTCCTAAATCAAGCAGTTTTGGGGTTAATATTGACCCGACATAACCACACCCGCCGGTCACCAGAATATTCATTTATTGATCTTCCTTTTTAAGGTTTATGAATGTAATCAAATGGCAGTTGTTTCAGGACATCCAAGTTGTTCCGCACCCAGGCAATTGTATCCTCAATTCCCTGTTCCAGGCTAATCTGATCCTGCCAGCCCAGCGTGTCCCGCGCCTTAGTGCTGTCTAACAAATATGCGGCATCCTTGCCCAGGCGTTCCCCCACAACTTCAACATGCTTATTAAAATCAACTTTTAATTGTTTGGCGATTAACTCAACCAAAGCGCGAATTGAAATATTTTGAGCTGTTGAAAAATGGTAAATCTCGCCGAGGGGGGAGTGTCTAGCGACGCGCAATGTGCCATCCGCCACGTCGCGAATATGGATGAAAGAGCGTACTGAGGCGCCACCACCGTGTAAATGTAGTCTTTTTCCGATCAGGAAGAAAAGAATGGTCCGGGGAATAATTCTATATAATTGCTGTCCGTGGCCATAAACATTCGCCGCCCGGGTAAATGCCACTGGGAAATTATAAGCCTTTTGAAAACCCATGAGGCTCATATCCGTAGCGGCCCTAGAAACGGCGTATGGTGTGCTGGGATTGTAATTGGTGTTTTCTTTCACCACTCCCTCGCAGTTGCCATAAACCTCGGGAGTGGAAACATGGACGTACTTCTTAAGAAAATCGTATTTTCTCAAATGGTCATGAAATTTTATGGTCGCCACAACGTTTGTCTGGAACCAGTGCTCAGGATTCTGCCAGCTTTCCACCACCATGCTTTGAGCGGCAAAATTGACAACATAATCAGGCTGGAAATCCTCTACGATTTTCATGATCGCGGCAATGTCATGATTTAAATCTAACTTGAAGAAACGAAAATGTAAGTCTTTTCTTCTTTTGTAATAGAGAAAAACAGGATTCGGCTCCTGGGAACGGCTTATTCCGATGACTTCTGCGCCCTTTTCAAGGACAAAATCAACAAAATGAGATCCGGAAAATGAATTGCTCCCTATGACTATGATTTTTTCCATCTATTTCGATTCCTGAATGGTTGCTTTGTTTTTTGAAACGATCTGATCGATCCAATAATGAAGAAGCGCTGCGTGGCAGGTTTCTGCCATCCCATATGATTGAGCTGGCACATAGAAATTGAGCTCTCCCTCTTTGCGTAAGGGATTGTCTGGACTCATTGCGGAAAGAGTTATTACTTTGCCGCCAAGCTTTTTTGTTGTCTGAACAGCGTTGAGAATATTAATTGATTTACCAGAACTGCTGATTGCTACCAATATATCACTCAGCATAAGGCGTCTTCTTAATGGTTCTGCAAAAACCTCTTCAAAAGACAGATCATTGGCAATAGCAGTAATCAGCGCCAGATCAGTAAACACTTCCGTGTGAACATGGGCGTTTTTGGCCAAATCGGCGGCGACATGACTGGCCATTGAGGCACTGGCGCCGTTTCCGATCAAGAATATAGTTTTTTTTTGCTCCCTTATATGCACGGTCAAATCGTTCCACATGGCAAAGGCAATCTCATTATCAATAGGATTGGAATTACCATCTGTAGCCGCCAATGATTGGAGACATTTTGCTATCTCATCAACGTATATTGACCAAATCACGGTTTCATGTCCATTAGGTTATCGGATTAATGCGCGGTTGCATACAAGGCTAAACTTCTAAGTTGAGTTTTTTCAAATAACGATTTTGAAGAAAAATCCCGAGATACCTCTTTAAAGTAAATAATGATATTTGTTTTTTTTAATTTGCCGGACTCTATTAATTGCATTACTTCTTCTACATGATTTTTCATCTGCTGGCAATGGATGATTTGTGTTCTTTCACTACTGAATGAATTATCCATTTGATCATCGTGCAATCTTTCGGCGTTGATTAAGTCTGCATTATAAGCCGAAACAAGAGCTTCCATAAAATTAGAATTCAATATATTTGTGTTGTTCCCACACCAGGCAGCCCATCCGTTTTTTCTGTCACACGCCCCTGATCCCTGAGGAAACTCAATCTGGGCCATTAAATAACTCTCAGGATTGCCGATATCTCTGTGATAATTGAGGTTGTGAAAAGTATAAATTTTCCCGACGTATACAGGCAACACATCTTTACTGAAGTCAATGAATGATTTATTTAAAGAAGCTAAAAAATCCATTACTGAAGGTTCCACAATATAAACAGCAGCATTGGCAAGATTTCCTGGCGGGTTGGCAACTTTTTCGTGAAAACCCCGGACGATACCGGAATGATCAATTTCTACAATCCCACATGTTTCCGGTGTGGGGGTATCAAATGTCATCAAGGTTATTTCTGTGCCCTGGGGCCTGTTCTTGTGCGATTCGATATACGCCTCAATATCAGTTGTACATAAGTTATCTGCATGAACCAGCATTACAGGTTCATTGCCAACAAAAAGTATATTTTTAAAAAGAGTACCTCCCGTCCCGAGCAGAGATTCTTCGAAAACCATCTTTATATTTGAAGCATACTCGGTAAGTCGTACCCAGTCTTTCATGATATGCGGAAGATAATGTAAATTCATTAAAATCGACGTTACTCCCGCGCTAATAAGCATTGAAAACCAATATTCCAGGAGTGGCCTGCCATTGATGGGCAAAAGGCATTTTGGTAAGACATCCGTTAGGGGCCTTAAGCGACTGCCATAGCCGGCGGTCAATAAAATGGCTTTCATCTGCTGTAAGTTTTTTTAGCTTAAAAGATTTGTGATGAACTTTTGCGTGCTTTGCCTATCGATGGATTTTTTATTTCCAACGATCTTAACGGCTAAAGAACCCACAACATTCCCAATGAAACCGATCAACTCCGCTGGGGCTGATAGCGCGGCGGCAAGGGATGTAACCGCAAAGAGAGCATCGCCCGCGCCGACGCGATCAACAATATTTTGCGCGAACGACGGCACTTTGATGAAATCTCCCGTTGGACTTCTCAGCATTGCTCCTAGCCGACCCATTGTCACCACTAATTGTTTGCATTTTAGATTTTGAGCGATTGCTTCCATCATAGACTTTATATCGCCATCTATAGTCCGCGTTTCCAGCCTCATTTCATGCTCCGCAATGCAGACATAATCGGCGCGGGGGTATCTGGAAATGATGTGGAATCCGCGGTTGCCCGCGTTGGCCTGGGTATTGACTGCAAGGAACGGCGAATGGTTGGTCAGCGTCCTTACCAATTCTCCACTGATGGCCCCATGTCCAAAATCAGCTGCAATGACAAGATCGTAATTAGCCGCATGCTCCTGAACCCATTGACACAACTGATTATTTTTTTGAAAGTTCAATCCGGAACTATCCATTACATAAACTTCAAAGAGCTTGTTGAGTGAATATCCCTCGATAAATCGTCTTTTTATCAGGGTGGGGGCATGATCCTGCACAATGAAATATGAATCAATATTCGATTCTTGTTGGGTGCGAATGAAATCTTCATAACTGTCTTTTTCACCAAGCACCGTAACAAGTTTTACAGAATTGGCAAAACTGGCAACATGATTGGCAACGGCTAAAACACCTCCGGCAAAAAGGTCGTGAGACTGATATTTCAAAGCCAAAATGGGGTCTTTCGATGATTTTCCGATGACTTCACAATACTGATATTCATCAAGAATAGTATCGCCAATGACAAGGACATTCAGCTTTGCCATATTGTCTATCGTTTGTAGAATTTGATCTTGCTTATACCGTTGACAAAAAACATTCAGATAATCCTGCACTTCTTCTGAAAAACCGGACAAATACCGGTTGATCAACTCGCTCGAACTAAAATGGATATCGTCTGTGTGGGCCAGGGTTGCGCCCACTTCTTTTACAACATCCTCTTCTATAGCGCTAATGCCTAAAGCATCGGGAGGGCGATCATTGAAATCAGCGCCTCTGACATAAAAATTGGGTTTAATTACGCGGATTGTCTCAACAGCCGTCGGCCACTGATTGACGACCACATAATCCACAAAATGGAGCGAAGCAATAGATTCAGCTCTTAACGTTTCGTTGAACATAGGTCTTCCTGTGCCTCTCTCAACATAGCGGTCAGGTGTTACTGTGACCACAAGAACATCCCCCAATTGCTTCGCCTGCTCCAAATAACGAATATGACCAATGTGAAGAATGTCAAAGATTCCATGACAATGGACGATCTTTTTCCCATTCTTCTTATGCTCAATAAGAAGGTCTGCTAGTTTTTCAATTTGGAAAACCTTTTTTCTTGCAGGCATATTTAAGCTTTCATATGCTGTTTTAATACCGACATTTCTTTGAGAGGTTATGGGTGACTTCTTTAACGTGTCGGATGGCTCAAATCCTCCGTTATTGGCTTTTAAAAATTAGTAGTGTCCCATCATAAGTTGAACAATTGCAATTGGTTCCATGATTCTTCAACGGGCTCTTGATCGGTGAAATTTGTAACTAGTTGATTCAACGCAGTTTCTCGAAGGCCGTCACACTGATAATCTGTAAAAACATGTAGAACGGGAGATGAAGGGAAGTATACTATGTCCCCCATATAAAAGCAAATCGTAAGCAGTGGTCCCGAATAATCGAGTAAGCCCCTATGATCATAAGGGATAGCAAAATATAAGCCTCTATTACGCCTTAAGAAACTGGTATAATAGAGGCATGAAAAAAAATCAAAAGTTTCACCCAGTAGGTGAAACCCAAAAGGTGATTTAATGGTACAACAAAAAGTCAAAAATTTCAATCTCGGGTCATTAAAAAAAACAAAAGTCACTGCATCCAGCGGTTTGATATTGATCATGAGTTTTGCCAAAGAGATAGGATTAGCAGCAGGACTT
>SDBT01004610.1_pt1 | contig 23360 bp, 25 predicted proteins | sample 2277101 | NCBI WGS metagenome assembly SDBT01 (sample SAMN10404973, study PRJNA504765) | marine sediment metagenome | isolation source: marine sediment core GS10_PC15, 103 cmbsf | place: Arctic Ocean: Southern Knipovich Ridge | collected 2010 | reverse complement strand
CGCAGCAAAGTATTTCTTCAATAACCTCGCGATACGCTGCAACGATTTTTCGAGAGGAGTAGTGGGTTCCAAATTACTATCCAACGCCCACTTCGCCATATTCTGAGCGAACCATTCATCAAAGCTAAGTAAATAATTAGTAAATTCTACACCATCACTCACGATCTCTGCACCACTAAGCGTTTGTCCTGGCACTAAATCTCTTCCGAGAGTTCTTGTTGTCTTAAAACCTAAGAAATCAGGAATTGCTCCATACTGCTGCTGGCTATCCCCAATCTCTAAGAACTCTGCACGGAACAAGTCACGCGTATAAGCATTCAATAACTGAGAAATTTCTCCCTCAGAGAATTTGCCCATTTCCTGAGCTGCAAGTGCATGACCAAATTCATGAGAAAGTGTATCTACAAGACGAATTCTCTGTTCTGGTGTCAAAGTCGGACCTATGAGTGTCCGAATGTTTAACGAGATTATCGTCACTCCCTCCAGCGACCTAAAGAAAAAACCTCCGTTATCAGATTGATTTGAAAAGACAAAGACAACTTTGTCCTCAATCTTAAATCGTTTCATGAATTGTCGAAGTAGGGGTATCGCCATCAAACGGGCACCACCAATTTCTTTAGAGTCTACAAATGCAGAATTAATAATGCCAGTTTGAGCAAACGCGACAGTTACCTTTGCTGTAAGCTTCTCAAGATTTATCCTTTTCCCGCTCTTTGTCCGAACTCCATAGTTCTTTTCTAACCATCTACCTAGTGATTTATTTGTGCCGAGGAAATTTAAGTTATCCTTTCTTTGTGCAAGATACGAAGGGAACCGTGGAACTCCTGTCGCAGCCAACAAGAACTCGACCGAGGTCGAACTCCCTTTGAAAAATAACCTTCCTACATTGTCAGCCGTAACTTCAAGAGGCCGAACTTCTGCCCCTCGTTCAAAAGCTTGCCTAAACCGTTGAGCAGCTCTAGACGTATCGACATTTATTAACGACTCAAGTAAAATAGAAAACTCAATATCAGAAGGAACTGTAACAGTCCCATCATCCACGAGAATTTGAAGAGCTTCTCGAAGTTGAGACTCTTCAGTGAGATTAGCGTTTGGCTGTGCATCAGCAATATCTCGAACCATTCTCTTAAAAAGCAAGTGATCTCCAACTAGTAACTGCTCTTGAGGTAATCTTGTCACGTCAACTGAAAAAGTTTTCTTTCCCTGCGCTTGGATAAGATTCCCCAACGAAGTATCTGCCAGCCCAATAAGAGCAGGTTCTCCTAAAGGCACGACAGCTCCAAGTTTCTTTGTAGGAGCTGTTACGATAACCTCCCGTAGTGACGGCTCACCAAATCCAAACTGGCTCGTCGGGCTCCCCACGAAGTTGCGAGGTTCATACGTGACCTCGCGCAGATCAGCTTTCCCGACCAACGTAAAGCCATTACCCTCTCTCGGCTCCATACGAAAACCGAGGTCGAGTGCCTCTTGATACAGCTTTCGCGCCGCCTTCATTTGATTTTTGAAACTTACAGTCGCTCCTGCAGTCTGACTCTGTAAAGCAAAGTTCCGTTGCGAAATTGCATCCTGCGCTTTCGCTACAGCTGCTATAGAATTTTTCTTAACAGTAACACCAGGAGCGGTCCCAAGATTATCAATCGTCGTGGGCAAGTCCTCCAACAGCGCACTCTTGTCTGCCGAGTCTACATTCTCTACCGTGAAGAACCGCGTGACTTCATTTCCTCTCCGATTTAACGCAAACTCGCGGAACCCTCTCACCCTATTCCTAAAGTCAAGCGTCTCTCCTTCTTCTCTCCCAATAATCGCACCACTCTCATCTGCAAAGACAAACGGCACAGTTTCGTCAATAGGTTCAATCGGCAAAGCCGCTCCCGTTCCCGGCGTGACAGTCCCACCCGCCTCACTATCCGTGAACGTCGCAAGCGGTGCATCTGCTGACACCCCAATCTGGGGAGCAACCGCGCCAACAAGTCCACCATACACACCACCAATGAACGCTCCGGTAACTGCACTCTCCAATAACCTTCCCCGAGTCTCTGGACTCAACGCGTCAAAGTTCTCATCTACAAATGCACGGGCCGCAACAGCAACAACTTCTTGTGCGAATTCAGTAACACCCTCGAGAGGAGCCGTCTGTATTGCAGACATAAGCGCTCTCGTCGGGCGCTTTCTCACGTCATCAATTTTATTTGCAATAGTCTGCAAGAAGCGTTTCTGAAGAATACTGTCTACAAGCCCAAAACTTGAAGCGAACATTAACGGCGTCAATCCTTCTAAAGAACCAGCAACAACACCAGCAATAACTGTCACTAGTGGATCAACCGTTCCAGTAGCTTCTAACTGTTCACCGGCTATTCCCCCCGTTTCGAGAGCCGACGCGGTCCCGAACACGCCCGCCTCTCCCGAGTGACGAATAGCAAAGTCTATTGCTCTGTTCGCTACCTGACGAGAGATTGTCTTCTGCGCGATTGCCTTACCAACCAATGTCCCAACCCCACCACCTGCAATAATCGTAGCGATGTTAGGAGCTTGCTCACCTGTTACACCCGCGAGCCATGTCACAAAACTCTCGGGATTGTCAAAGGCTCCTTCAAATTCCTGCAACGGCGCGTTTGTAATCCCTCGACGGAACTGCCTTCCTTCAAGCCTCCCGCCGATATCCTGAACAGTCTCTTCGGCACCAACAATACTAGCCCCCACTGCTCCTAAACCAAGACCAATATCTCCGAGTCCGCCAAGGCCACGAACCAACCCACGGCCCGGCTCGCCGAGGAGAGTTCGATCTTTACCAAACTGCTCCCGAAGAACCCCGAAAAGTTCGTCTTGAGAAGCTCCGCGCATCCGAGCTTTTCCTAAAGCCCGTATACTCTCAGAGTCAAGTTCTGGGAGAAACGAGTTTATACTAGGGCCTGTTTCTTTTTCAGAAGAAGGTAAGCCTAATTTCTGCCGCCCAAGCTCTCGTATCTCAACAGAAGACATTTCAGTAAGGTCTGGATCAGCCATTCTATTATTCCGATCTGTTTAGTAAAGCATCTTGCTCAGCTATGCGTTTTCTAAGCGCAGCTACTTTTCGATCAAACGTTGCCTGAGCTCTTACCTTACCACCACGACCACCTCCTGTTGAACCCTTTTCCAACAGCTTCGCAAGTCTTGCTTTCAAGCGTGTAATCTCCGCTTCAACTTGCTGAACTCCAGTTACAATACCACCCCGACTTCCACGACTTGGAGGAAGTTTAGGTTCGATGATTTCAACTTCTTCTGCACCCTCTTCACTTCCACTAACTTTTGGAAGAGCTGCTACGTTCTCCAAACCTAAACCAAGTCCGGCTCTATACTCCGCATATGCATCTGGGCCCGCAAGGAAGTTTTCAAGCACATCATCAAGTGTCTTTCCAACAGCTCTTGCTGCTTGTAACGTGCCATCAAGTTGGGCAGTAGCTGCAGCATGCGCCTTGCTCTCAACTATATCAGGAGTAGCACCAATTTCTTGACCAAAATGCGTGATCCATTGAGATTTCACGAGGTTGAATTGTTCCTCTTCAATAGACGCAACTCCACCCCCACCTCCAGCCCCACGTCGTCCAAGAATGCCTGTTCGTTCCTCCTGCGTCGCTACACGTCTCTCAGCTAGTTCATTTTCGAGCTGTTGCTGTCGCGTCGCATCTGCTCTTTCTTGAGTCCCAAGTTTCTGCTCTCGTTCAAGCCCTTGAAAACGACCAGCTGCTGCTAGACCAGAACTCACAGACGTTCCAAATGCAGGTGCGAAGCCTCCAGGGTTCGTCTGGAGCATCTGAGCACCGAATTGAAGAAGCCCTGCTTGCACATCGGGCCGAGCAAAGAACTTTTTCCATTCAGTAAATCGCGACTGAAAGCCAGCATCATCTGAGACAGCTGCCGCCCCACCTGACGTATCTGGGCCAGGTCGGATCGAGACGTCTGCCGCGTTTTTCGCTTGCTCTCCTGGAGTATGTCCTGGCATCTCTCTTCCTCCTTATCATCTCTGCCCTAAAATCTGCCCGAGCGATTGTGCCGGTGCTGCTGGTTGCTGCCCAGCGCTTAACGCCTGCAAAATCAACTGCATTATCTGCGGATTAAGTTGCCCACCTAATCCTGGGCGTAACGCTCTCGGCGCTGGCTGCGTCTCTCCAGGAATTGGAGCCTGTAACGCCTCAAGAGGACTCGGGCCAGCAAGTCCGGGACCACCTGGACTTCCACCTGGAAGAATACCTCCGGGAGAGGTAGGTGAAATTGGGGAAGGTGGAGCAGCTTGAGTTGTCGCTTGGAGAGCCGTTTGTAGATTAACAGGATTAAGTCCCGGCTGTGCTCCTAGAGAAGCATCTCTTCCTGCTGAAGGAACTGGAAACGCTGCCGGAGCCGGAGCGATAGATGGAGGACCTTGACCCGTAGCAGCCGCCGTGCTTGCAGCCGCATCTGGATCTCTCTGTGCCATTTGAGCAAGTATCGCCATGAGTTGAAGAGGGATTGCCACAGTTTTTCCTTTCCTTCTGTTACTTTAGTTTAGCCAAACGCGCCGCCAAGGTTTTGACCGAGGCCTGCACCCGCGAAAGCACCCGCAGGACCGCCAACGAAAGCTCCGCCGACGCCTCCTACAAGCGCTCCAAGAAGTTGCCCTATCTGAATTCCGCCACCACCTCCACTTGTAGTAGATGTAATCGAGCCTCCAGGAATACCAAACGCCAACTGTGCAACATCCTGCGCAACGAGGAACGGAATGATTTGTTCAGATATAAATTTCTGAGCCTCTTCAGATAACTGTGCCTGCTCCTGTTGCTGTTGCTGGAACCCAACACCTCCAGTGATCGCTGCAGGCTGCAACGCCAAGTCGGCTAGCTGCGGCGTAGCAAACAACGACCTTGTGCCCTGACCCACCAACGTCTCGAAGCCAGTTCCTGCCAATCCTTGCGTCGTTCCAAGCGCATTTGTCGCAGCCGCCAACGCATCACTGAACCCTTGACTAAAGATATTCGCGGAGATGTCCCCGGCTTGCTGTTGGAACTCTTGCAGTGCGATCCCTTCGGCAATTCCTTGACGTGAGCTTCCAAACTGTCCAGCATCAACAGCTCCACTTCGTATCCCTGGAAGCACTTGCTGTGTGAGCGATTGTTCGAGTGGACGAATTGCAGCCTCCGCCGTTGCCGCCAACGCCGGATTAGACTGTGGAAATAGTGCCTGCCCACTCAGGAGAAAGTCCAAGAATGGCTGAGCTGTGTCTAAACCCCCTATGGCCTCACCAGCACCAAGAATTCCTGTGGGCAGTCCTATCTCCTGCAAAGCACCTACACCACTAGTTGCTGTCTGTCCCAACTGTGTTACTGGCCCAGCTGCCGCTCCAAGAGCAAGCTCTTGCCCCGCTACCTGAAGTGGATTGAACGGAGCGATTTGTGACTCAGGAAACAGCTGTGGAGGATTTTCGCTAATGTCTCGCGCAGCAGGTATAACTAACGACAAAAGTTCTTGCTGTTCAGGGGAAAGCTCTTGCCTCGTCGTCGTTGAGGTTTTTCCACCACCACCTAAGCCCATCTCAGTGCTCCTTTGTGCTTACATGCTTCAATTTTTTGCACAAGACAACATGCGTCTTGTGAAATCCATGTGCCCTCAACAGTCGTTCAAAAGCATCACGTCCTTCCACCACAAGATCAGCGCACCCCATCTTAGCTGCCCACAACTCAAGGATCCAAAGAAAATTCATTGTTTCATCAAAACTCTCTCCACCTAGCCAAATTATCCGTAGAACCTTTTTCTTTCCATACGCATCAATTTGAGTCAAAGCTCCAAGATACGGTGTATCTTCACCCTCACGCCGAAGATGCCAGAACTGCATAAATCCTGCCATCAACAACGAGCGCAATTGCTCCAGTGTGTAATGCTCTTCCCAATACTCTTGAGCGCAGTTCAACAAATACTCTATACGATCCCATTCAGAAGAAACTTGAACAGTCTCTACTTGTTTCAGATGCACAGCAACTTCAGTCATTTCACTACCCTCCCGTTTGGAGTTAGAGATCCTCTTTCAACTTGCCAACTCCCCCCCACCATTACTACACAAGCTACACCATTCGGATAGGTCTGCAAAATAGTCCACGAGCCATTTACTGAAGACCATTGCTCAATCAACGTATTTTTAGTAAGTCCATAGCCCTTTCGCGTCTCGCCATATTTACCGATAAGCTTCTTAACCATTACCATACGCTCTTCACAAATCTGCTGCGCCTCTACAGATTGCCCATAAAGCATAGACAAAACTACAAGAGGAATAAGTAGTTTGTAGGTCATTGTCTTCTCCTCTCCGTGCTCCCTACGCGCCTCTCCAAGGCATTGAGCCGCTGGTCTCGTATCGCGAAGTCACGCCTGGCATCGACACCTCGATAATTGTCATCGGCAAGGCCGCCTAAGACTTCAATTTTCTCTCCCAACGCTTCGATCTGAGCACCAAGTCGCGGAATGCTCGTATTCAACTCCAACACAGTGACGAACAACCACCCCACCAAGCCCAATCCAGTTACTGTGATAGATGAAATTGCCGCTGCGACGACCATCTTGGTAACAGGATTAAGAGTTGTCATTTAAGCCACCTCATCCTAGCAGCACCCAAGCTGCTCCTCGATATCCATAGAACCCTGCACCACTTCCAGGGTTCCAATCAGTTCCATCTGCAAGCACCACCATCCCCGTTCGCGGCTTTGTTGGCTCTGCATGTAGCTCTACAAGCGTTAAGTTATCGATTAAATCAAGGCCGCTGCTTACCTCGCGCAATTGTTGTTCGATATACTCCTTAAGCAATTTAACGTTTTTCGGCGCTGGTTGTGCTCTAAACACCATCAGAACTCTCCCAACAGCTCGACTTCAATATCATAACCAGACAGAGCCCATTGTTCTCCTGACGAAGACTCAATACGCACAGCCATTAGGAGACCACTCACTGGATCTTCAAAATCAAGATAACGATCTACTCCTGGCGTAAACGTCTGACTTGTGCTCCACGTTACAGCACCATCTTCAATTTCTTGCGATCCAACACGCACAGTAAACGGACCCCCTGTAGCTTTTAACCAAATACGTCTAATCATTTTTCGCCGAGTGAAATCAACTCGAGGATTGCCCTGACGGTCTCGCCCTACAATCGAGAGCCCTGTCCGCTCTAAATGCGCGCTAATCGCACCCGTATCAAAGTCGTCACCACGATCCATAAGGTGTAACTTCGTTGATCCTGGCTCTGCCATCAATAAGTCAAAAGCTTGCTGCCCAAACTTTGAGTCATCCCAAGTGCCAACAAACGCATCCCACGTCGTCGCCTGCGAGTCCCAAATCTTGCTCTCAGCCTCAGACACAATTCCCAACGACATGAACGACGCGGAGGGTAAATCCCGCTCTGCAATAGAACCATCCACAAAATTCCAAATCACTGCATGATCAGGTGTTAAGCTTCCTGTCGTTGGGAAGCAAAACCACATTTCATTCTTCGACACATTGGCAACTACATACGACCTCTCAAAGTTATTCGTATCTATAAGGTTGCCTAAATACTTCCGCATCCTCTTATCAAGCACAGACTCTGCTTCTACACCATTATGCACAATAAGGTCATCACCAGTCGCCACAAAATGTTGCCTCTTCCGTGGCACTACCTTCACACAATGCGTCGCCAAGATACCAATAGTCTCAAACACATTTTCAAAGTCAAAGATGAGCAAGCCGCGAACATGCCTCATAGACCACACAGAACCCGCTTTATACAACATAAGAGCATCACCAAGAGGCCATGCGTCAAGCAACGCACCAGCCTGCACATCAGTCAAGTTATTCTCACCTGCATCCTTTGTAGGATCTGTCTCATCCCACGAAATAGGCACAGTTCCTGGATCAGCTGGGTGTGACCACTTGACCATATGTCGATGCCGCACTCCACTCTTAGTTACATCCAACGCCACAAGAAAAGGACCAAAAGGCCTTATTACCTTCGCTGTCGTGGCTGCTGGCCAATTTGGCAAATCAACCAGTTTGGTTACTATAGTCTGAGGATCCCAAGATTGTGGATCATCAACTCCATTATTAATAACTGGCACGTCAGCAAGCAAGCCACCATTCCACAAATTGTCGTCAATTGCTGAATAGTCCCCTGACGCCCTTGTAATATCTGTGTAAGTCGAACCATCCCACACATGCACCTTTGCCAGTGTCGCGCATAACCAAAAATACGTATTGGGTGTAGGAGCAGGCATTATCCACTTATACGCAAGTGTAGGCGGATCAAACACCTTTGTATGACCAAGAATACGTTGTGCTTCACCGTCAGTAAATCGCACATTCAACGCAGAGGACCACGCCTCTGGCGGCAGAGTATGCGCAGGAACATCTCTCACTACACCCATTATTCCAAGGTTATCAATTGAAATCTTTGTCACTTTCAAACCTCACTACGTAATGACGCCGCAGCAATGAAACTCGCCATTGCCTCCACGGAGACGCCGAGTCGGGTTCGCAGCGCTTCCGCTACGTCATCGCCCGCGATGATCCGGCGCCGGGCGTAGAGCTTAGCCTTCTCGGACGCGTCGAGCGCCGCCAGGAGCGTTGCGAGCTTTCCGCGTGCCTCGGCCTCGTAGATCATTTGGGCGCCTGTGGCTGTCGGCTCAGACGGCGGGGGCGGAGGCGGCGTGGCGTCGTAGGTCTCGATCGTATGACCGGGGATAGTGCCGCCGCGTTCGATCCAGTCGGCAGGATAGTCCACGCCGTCGAGCTCGAATGCCTCGTGCTCGGCGAGATCGAGCACCGTGTCGGCGCCCAGCTTGATGCGGATACGTGTAATCATGGTCTTCCCTTCAGGCTCTTAGCGCCAAGCCGCTACGTTGAGGAATTGCGTCGCTCCAGGTGCGGCGAAGTCGTCTTCTACTGTCAGTCCCGTTTGCGCGGTGGCGAACGCATCGCTCGCCCCGGAATGGTTAAAGGCCGACTCGAGGTTGTAATCGAAGTCCTCGGTCAGCCCGGTCCAGGTGCTCGTTGTCGCCCCCTGTGTGGTCGCCACGGCGATACAGATACCGTGTGACAACACGTTGATAGTCGTGCTGATCGGGTCCGTCCCGGAGGCGGTGGCGGTCTCCCTCACCACAGTATCGATCACGATGGCGCGATACCAGCCGATGCCGCACCGGCTCATGATGCCGCTGAAAGTGCAGACGATATCCCCGGTAGTTCCGGTGGGCACCGCCGCTGCCCAGATACCTTGATGGATGCTGGTCGTAGTCTGCGCGACGATTTGGATAGCTGAAACACCGGCTATTGTCACGCTGTCGAGTGTTTTCGGCGCCGACGTAGTGGTGCCGTAAACCGATACGACTATCAGCCTGGTTCCAGCCACCGCCACCACCCCCAGCGACTTGCCGCTGAAAGTGTATGTGGTAAGGTCCACGTTATTGGAGTCGTCACCAAGAAAACTCACGGTCGCGGGTATAAGACCACTCCGCATCTTGTGAATAGCCCGGCTCATGAGGCCACACCGAGATGCTGGGCGATGATCGTGGTTCCATCCGACTCGGATGCTAGAACGATCAAGTCTCGCTCGCCCGTGGTAGTCGAGAGCGTCGGAGCCGACCCGCCAATCCACTGGTCCACTCCAGACCATGCGGCGGTCCCGCCTGTCGAGCCCTGCTTGATCCACAATTCAACTACCTGGTCCGCCACTTCGCCGGAGACCGTGATCGTGGTGTTGTGGTCGAGGGTCAGGGTCTTCTTGCTGGCGCCGGTCATCGGGAGCGCAATGCCTGTGGACGAGGTGAGCACGACGGCGGGCGTCGTTATTGCATCATCAACTTGAAGCTTGGCATTAGCTTCTAATACACCTGCCATCGTTACCAGCCCAGTAAAAGCTGGCGCAGCAAGTTTCGCTACAGCACCTCCATCAACTTGAAGTGTCATAGCCCCCGCACCTGAATTTTGAATATTGAATGTTTCTGCACTTCCGGAATTGCGATCAATTCCAGTTTCTGATATGTCTGCGTTTACTCCACCAGCATTATCAATTTTAACGATCGCACCGAGGGTTATACCTCCTGATCCATTTGGATCAATTACTATATCACCATTAGAAACGCTCGTAATCAACTTTCCATTCACGTCGAGATTACCGCCTAGTTTTGGAGTTAAGTCGCTTACTACCTCAAAACTTGTGACCGCAATTACCTTCCACTCAGTTCCCTCCCATATATACTTTTCAGCTTGATATTGCAAAGTCAATGATCGAGTCGCTGTCCCGTTAATGGTCTCGGCTCCATTTCCGTCAACCGTAACAGCATTCGAGGACGAGTCAGACTTAGTAATTATAACTGAATACCCTGCAAACACTGTGGAACCCAACGGCAATGTAATTGTGAACGCTCCTCCAGAAGCATCCGCCAAGATCAAAGCTCGTGCATCAGCCGCCACTACCGGATAAGTCGTCGTCTTGGTGAGAACAGTCTCAAAGCGAAAAGCCTTTGTAGCATTTGGAAATGTAGTTTTGAGGACCGACTTAATAAGCCGAAGATGATCGTCACCTTGCTTCACTTCATCAGACGCACCAAGGGGATTTGTCGTTACTAAGTCGTCAATGAAGGTGCCTGTCTCGAGTCCCATCAGTGTGCTCCTCCCATTTGGTAAGTCAAGTTCGCCGTCTCTCGAGCTACAATAAACAACCTCAAACGAGAACGCTCTGAAATCTCTCGTTCCTCTGCCAGTTGATGCGCAGCCACGTCTCGCGTTCCTTCAGTCACCTCTTTGATAGCCAAACTGATCAAAAGCAGCGGAAACTCCTTCAACCAGCCATTTTCAATATTGGTATCTAACAGTATATCCTTCGCGTAGTAAATCGTTTTTAGTGTGTAAGCTTTATCAGGTGTTGGAAACAACCGAAAGTAAAGACTGTCAAGAGCATAGGCTTGAGGCGCGGCGTCTTCCGCTCCTGCGAACCTTATACGAAGAGCATCAAGATCAAACTTAATGATCTCTTTCCACTTCGTATCCTCAGTCTCATCAAAACGCCAAAGGGCACTGTCCTCGACTGCCATAATCCAGTCAGCCGGGAGCGGGACACGTTCCTCAGTCGCGGCTGTTTGGATAGATGAATACTCTGTGCGAAGGAAATAAGGCAGCTCTGGTTCTTTTTCCAAGCTAACTTGAGCATCCTTCATCGCGTCGATGATGACACTTGCATCTAGACTGGTATTAAACCCGAGTTTACGACGAACCCTCGTCACAGCTTCATCACGCGTCATCTTCAGTCTCCCAAATTGCCACACATCTTCGCTTGTGGGGATCGGGCACATAAGTTGGCCAGCGCCAGCAGGTATGCAGCGACGCCGGTCGCCTTGAGGTTGCCCGCCACATCGACCTCGAAGGTAGACGGCATATCGCGCATTTTACCTGACGCGCCATAGTTGCTTTGGAGGGCGCTCTCGCCGTCTTGGATGATGGTCGGCACCACGTTGATATCGGCCCAGATGGTATTCACGCGCCCGCTGTATCCGTGTGGCGAGCCGCTGAAGGCCGACTCGGTAGACGTGCAGCCAACGAGCGCGAGCATCACGACGCCTAACATAAGGACTATTCTCATTGTAGACCTCCTTCCTCGTTAGTAATTTCATAACCGAAAGAGCGAGCTGCACCTTCTACCCACTCCTTAGCCGTCTCACGGCCAAAGACAGAGACGAGTGTTAGTATAACTACCAAAACCACACCAGCATAAGCAAAGCGTTTGATATGAGGATGGTCTGTCAACCAAGATTTCTTAGCCATTATGTTACCTCTTTATCTCTTGACACGTAGAGTGTCGAGTTCTTTTCATCTTACGGCCTCCTCAGTCCAATCACCAGATACAGATGCCTCCTTCGCCCACGAGTCTGTCGTGGCAACTTCTTCTACCCAAGCTCCCGTAGCAGCATCCTCCGGCTTCCAGATGAAGAAATTAAACTCTAAGAGTATAGGTGAACTAACCTCACTCGCGCTTACAAGGTCATCAGGAGTCAATACATGCAGTTGCGTCAACGCAGGTCTGCCAACCTCAGACAGAGACTGCACATCACTTGGAGTCAAGATATGATGATGCGTTAGTGCGGGTGAACTAACCTCACTCGCACTTTCAATATTCGTAGGCGTTAGCACGTAAGTTTGTATCAATACAGGCGCATCCACCTCACTCGTAGACTGGACGTCTGTTGCAGTCAGGTCGTGAACTTGCGTCAATACAGGTATATCAACTTCTGACAGCGATTGGACATCTGTTGGTGTCAGTGCGTGAACCTGTGTAATTACTGGTTGATCAACCTCACTTGCACTCTCAATATCCGTAGGCGTTAATTCATGATCTGAACCGGTTGTAAGAACCGGTGAGTCAACTTCTGAAGCACTCTCGATATCAGTTGGCGTTAAATCGTGAACCTGTGTAAGAACCGGAGTATCAACCTCACTCGCGTTTTCAACATCTGTGGGTGCTAACGCGTGAACTTGCGTGAGCACTGAAGAGTCAACCTCCGACAATGACTGGATATCAGTTGGTGTAAGGATATGCTGATGCGTAAATACAGGTGAGTCTACCTCACTTGCACTTTCGATATCTGTCGGAACCAACGCATGAGTTTGTGTAAATACAGATGAGTCAACCTCTGAGGTGCTCTGAATATCTGTTGGCGTTAACGCATGAACCTGTGTAATGACAGGCGCATCTACCTCTGAGGCACTTTCCACATCTGTAGGAGTTAGCTGGTGGATATGAGTAAATACAGGTGAGTCGACTTCAGATGTAGATTGGATATCTGTAGGTGTTAAAGCGTGAACCTGTGTAAGCGCTGGTGAGTCCAACTCCGATAGAGACTGGACATCCGTTGCCGTCAAGTTATGAACTTGTGTCAGTGCAGGTGAGTCGATTTCACTTGTGGACTGAACGTCTGTAGGTGTCAGATCATGATCCGAACCAGCAAATACAGTGAGCACTGGCGAGTCAACCTCGCTTGCGCTCTCGACATCAGTAGGCGTCAGATTATGAACTTGTGTTAACGCTGGCGTATCTACCTCAGACGTAGATTGAACATCAGTCGCTGTCAGGTCATGAACTTGAGTAATGACTGGTGAGTCTACTTCAGAGGCGCTCTCGACATTAGTCGCGATGAGAATATGAACCTGTGTAATTACAGGAGTGTCCACCTCACTTGTAGACTGGACATCCGTAGGTGCAAGTTGGTGAATATGAGAAAGAGCCGGTGAGTCTACTTCTGATGTAGATTGAATGTCCGTTGGCGTCAGTGCATGGACCTGTGTGAGTGTTGGCGAGTCAACTTCCGATAGAGATTGAACATCAGTCGGTGTATTAATATGAACTTGCGAAATAGCTGGAGTGTCCACCTCCGAAGCGCTCTCTACGTCCGTCGGCGTGAGTTGATGAATATGAGTAAATACAGGTGAGTCGACTTCCGAAGTGCTTTCAATATCTGTGGGTGTCAAACCGTGGACTTGTGTTAATGCAGGCGAGTCAACTTCAGAAAGGGACTGAACGTCCGTTGCGGTAAGATCATGGACCTGTGTCAGTGCAGGTGAGTCAACCTCAGACGTGCTTTGAACATCTGTAGGCGTAAGGACATGGTCTGAGCCAGTCGCTAACGACCGCTCGGTGTATTTCTCCGCGACCCCATCTGTGTAAAGGTAGGCTAGAACCGTGCCGCCTTGGTCGTAGACGTTGGCAGCGAAGACATTAATTGTCGAGGCGCTATCTATCTCTGTTTCATCAGTGCCCCAAGTATCATCGCCTGCGCCGGTCTCATCATGCGTGAGAATTGTGCTGTCGGCTACTAACCTGAAAAGGGCGTGTTGTGTTGTGCCGTCCACAGCCAAGGCTGAATTACTAGGGCCGCTTGTATCATTTATATCTGTTGTAAGCGTAAAGCTGCCGGGAACATCGGCGTCATCGAACCCGTAGGAGCTTAAGTCGGCGGTGCTCTCCTTGTAAAGCCCTCTTATTTTCTGCGTTCCACCGTCGTTGAACGACACGATGCTCGCAGTATCCTCTGGGCTCGATGGATTTACTGTCGCATCAATAAGGATATGTTTTCCGGCGTCTGATGCACTAAAGTCGTTGACGTCTCGATAAGTCGAAACAAACAAATCACTATCAGTGGTTACAAAATAGACTACATGAAACCGATCATTGGTCTGATCCGCCATGATAGCGGCGCCAAAGTTGATATCTTTTGCGGGCTTGTCCAAAGTATCGACGCGGATATCGATGGTCCAAGTGCCGGACTCCCGCCGCGCGATATACGTGCGGTCGAAGGGGTTGCCCATGACGGACTCGATGACGCCATCGTAGGCAATAAGCACATCACCATCGGAACGAATGTCAATGCCAATGCCACCTTGTATGCTTGTCGCCGTTGCAACAGCCTCTTCATCAACGATAGTAGCATCCCAAGTATTCGGACTGCCTCCTGCTGTATGAAAAATAGAATAGGCGATTGGGCCGTTACCAGAACCCTCTTGCGCAATGACGTGAATGTCAGTTCCATTGACTTTTGCTTGAAGAGTAGAAATCCCATTAGCGGCAACGGGACGACCTCCACTATCCTGCTCGGTCCAAGTCCCGGTCGGATCGTCGCTGTCGGCCTTCAGAACCTTGACCGCAGCAGTCGTGCTCGCATCAACCGCAACGATATAATAGCTCGACCCAACCTTGAACGGTGGCGGTTGGGATCGCTGAAATTCAATATCCGAAAGCGTGACCGGGAGCGCCATCAGAACACCCCCGAGTAGGCCACGACACGATTACTCGCCACATGCTCGTCAGCAACAGCGAGCGCCGTAGCCTCGGCAACAGGAGCCCCGGCCCCGCGCGCAAGCTCACCCGCCAGAACCGCTAGCCGGACGGTTTCGTGGTCAGGCATGAACATTCCCTGATCTGTGCTGGTCACAGTCGGCAGGATCAGTTGTGCCGAGAAGCCGCCCACGTCGAGGAACGCACGCCACCCGGCATAGGTCTTCCAGTTCAGTTCCGGCGCACCACGCCCGTCCGGGAACAGCGGCGACAGCATGTGAACGATCGTGCAGCCGGTCTCGCTGGCGAACTGCGCAGCGAAGTCGCAGACCTGCAGCGCCTCGGCATCGGTGATCGAGTTCAGAACTTCCTCGCTGATGGCATAACGCGGGGTGGACGCCAGCGCAGCCTTGATCGTGTTGCGGCCTTTGCGCTTGCTCATGTCCTCTTCGAGGATCGTGCCCTTGCCACGTGGTTGAGGGCTGGCCCTGCCGCCTTCCAGCAGCACGTCGAGCGGATGCACCATCACATTGCCCGGCTCGCCGATGATCAGGTCAACGTCGGGATCTACACCTGCAAGAAGACACTCGGCCCTGATCTCGGCTTCCTCGGTCTCGTCCTTCACGGCATGGATATAGGCGCTGGTGTCGATGGCAATCACGTCCACGCCCAGCGCCTCCAGCCCGGCCCCGGTGCCGTTGAAGCCCGCACCCACAAGCAGCACGCTGTCGCCCGCATTCAGCCCCAGCACGGCAAACAGGAGTGGTGCATACCTGGACGCCTGCCACTGGAGAATGGGATACCAGTGGTAGTGGAGCCTGATCTGCGGTCGGGTATTTGGACGTCCGTAGCGTTCAGCGCCGGACGAATAAAACTGATCGAAGGCGGCTTTATTGTCCCAGATGGACATTGTAGTATTACGCCGCGTCTCGGATCGTGACGTCCGCAGCAGCCAAGTCCCATGTATTGCCACTGGTTACAGCCTGAGACGCTGCAAGAGTGTTCGTCACGTAGAGGACTGCGGTGCCATCAGTGCCTGCCCAATGACTCGCCGTATCGGTTGTGCCGACACTCGCGCCAACAATCGCTGCGACGACGACCTTTCGCCCGTCCGTATCTCCGTTCGTAGGAGCGCCTGTCGAGGTAACTGCATTGCCCAACGAGAACGTCGAGGTGGCTTCAGTATAGGTCGTCGCCTCGGCATTCGTGATATCGACGCGATCCAGGTTGGTATCCAACGTTGCCAAAGCAAGATCGAGAACAGAATCTGCAATGAAAGCCATCAGTTCAGCCCTCCAGCCAGTTCGTGCGCTCGTGTAAGCGCTTCGTCCTTACCAGCAATCTCGTCGACTTTGATGAACTTCATTATAGGATTGCCTTTCGAGTCGACACCGCTCTCTTGCCATACATACACCTTCCACATGTGTGGAACATGCTTTGCGCGCCAGTCAACAACCCGCATCTCGCTGCCAAGCTTTAGAGGCATACGCCCCAATGAGCGATCCAATGCCGCATTTCGATCGACCTCTGACGCCGCATCTTCATGTCCAACAGCTCGCAATCTCTTCGCGTGCTCCTCTGGATCAATCATGGCGCCAGTTGCGTCACGTCCACCCAACCTGTAATGTGGCGGTGTTACCCCATTCATCAGGTTCTCTTCTGTGCATTTCATGGAAATGACCTGCGGACCTATCTCGATCCGAACAGTATCATCTGCAAAACAGCACAGTCTGTCGTTCATCCAAACTTCTTTAGACATTTCAGTCCTCACTTTCATCAAGGTCAGAAAACTCGCTGGACGTTTTTTTGATCGTCCGCTCTTTCACCTCCACGCTGACGTCACCTGGAAACACTTTGGGATCATCATCGAAATCATTATTACGAGGAGATGACATGGATGTGACTTTACCTTTCACCGTTACGATAACCTCATCGCCGAGCGACAAACCACCCAACAGCTTGTTGTCATCCACATCCAGGTGTATTCTTTCAGTTCTCGCCATGTGTATGTCCTCAGGCTTTGCCATCGGTTACTCCGTTATACGGGGCGATATCGTTTATTCATACCGCCCCGTATTTATCAAGGTCATCTTGCGTTACATGCAGTTAGGTGATCCCCTTCGAAAGCCACCCATGCCACGTTGTGCCGTCGCAATACACGAAGCCGTTCTCGGGCTGCGCAATTGTGAGGACCGTTCCGGCTCCATCATTCCGGACCACGAGGGTCTCCGTCGATGAACCAGTATTGACAATCCAGAAGCAGAGTCCCTTACTTAGAGCCTCGGCAGGGAGGTCAACGTTCTGTGTTGCACCACCCGGATCGAGGATTAAGACCGGAGGGTAGTCGACCGTAATGACCTTCGTTGCGGCAAGTAGTTCCGCGTAGAAGTCCATCTTGAAGCCTTTGCGGACGATCGAATTGATGATCTCAGCATCGACGACTGGGGTAACAGCCATAGTAGTTCTCCTTTCCTTTAGGCAATCGTGTTGCCAAAGCCACCGATATAGCCACACGTCAAGCCGCCATATGACACCTCGAGCCCAGCTTCCGTTATCCACTGACCACGCCTCAGATCCTCGTCGTCATTCTGGATGTTGTCCATGGCCTTCGTATCACGGCCAGTCAGGTGCCGATAACGGATCGCGCTGAAGTCGATAATGAACATGCTGTTCTTGTAGAGACCGTGCCTGTTCATCAGTGGATGCGTCTTGATAAAGATGGTTCCCTGCGGCATCTCGAGCCGCTTGAAATGCATCCCCCACATAGTCGCTCCACCATTCCAGTTGATGGTTGTCGCTCCAACTCCACTCGCCTTATGGATTGCTGAGTTGATCCGGTTCAGGGCACCATTACCACAGAACGCGATCCTCTCGTCGCCCGCCCGCGTATCAAAGTCGAACACAGGGGCGATTGCATCGAGAAGGTTATTACCACCCGCCGCTGAGTTCGCGATCGACCAATCAGTCGCAAGGATAGTCGTGGTTCCTCCAGGGATCCAGCGCCGCAACCCACGTGTCGAGCGGATTGGTTTGCCGTTAGCTCCAGTCCCTTCATTCCGCTCACCGAACAGGAACGCAGTTTCGATATCACGCGAATGGTCCCACGTGCGCCGCAACTTGTCGTTCTTGACCGGATCGCCAGTCCGAGTCTTCGTCACCTCAGCCGTAGCTGTGATTTCGTAGGTCGTCTTGAAGATCTGAGTGAAGTTGTGGTATTTGATCGGGTTCCGAGTCGTCGCCTGCGCCGCGCCCGTGCCTTCTGCGAAGACGGAGCCAATCTTCAACAGCTCCAGATCATCTCCGATAGCCGCTGCGGACGTTCCTGCCTGACCACGATCCACAAGGAATTGCGTATCAGAGACGACCGAAGTGACGACGAGGATCTCGTGATCGAACGTAGCAGCGTCAACCGCTGGCTCGACCAAGAGCATATCGCCAGGCACTAGATGCTTCGCAAGCCCCCAGAAGTTTGCAGGGGCCGACTCACTCGGATCGCTCGAGTCCACGGTGATGAGCGTATCACCAGAACCAAGCGCTCCTGCTACGGTGAGCCTCACCAGATCGTTTGGCTCGTCCCACCAGCTGAACTCCGGATCATTAACCGCTTCCTTCCCGACGCGCGCCATCAGCGCAAACATCGGAGCGGTCCCGTTTGGGTTCCTCCGGAGAATGAATTCGCGGAAGTTCTTGGGACGTTCGTCTGTCGCCCAATCACCAGTTCCACGTAGACCTGCAATTGCAGTCATTTCTTACCTCATCAGAAGTCGGCATCCACGGACTCGGCTTGTATGTCGAGTTCCTCGAATGCGCCAGGTTTCACAACCGGACCCGGTGCACCTGATCCCCCACCCGCCGCGAGGGGCATGTGTGGCTTCTCTCTCGGAGTTTCGACTACTGGAGTCTGTCGTCCACTGAGGTCTACTTGCATAGACACAGCGACTTGGGCACCAACATCTCGAATAAAATCTTCGAGTGAAGCTTGGGGGTTCATTTGGTTATACACTGATCCGAGTCGAACAACATGGTCACGATGCTCTACCAACTCAGGCCACTTCGCGAAGAACTGCTTCTCGACCGCGGCTTCTCGCGTTTGAGTTGTATTCACTCTTGCCATGATCTGGGGTAGCATTTGTGCGATCATGGCAACACTTTGCTGCATCACTTCCATGTGGAGTCTCGCCGCCAACTTTGGGATAGCCGCCCCTGGGTCAGTATCGAACTCCTCAGCCTGTTCCTCCGACAGATTGTAATGCTGAGCTGCAAGAAGATTTTCAGCGTCATTACGCCACTTCTCGTAATCAGCAGTAAGCTGCGCAGGATCAATTGGTTTAGGAGTTTCTACTGTCGGCTGCTCAACAGCAGGTTCCTCCTTTGCTAGCTCTTCAGCCGTGACTTCGGGCTTTGGCTTTTCCGCGACCTCTTCTCCCGGTTGCGCCTTAGCGTCCTTGGGTTTGGCCCCTTCTTCGTCAGAGTCCTTGGTCGTAACTGGCTCGCCAGCTTTCTTCTCGTCTTTATCCTTGACAGTGTCACCCTCTTCAAGATCAGCACTGTCTACGGCTTTGGCAAAAATCTCATCCATCACTCCGATATCTTCGGAGTCTCCGTCTTCGTCGCCACTGTCAATGGCGGTCTCGACAGTAGTCTCTACGGAAGGTGTCTCTTCGGCGGTTGTCGTTTCAACAGCGGGTGTCTCTTCAGCGCTGATTGGAACTTGTTTCTCTTTAGGCATCTTCATCTCCTATGGCTAACTTTACCTGTTCGATGGCGGCTTCCTCTGCTTCACAAAGTTTTGTAGGCATATCCTGTAATGTGCGAAGCATTCCCAACTGTGCACGTTGGAAACCTATAATGTGAGAGTCGTTCATAGTATGAGGAGCTCCTTCTTCATAAGCTCTTCGACGTTGACTGATTTCTACCAGTAACCACTCATTAACAATTTCCCATCCAGGACTTGCAAGTAATGATTGCAACGCATCACGTCTCTTTACAGCATCACTTATCTGGTCCTTATGCGTCTCGCGAAGAGAGTCACCATGTTCACTCATAGCAACTGTCCCGTATCACGAGACTGTTTCGGCTGTGGTAAAATCTCTGGATTTTGAGGCCCCAACTTGACTACATTCCCAGCGAGAGCTTGCTGTTTAATCTCTTCATCTGGAACTACCTGCACTCGGAACTGGTTGATGTTTTTTAATCCCGTCAACTGAGCAACCCATGCAAAGATACGAGCGATGTCAAACTGCTCGGCGAGCCCTGGAACTTTAATCATGGTCTGGAAGAGTTCACGCCACAGTGTAGCCTGCGCAAAGCGATCAACAGGGAGCGATCCATCAACCGGAACATAATCAAAAAACCCTGTAATGGCCTCTGGAGATACTTCAAGCCAATTCGTCCCTGCAGTCAACGCGAGGTCTCCGACCTGCTGAAGCTTCATTGGAGCGTCTAGATACTGCTGAGTGTTTTGCAACATCATCTGACCAAGCGGACCCCATCCCTGCGCGGCCATGAAATCCGCGACAGTCTTCTGACGACCAACACTAAATGAGCTGGTAGTTCGCACCTCAGTAGCGCTCCTTCTTGAAGATGGAGCAGAAATGCCAGCGACAGTATCACTTACACCATGCACTCGCTCTCCGATCTGCATAATCTGAGCGGTATCGTTAAAGTGTCCACGAGTCATGTCATCAATTCTTAACTGTGAATATGCAGTTGACACGTCAGAGCCGTAAGCTTGTGGCCTTGCTCGAATGATACCACCTGGTAGAGGGTTCAGAAGATCCTTCATCACGAGGCGAGATGGATCAACGACGATTTGATTATTGAGCGCAGCGCGGACGTTGTAGAAATGCGAGTTAATTAACCAATCCATAGTGTTTTGGATCGGCTCAATGGTATCGGAGAGTGATCGAGGATATACATTATACATATCAAAGTCAATTGCCTGTATTACAAATGGGAACTTGTTGTGATATGCTCCAAGAGGAGAAGCTCCAACCACGACTTTGAAATTTGCAGTTACAGTAAATACCCACTTTTCAGGCTGGTCCCCACGTCCTAGTTTCCAGTCTTCAGGGATCAGCTCAACATAAACTTCATAAAGTTCGACAGTCTTCGCTGCCAGCTTTCCATCGACATGCTCCGTTCCAAAGTCTGTAGGATCAGGCATATCCAAAACGTCATTCTGGAACTCTCTTCTCCCATCACCGCCACTTTCCTGCCCAGTAGTCATTCTCTTTACCACGTCGAGGTTTGTATAGATGCCTCGACGTTGGCCTCTAAGGAGCGCATTCCAGTTCGTCAAGGTATAGGAAGCACAATATTCACCGTCTTGGAAGCGATTAATAGGAACTCGAGGATCGTGGAAGAAGTCCTGCGGACGAATGTTGAACAGTTTGTTTCCATGATATCCTCTGATATCCTCAGTGACGCGTATCTTGCGCTTGCGCCCGGTAGAAATCCCAAACGATAGTTCTTCTTCCTCTCGAATATTTGAGACCCTTTCAAACCTTTCATCCCAGTGAACACCCAATATACCATAGCCCCACTTACCAGCGTCATAGAGCCACCCATAAAGAGGGACGAGGTGCAAGCCTACTTTCGTCTGGTAGTCCATAAGGGCTTCAATGACGAGAACTGAATTCATAGGCTCGCCGTGTCGTGCTGTGAACTGATGAACGGGCGTCCTCGCCATAAATACAGTTGTCCAGTAGGAGTGAGCCGCCATGAGAATAGCGTAAGTATAAGGAATTACAATAGTAGTGTAGTCTGGCTTTCCACCTTCACGCTTGACACGTCTTGCAGCATCTACTTCACGTTCAGGTAGAAAAGCCTGCACACGCTTTTCACCTGCATCCCAGCGCTTCTCGAGATCACCCTGTTTGTCGCGGGAAGCCTTCACGCGAAGGCGACACGCCTCAAGGATTATCTTGTGCAGAGGCGATCCGAAACGTATATCTTGAGTCAATGAGGGCATTATGCTTGTTTCTCCCGCTCGTCCATCATAGTAAAGTTGAGGTGAATACCTACACAAAGAGCATCCTGAATTTCTCGATCTGTAAGACCAGCTAGCCCAACATGGTAAACACCGTCAGAGGACTTGGTAATGATAATTGCACCCTCGTGACCATGTTGCCTTGCAACTGCTCGAGCTGTCTTCGCCAACGGCATGTTGATTATTGAGGGCATTACAAATCCCTCGTAATATAAGGTTCGCCTAGAGTAGTAGTCAAGACGTAATTTGATCCAGGCCAATTATAATCGACGATTTCTCGCACTGCTTTTCCTCGACATTCACAATACTTGTCAGATCCAAAACGCCCCCATTGGAGGAACCATGAAGCATGAAGCCTGAAACGCGCGAGTTTCAACGGCATTATCTTGAACTCCCATCTAAACGGAATTTGGATCGATTTTTCGTAGTCGTCTCTTGCGAGATGTTTTGCTTGTGAAACTTTTGACCTATGCCTTTCTGAGCAAAAGGTTCAGGAAACTCCTTCTTCTTTTTTGGTGGACTTCTGAACGTCCTGATAGTATTTCGTGGCATTACGGAGCTCCCATGTGGTATTTAAGATCGGGGATGTCATCCTCATTTTCGATGTCACTCATCAGGTTAAAGTCATACATCGGCTGCGACAACTCGTCAACGCCGATTGCAGCACACTCGATCACGTCGTCGTGAGAGACATTTTTGTAGGCTCCAAATTGTTCAATGAACTCTGTCATTTCACGCTTGCAGTAGAGATGACCAGCGCTTGCCGGTCCGTTAAGCGCGTCTACAATACGTTGGAACTTCGAGCGTTGATCTGTATATTCCTTAATAGCCCAGAAGCGGCCTTGCTGTTCCATTGCTCTGCGAAGCAACCACGCGAGTGTGCGCTGATAGGCTACAGCATCAACAACGACCATCTGGGGATTGTGCTTTCTGACGAGAGTGAAAAACTCGGCGATTGTCCATGAAGGATCGTGACCGCGGTTCGTGCTGTAATCAAGTATGTAGAAATCATTGCCGGTTCTCTGCATGAGCATTAGGCATTCGTAATCTTTACCGTGTAAGTTCTTGGCCAACTGAACATCACTAGGTGGCGGAACCGGGTCAATGATGAGGACTTTTGCCCCATACTCAGGGGCTATATCGTAATATTTTAACCAGCCAGATCTGAACGAACACGTTTCAGGTGTAATCAGTTTACACTCCTTCTCCCGAACGAATACAGAGAGTCTATTGCGAGCAGCATAATTCTTTTTGTCTTGACGCAGCGTTGCTGTAGGGTATCTTTCCTCCCACGCCGATACCTGCGCGTGCGCTGCAAGATTTTCAGTTTCCCGAGTCCAACACGAAAACCGAAGGGAGCGCCATGAAAGATCTGTAAGAGCTTTAGTCGAAGCATCTTCTTGGTGTAGAGGCGTCTGCAACATAACAAGTTTGGCGTCAGGTGACTCTGTAGCAGGCGCGAGCGATTGTAAAACCGCGCCGTAGATAAGATCCTCAATCTTTTCACGTTGATCCTGTGTCGCAGAGTTGTCGTCGGAGAGAACGTCATCCAAGATGATAAGATCAGGTCTAAAATCATCA
>SDBT01004609.1_pt1 | contig 23364 bp, 22 predicted proteins | sample 2277101 | NCBI WGS metagenome assembly SDBT01 (sample SAMN10404973, study PRJNA504765) | marine sediment metagenome | isolation source: marine sediment core GS10_PC15, 103 cmbsf | place: Arctic Ocean: Southern Knipovich Ridge | collected 2010 | reverse complement strand
GGCCTGTCCCTGGTCGGGAGGTGGTGAGATGCGAATCGCTACGTTGCTATGCTCCGCGTTCCTCCTTGCGGCCACCGGTTGCGACGTGTTTCTCTCCGGGGATGATGTTGAGTGGGTGTCGATCCCGGGCGGATCCTTCATGATGGGATCGGACTCCGGCAACTCGGACGAGCGGCCGGTGCACGAGGTCACCGTCCAGGCATTCGAGATGAACTGGACCGAAGTTACCATCGGGCAGTACCTGTCGTGCGTCCTGGACGGCGCGTGCTCCAGCCCGGACACCGGAGAGTATTGCAACTGGGACAAGGCCGGCCGCGGGAACCACCCGGTCAACTGCGTGGACTGGCAACAGGCGAATGACTTTTGCGAGTTCGCCGGAGGGCGATTGCCGTCCGAGGCGGAGTGGGAGTATGCCGCCCGGGGCGGCGGGCAGGACGTCACCTACCCGTGGGGAGATGAAAGCCCGTCGTGCACGTACGCGGTGATGTACGAAGGAGGGAGTGGATGTGGAGAGGATCGGACCTGGGCAGTGTGCAGCAAGACGGCCGGTAACACGGCCCAGGGGTTGTGCGACATGGCCGGCAACGTGTGGGAGTGGGTGCAGGACTGGTACCACTCGGACTACAACGGGGCGCCTTCGGACGGCAGCGCATGGGAGAGCCCCAGCGGCTCCTACCGCGTCAGACGGGGCGGCAGCGTCGCCACGACGTTGTACTTCCTGCGCGCGTCCAATCGCCTCGACGTCGTCCCGTCGGACCGCTACGTCAGCGTCGGCTTCCGCTGCCGCGCCAGGTAGTTGTTCACCTGAATACCTGTTCACCTGTCGCGCCGCGATAGCGGCGCAAGGGTTCTAGATGGTTTTAGGGGTGAGGCGGCCCCGCACGCCGGCGCACTTGGGAAAGCGTCGGAAATATTTTTTGGGGTGGGTATGCGTGAGATCAGGGTTTTTTCGGTGATGCTGGATCCGGGCACGGGGTTGTTCGACGACGAGCCGTTGCGGGAGTATATGGCGGACCGGGAGTTGCTCAGGGCCGAGCCGAAGTTCTTCGTGTACGAGGGGCGGCCCTGCTGGACGGTGTTCCTGGAGACGCGGCTGATGCGGGGGGCTGTGAGGGTGGAGAGGTCGGAGGGGAAGGTGTCGCGGCGGGAGAAGGAGGATAGGGCGGCGTTCGAGAGGTTGTTGAAGGAGATGGACGAGGTGCAGCGCGGGCGGTACGACCGGCTGGTCGCGTGGAGGCGGGAGGCGGCGCACAGGGAGGGAATTCCGCCGTATGTCTTGTTCACCAACAGTTGCGCCCTTGAGCTGGCCCGGGCCGCGAGCCTGTGCGGGCACTTGTCACATGCCAACGCGCGGGCTCTGAGGTGCGACGTCATCGAAAGATGCCGTCGATCCCAGATGCGAAGAACGACTTGACCAACCTACAGGATTCGAACGATACTTGGCGCGGGTGAGGGCCGTGGCGGCTCCAACCGCGTCAGACGGGGCGGCAGCTTCGACAACGACGACGACAACCTGCGCGCGTCCAATCGCAACGACGACGACCCGTCGGACCGCAACGACAACATCGGCTTCCGCTGCCGCGCCAGCTCACGGCAATGCCAGACGGGCCGTCTCCACGGGACGCGGCCCCCGCGCATCGCACCGTGACCAGAGCCCCCATCCAGCGCCGGCCACCGCGGCCGGACGAAGAGATCGGTTGACCTCCGGCCCCGGCGGACCGCCACGTCGCCGGGGTTCCGGAGGTCGCTGTTCGTGAAAACTGCTTTCGGCCATCCTGAGGGAAGGAGGCATACGGTGCCTGATGAAGGAAAGCCTGTTCACCTGTCGGGACATGCGACGGAGCAGATGGCATTTCGCGGTGGAAGACGCGAAGAGGTGGTCGAGGCCATTCGGACGGCTCATTGGGAATCGGCTGAGCAGGGTCGGCTGGAATGTCACAAGGAGTATCCCTTCAACGCGGAGTGGAACGGTGTTAGATACAGGACAAAGAAGGTCCGCCCGATCTTCGTCGAGAAAGAGGAGGAGATCGTGGTTGTGACCGTCTATGTGTACTTCTTCTAGAAGGAGGTTGGAAGTGAAAATCACATACGACCATGAGGTGGACGCCCTCTACATCCGGTTCAAAGAGACGGAGGTCACAACCAAGCACCTGGCTGAGGGTATTGCGGCGGACTACGACGCCGAAGGGCGCCTGGCCGGCATCGAGATCCTGGGCGCGATGAAGCGGCTCGGCGACCCGGGAATCTTCCGGCAGGTGGTCCTCGAGGACGTGGCATTGACACATCCATGGCGGGAGAAAAAAAGCGATCGGGAGGTAAACCGAGATGGCAGAAGGGCTTGATCAGGAGCAGTTGGCTGCGGCAATTTCTGCCGATCGATTCGAGTGGCGTCTACATGCTCTTGCCAGGATTGCAGAGCGCGGTCTTCTGCAAAAGGATGTCCTGAAGGCCTATGTTCCGGAGCGGAATCACTTCGAACCGGACTGGAAGACGAGGAGGAAGCTCTGATGATCCGAAAATACTCGGGCCCGAACCGCTGTCCTCTCTGCGGCGGGCTGAAGACTCCTGGAACTGCCACGTTCACCGCGGAGCTGGGCTTCGGCGTGGTGGTCGTCCGAAAGGTCGAGGCTCAGGTTTGCGCTCAATGCGGCGAGGAGTGGATAGCGCCGAGCGCCGCCCGGCACCTGGAGACCGCTGTCGAGCGGGCGCGCAGGCATCGTCACCAGGTGGAGGTCTTGGAGTTTGCGGAAAGAGCGCAATAGCTGGCAGAGGCGGATGGGGCGGATGGGGGACTGCTCTTGCGAGGATTTCGGAGTTGCAACGATTGTGATTACCGGGCAGCCCGGATGAAGGCTTCATCAGGATACGGGGTACCTGCTTGAAATCATTCTCCCAGGAGCTTGTTTCACGTCCTGTCCCCGTTGGCCTGACCTGGCTCATGACCGATGTGGCGGAGTCCAAGGGGCGTCAGGACCTGTACGTTCATCAGCGTCCGGAGGTGCTCGAGACGCTGCGACGGGCGGCCATCATCCAGAGCACCGAGTCGAGCAACCGGATCGAGGGCGTCACCGTAGACCGGAATCGGCTGGCGCCGCTCGTTCTGGGCAAGGTCAAGCCCAAGGACCGCTCCGAGGAGGAGATCGTCGGATATCGCGAGGCGCTGGCCTGGATCCACGAGGACAATGCGAGCATCGAGGTAACTCCGGAGACGCTCCTGCGACTGCACGAGCTCTGTCAGGGCAGGGTCAGCGGGGACGCCGGCCAATGGAAGCGGGTGGACAACGACATCGTGGAGGTGTTGCCCGACGGCTCCCGCCGGGTTCGGTTCAAGACCCTGTCCTGGCAGGAGGCGCCCGGGGCTGTCGAGCAGCTCTGTCTCGCCTTCCATGATACAAATGTTCAGGGGCGGCTTCCGCCGCTCCTGGCTTCCGCCAGCTTCGTGCTCGACTTCCTCTGCATCCACCCGTTCCGGGACGGCAACGGCCGGGTCTCGCGGCTCGTCACCCTGCTCCTCCTGTACCGGCAGGGTCTCGAGGTCGGCCGGTACATCAGCCTCGAGCGCCTCGTGGAGGAGACCAAGGAGTCGTACTATGATGTTCTGAATCGGTCCTCGTCCGGCTGGCACGAGGTCGAGCACGACCTGGTGCCCTGGTGGAGCTACTTCCTTTCCACGGTCCGCCAGGCGTACAAGGAGTTCGCAGAACGTGTCGGCCAGCTCAACGGCCCCCACCGAGGGGCCAAGGCCGAGGACATCAGGCGCGTTGTCGAGCGGCTCGGTGACGAGTTCAGCATCGTGGACGTTGAGGCCCGGTGCTCGCATGTGAGCCGCGACCACATCCGGTACGTGCTCCGGAAGATGCGGGACGCGGGTGAGCTCTCCTCCAGCGGTACCGGCCGTGGTGCCACGTGGAGGAAGGAGGCGGAAAAAGCGAAGAGAAAACGGAAGACTGGGACGAAAGGGGGTAACAAACGGCCCAAGGGGGTCAAAAAGTAGGTAATGTCTCTCTCTCTCCTGAAAAGTTGACATAATATCACGGTCGGATTAGTGTCGAACTCGGATCTGGGAGAGGAGGGGACGTTGAGTGAGTTCGACCTGCAGACTGACCTGTTCATGAGCCACATCTCCGTGGAGCGCAACCTGAGCCCGCACACCCTCGAGGCCTACGGCCGCGACTTGGGAAAGCTTACCGACTTTGCCGAGAAACGGGGACGGAGAGGCTTTTCGGATGTCACGCCTTTGGATTTTATCCAGTTTTTCATGGAGTTGCACGAAGGGGGGTTGTCGGTCAGGAGCCAGGCGAGGCTTCTGAGCGCACTTCGGACCTGCTGTCGTTTCCTGGTCACCGAAGGGCGCATCGAGCGGGATCCTACCGGTGAGATCGACATGCCCAAGAGCCGCAGGAAGCTTCCCGAGTTTTTGTCGGTCGAGGAGGTGGACGAGTTGCTGGACCAGCCCCTGGCGGATGATCCGGACAATCCGCGGGGCCAGCGCGACAAGGCCATGCTCGAGGTGCTCTACGCCACCGGCCTGCGTGCGACCGAGCTGGTGAGCTTGGGTTTCGACGCGCTGGACAGGCTGCAGGGCACGGTCCGGGCGTTCGGCAAGCGGCGCAAGGAGCGCAGGGTGCCCATCGGCGACCAGGCCCTGGACGCCCTGGAGGTCTACCTGGGAGACGGACGCCCGGCGTTGCTGCACGGCCGGCGTTCGGATGTGCTGTTCGTGACCTCGCGGGGCGGTGGCATGACCCGCCAGGGTTTCTGGAAGATCGTCAAACGCTACGCGATCGCCGCCGGCATTCGACGCAACATCTCGCCCCACAAGCTGCGGCACTCATTCGCCACCCACCTGCTCGAGCGCGGAGCCGATCTGCGCAGCGTCCAGGCCCTGCTGGGTCACGCGGATATCTCCACCACCGAGATCTACACCCACATCAATGCCGTCCGCATGCGAAAAGTCTACGACCGCTTCCATCCGCGGGCGTGAATCACTGGAACTCATTGACTTGTCAGGGCCGAATGGTTAATCTGCTGTGTTGCTGGAAGGCGAAGATACGAGATGGAATCGTTCGATATCCTCAGGATCGTATTCGTCCTGATCCCGATGATCCTGGCGCTGACGGTCCACGAGTTCTCACACGCCTGGGTGGCGTACCTCCTGGGCGACGACACGGCGGCCCGCATGGGCCGCATGACACTCAACCCCGTGAGCCACATAGATCCCATCGGCACCCTGTTGATCCCCATGGTGGGGATCGCCAGCGGGGTGCCGTTCTTCGGCTGGGCGAAACCCGTACCCGTCAGCCCGGTCCAGTTCACCCGCAAGCTGCGCATGAAGACCGGCATGCTGCTGTGTGCGGCGGCCGGTCCGGTGTCGAACCTGGTGTTCGCCTTGTTGATGGCCGTGCTGCTCGGGTTCATCGGCCCGTCCGCCATTCAGGACATTGGTGAGGGTGTGACAAATGCACACGTTGCTGTGGTCCGGCTGGTCGGATGGACCCTGGTGATCAACGTGGGACTGTTCGTGTTCAACCTGCTGCCCATCCCGCCGCTGGACGGCAGCAAGGTGCTGGCCGGCGTCCTGCCCGACCGGCAGCTGTACATACTCGAGTTCCTGTCCCGGTACTCGTTCGTCCTGTTCATCGCCGTGCTGATGGTCGGCGGCCGGTTCATCGGCTACCCGGTGTTCTGGATCATCGGCGGGTTGAGTGATCTGGTGGGATTCGATCTCTGGTGGGCCCTCGTAGGGGCCTGAGGCAGATCGGAAGGGCAAGAGCGTCATGGCCGAGCAACGCGTCCTGAGCGGGATGCAGGCCTCCGGGCTGATGCACGTGGGCAACTACCACGGGGCGCTCGAGAACTGGGTGCGACTGCAGGACGAGTACGAGTGCTACTTCTTCATCGCCGACTGGCACGCGTTGACCACCCTGTACACCGAGCCGGGCAAGGTCCGCGAGCACACCCGCGAGTACGCCATCGACCTCCTGGCCGGCGGCCTGGACCCGGACAGGTGCACCATCTTCGTCCAGTCCGAGGTCTTGCAGCACGCCGAGCTGGCCCAGTTGCTGGCAATGCTGACACCGGTCCCGTGGCTCGAACGGGTGCCCACCTACAAGGACAAGAAGGCCGAGCTCAGGACCAAGGACCTGTCCAGCTTCGGCTTCCTGGGATATCCGGTCCTGCAGGCGGCCGACATCGCCATCTACCGGGCCGACTTCGTCCCCGTGGGCGAAGATCAGGTGCCGCACCTCGAATTGGCCAGGGAGATCATCCGTCGATTCAACCACCTGTACGGTTCGACACTGGTGGAGCCCCAGGCCCTGCTGACCGAGGTCAAGGTGCTTCCGGGCCTGGACGGCAGGAAGATGTCCAAGAGCTACGGCAACGCGGTCTTCATGGCCGACGACGACGAGACGGTCCGGCGGAAGTTCATGGGCGCGGTGACAGATCCGCAGCGAAAACGACGCAGCGATCCGGGCCGTCCCGAGGTATGCAACATCTACGCCTACCACAGGCTCTACACCGCCAGGCAGCGGCTCGAGGAGGTCGACTCCGAATGCCGCCGCGCGGGAATAGGTTGTGTGGATTGCAAGAAGGAACTGATCGGCAACTTCTTTACGGCCTTCGGACCCATCCGCGAACGCCGCAGCGAGCTGGCAGGCCGGCTGGAAATGGTCCGTCAGGTCCTCGACGCCGGAGCCGAGCGAGCCCGGAAGGAGTCCGAACTGACCATGCAACTGGTGCGCGAGGCCATGAAGCTGGGGTGGAGACCTTGAGCACGCAAACGACCGGCAAGGACTGGGAGGATCTCACACCTTCTTCCGGGGAGCCCGGGGAGTCCGAGGGGAGGCTGCTGGGCGACTACCGGGTCGAGCTCCCGGTGTTCGAAGGACCCCTCGACCTGTTGCTGCACCTGATACGCAAGCACGAGGTCGACATCTTCGACATTCCCGTCGCCTTGATAACCGACAAGTACCTCGCCTACCTCGAGTGGATGCGGGTGCTCGACATCGACATCGCGAGCGAGTTCCTGGTGATGGCCTCCACCCTGGCGCACATCAAGTCGCGCATGCTGTTGCCGGAGGAAGAACTGGAGGAGGGCGTAGGCGAGGAGGAGATCGACCCCAGAGATGAACTGGTGCGCCGGTTGCTCGATTACCAGCGCTACAAGGAGGCGGGCGAGGACCTGCGCGATCGTCCCATCCTCTATCGCGACGTGTTCGTACGTGGAACTCGCACGCCGGCCAATGGGCCCGACAGTCCGTATCTGGGGGTGTCGGTCTTCAAGCTGGTCGAGGCCTTCGACCGGGTACTCAAACGTGCCGACAAGAAGATCAGCTACAAGGTGATGATGGAGCACGTATCGATCGCCGATCGGATCCACGAACTGGCGGAACTGCTGAGGGATAAACCCGAAGTGGTTTTCGACGAGTTGTTCGTCGAGGCGAGGACCAGGAGCATGGTGGTGGTGACCTTCCTGGCGTTGCTGGAGATGGCCCGGCTTCGCATGGTCCGGCTGCACCAGGCGCAGGATTCCGACGTGATCCACGTGCGCGGTCTCCTGGCGGACGAGGATCTCGAATCGGTGCTCTCGAGCCTCGAACTTCAGGAGTGAAGGGACGCATGGTCACGCGAAAGACCAGGGAAGAACTCGATACCGAGATGGGTAAGGAGCTGCCGGCCGGGCAAGAGCAGCCCGAGCCGGAAGAACCGTCCCCGGGCGCACCGCTGGACCCGGCCCTGGCCGGCAGGCTCAAGACCGTGATCGAGAGCCTGTTGTTCGCCAGCGCCGAGCCGATCTCGTTCAAACGCCTGCTGTCGGTTGTGCGGGAGTTCCACCCCGGACTTTCCAGTCAGACGCTCAGGTACCTGGTCGAAATGCTGCGCGACGACCTGCGCGAGCATGGCCGCGGAGTGCGGGTGGCCGAGGTGGCCGACGCCTTCCAGTTGCGCACCCCGTCCGAATCCTCTCCCTACATCAAGAAGCTGGTAACCACCCGGCCGCCGCGCCTGACCCGTGCGACCCTGGAGACCCTGGCTATCGTGGCCTACCGGCAGCCGGTCACCCGGCCGGAGATCGAGGACATCCGCGGAGTGGACTGCGGAGCTGTGCTCAAGCACCTGCTGGAGAGGAGGCTGGTCAGGATCCTGGGACGCAAGGATGAACCTGGCAGGCCTTTGCTGTACGCCACCACGCCCCAGTTCCTGGAGTTCTTCAGCCTCAAGGATCTCAAGAGCCTGCCCACCCTGAAGGACTTCGTCGAGTTGTCGGATGAGCACCGGGCGCAGCTGGGCCTGGAGGAAATGGAAGACGTGCAGGAGCGTGCCGGGGACGCGGTGGCGATCGCCGGGAGACTGGTGGTGGAAGGCGGCGACGCGTTCGCTCCCGTGGGCCAGGACGAGGTGATCGGCGAGTTGGCCGAAGCGCTGGAGGACGTCCGCAGGCGCGACCGGGAGTTGCGAAAATCCGGAATCATTCCCGTTCCGCATCCGACCGCCGACCAGTCCGGCCAGGGGGAGGGCGATGGCTGACGTTCGTCTGCAGAAGGTGATCGCCGCGGCCGGCCTGGCTTCCCGGCGGGAGGCCGAGCGGATGATCCGCGCCGGGCGGGTCGAGGTCAACGGCAACGTGGTGACCAGGATGGGCATCCGGGTGGATCCGGCCCGGGACGAGGTCCGGGTGGACGGCCGGGACCTGCCCGCGCAGGGCAGGCGGATCTACCTGTTGCTCAACAAGCCCCGAGGGGTGCTGACCGCGTCGTCCGACGAACGGGGACGGACCACCGTGATGGACCTGCTCGGCGTGCTCGATTCGGCTTTCTCGCCCCGCGGAGCCAAACGGGTGTTCCACGTCGGCCGGCTGGACTACAACAGCGAGGGCCTGTTGCTGCTGACCAACGACGGCGCGCTGGCCATGAATCTGAGCCATCCGTCCAGCCAGGTGCCGCGGACGTACAGGGTGAGGGTCCGGGGCCGGCCGGGTCCCGCCACGCTCGCCAGGCTCGTTACGGGGATCGAGCTTCAGGACGGACCGGCCGCGGCCGTGGACGCCCGGCTGATCAAGCACAACCGGAAGTCGGTCTGGGTCGAGATCTGCGTGGTCGAGGGCCGCAACCGGCTCGTGCGGCGCATGCTCGACGCCCTCGATCTTCAAGTCCAGCGGCTGGTGCGGGTGGAGTACGGCGGGGTGGAGCTGGGAGGCCTGCCGTCGGGCGCCGTTCGCGAGTTGACCGCCGCGGAACTGGCATTCTTGAGGCGCTGGCGAAGCCAGTCGAGGCGACCGCAGGAATCCAGACGAGCCGTTCGGGCTGATCCGGCCGGACTGGTGGAGCAGGCATGAGAGCACTGATCGTACTGTTGGCCTGTGCGCTGCCGCTGGCCGGCTGCACGGACGAGCACGAGCAACTCATGAAGGAGCTGGGCCACCGCTCTCCGGTGAGGCGCGCCGGCGCGGTCAAGTCTCTGGCCAGGCTGGGAGATGACGAGTCCTACATGCTTATCAGCAGCTCGCTCCAGGACCGTTCGGCCATCGTCCGCATCGCTGTAGTGCAGGCCTTGTGCGAATTCAAGGGTCGGGACACGACCGCGGCCATCGCTCGCGCAACGCGGGATCGCGACCCCGAGGTGCGCGAGACGGCCGTGAACGCATTGGGCCGCGGCACCGACGAGCAGGCCAAGCAGGCCCTGGTGAAGATGCTCTTGCGGGGAGAGCCCAATACCAAGGTCCGCAAGTTGGCGTACGCCATCCTGGCGAGGAAGGGCTTGAGCGCAGAGCGGCTGACCGGGGAGATGGCCGAATCCCAGATGGCCATGGCCCGGGAGCAGATGGCCAAGGGAACCTCGGCCGATCGCCTGCGTGCGGTGCGAATGGCCGGCCGCACGGTTCATCCGGGAGGACTGGATCTGGTGATCGAGGGTCTGGCCGACCGGGACCAGGACGTCGTCCTGGGCGCCCTGGCCGTCATCGACGGCCGTGGCGGCACGGCGGCCCTGCGTCGGATGCAGTTGCTGCTGTCGGACCAGGTCGATGACATCCGGCTGGCCACGGTCAGGGCTCTCGCGGCTTTCGGTCCCGAGGGGCTGAAGCTGCTTCAGGCGGCCATGCGGGATCCGGAAGCCGCCGTCCGCCTGGCGACGATCGAGGAGTACGAGCGCCATGGAAAAATTTCCGGGACGGCCGTTGCGTGTCGGTTGCTCGACGATCCGGATGCGCGGGTCGCTATACGGACCGCGGCTCTGCTCAGGGGGAAGCAATCGGGCTGTGACCTCGCCCCCCTGCGCGATGCCCTGGCCGGACCGGATCCGGCGGCCGTTCGCCGGGCCGTCGGCGTGCTTTCGACCCTGGGAGGCGAGGCCGCCATCCGGATGCTCCAGGGCCGACTCGATCGCGCCGGGGATCCGGACCGGCTCCCATTGCTCGCGGCTCTGGCCCGGGCCGGCCGGGTCAGCTCCGATACGAGACGGAGGCTGCAGTTGGAGTTCGATCGCGCCCTGGACGAGATCGATCGGTTGTGCGAGGGCTGGGTGACCGGCAAGCTGATGCCGGGAGAAGCGGACCGGTCGGGCGGGAAGGCGCCGGCGGATTCAGATCATCCCGATGATGACGCGAACAGGCTGAGCGATGAGGAGTTGAGCCGGTTGTACAAGAAGTACGGCCTCGGTCCGGCGGACGAGGACTCACCCCGCGGGATCCAGGACATCCTGGCGAGGTTCGAGGATCCCGAGTCAGCGGGCGACGATTCCAAGCTGTTCGATCCGATCTCGGCGGAGCTGGTCGATCGGATATCCATGGCGCTCGACGGGCTGCTTCAGGTCGATCCCGAGAAGGCCGGCGGGGCCGTCGGCAGGGCGCTCGGAATGCGAAAGCCGGCCATGATCGCCCGCGTGGCCCGGGTATTGCTGGCCCACGAAGTATCCGTCGAGCTGAACGACGACATGCTGCGCAACGTCGGCGAGGCGCTGCGTGTTGCGGACGTACCCGAGACGCTCGCACTGGCCGGTTGGTTGATCCACTCCACCGGGAAAGACGCACGTCTGGTGCCGCTGCTGACCGGGACCCTTCAGGCGTCGGACTGGGAGAAGCGACTGCCGCTGATCGAGGCCCTGGGCCGGCGGGGCGATCCAAGTGCAGTCGGCGTGTTGTCCGGGTTGCTCGAGGGCTACTCGGCCATCCCGGCCGCCCGGGCCCTGGCCCTGATCGGCGACGAATCCGCCATCGAGCCGCTCATGAGCGCACTGGGACGAGCCGGGCCGGCCGAAGAGATGGAGATCCTGCTGGCGCTCGCCAGGCTGGGCAGTGGCGAGCCGCTGCCGCGGCTGCTCCAGAGGCTGGACGATTCGGATCCGGACGTCCGCCGTTCGGCGGTCCGCATCCTGGGCGTGATGGGCCAAGGATTGGACGCGGTATCCCGCTTGCGCTACGATCTGGACCGTCTGGTGCGAAAGGAAGTCAGTCGGATCCTGGAAGAGGGAAATACAGGAGATGGGTCGGATGTCAGGCCGAAAGAGGAAGATTAAGGACGAGGCGGCCAACCTGCTGCGGAAGGGAAAGTACGAAAAGGCGCTGGAGCTGTACGAGAAGGTGGCCGAACAGGATTCCGATGACTATTCGGCTCGCCGAAACATCGGCTACATCCTGAGGAAGCTCGGCAGGCTCGACGAGGCGGTGGAGAACTTCGTCTCCCTGGCCAACGAGTACGCCGACGACGGCTTTTTACTCAAGGCCATCGCCACCTGCAAGGTGGTGCTGGAGATCGACCCGAACCACAAGGAGACCCAGCAACGGCTGGCCGCGCTGTACTCCGACCGGTCGCCCACCGCCCGGCCGGAGATCAAGGTCATGGCCGATGCGAGCGTTCAGAGCGAGTCGGGCGCCCGGCCGATGTCGGCACAGTCCATGGGCCTGGCAACCGACGCAATCGATCTGCCCACCGGGTCGGATTCGAATGGATCCGAGGTCCAGCGTTCGACCCCGCAGTATCAGATGCACGGAATGGTGTCCCTGCAGGATGAGGCCCAGCCCGAGGTGAAGGAGGTGCCCTACTTCGAGTTGGTCGAGCTCGAGATGATTCCGCTCGCTCCCCCCCCCGAGCCCCAGCCAGAGCCTGAGCCCGAGCCTGAGCCCCAGCCCGAGCCAGAGCCCGAGCCCCAGCCCCAGCCCGAGCCCGAGCCGGCACTCGAACTGGAGACGACGCCTCAGCCGCAGCCCGAGCCGGCGCAGGAACCCGAGTCGGCGCCGGTACCGGAGCCGGCCGCGACCGCGCCGGAGACCGAGATCGGCCCGGAGTTCGAGGTCGACGAGACGCCTCCCAAGGAGCAGCGCAAGATTCCGGAGATCCCGCTGTTCTGCGAGCTGGAGCCAGGTGCCTTCATAGAGTTGCTGGAGCGTATGAAGCTGGTGCGCATGAAGGCCGGCCAGTTGATCCTGCGCGAGGGCGATCCCGGTTCCAGCATGTTCACGATCGCCAGCGGCAAGGTGCGTGTGCTCAAGCGCCTTCAGGCCAAGAAGATGTTACAGCTGGCCCTACTGGGGGAGGGGGCCTTCTTCGGCGAGATGGCCCTGTTGCTCGGCGGCGTGCGCGGTGCCTCGGTGCAGGCCGTCGAGGCCGGAGAGCTGTTCGAGATCTCCCGGGAGCTGATCGACTCGGTGGCCGAGCGGTACCCGGCCGTGCAGGATGTCCTGAACAAGTTCTCCCACCAGCGCCTGCTGCGCAACGTCATGGCGACCTCGCCCTTGTTCAAGCCGTTCAACAAGAAGGAGCGGGTGCAGATCATCCAGCGCTTCGTGTCCCGCGACGTGGAGGCAGGCGAGGTGCTGATTACCGAGGGCGTGGAGTCGGACGGGTTGTACCTGGTACTGCGAGGCCGGATGGAGGTCATCTGCAAGACCGGGGACGGGCAGACGATCCAGGTCGGGGAGATCTCCGAGGGCGAGGTGTTCGGCGAGATCTCGTGCCTGCGCAAGGAGCCGGCCATCGCCAGCGTCCGCTCCAAGAACTCCGGCTGCGTGCTGCGCCTGCCCCGCGACGATTTCGAATCCCTGGTCCTGTCCCACCCCCAGATCCTGATCCTGGTCTCCGAGCTGAGCGACCAGCGCATCGCCGAGACCTCGAACACCCTGGCAGAGAAGGGTATCTTGATCTAGCCCGAAGTTCCCCCCGCCCGCCCCGCGGACTTCCAGAACGCGGTCAGGTCGGACCTCAGGTCGTCGGTGACTAGTTCCGCCGGGCTGTATCTATACCAGTGCTCCGGCAGGCAGGCGGCCAGCTCGGGTTCGGCGAAGCGGCGGCCGACGAGCACGATCACGCCCTGGTCGTCGGGGCCGCGGATCACCCGGCCGGCGGACTGGATCACGCGCTGCATGCCGGGGTAGAGCATGGCGTAGGCGAAGCCCTGCTCGTACTCCTCGTGGAAGTACTGCTGCATGGCCGCCCGCTCGAAGCCAACCTGGGGCAGGCCCGGACCCACGACCACGGCGCCGATCAGCTCGGCGCCGGGAAGGTCCACACCCTCGGCGAAGATCCCGCCCATGACCGCCAGCAACAGGGCCGGACCCCGGCTGCGCCTGAAGCGGTCGAGCAGGCTCTGCCTGCCGGAGTCGGTGAGACCGGGCAGCTGGATCAGCACCTGGCCGGCGGGCAGGCCCAGCTCTCCATGCACCCGTTCGAGGAACCTGAAGGAAGGGAAGAACGCCACGTATCGGCCGGGGCGGGCCGAGATGGTCCGGCGGATGATGCGGGCGATGTCCGCGCGATGGCGGTCGCGCTCGCGGAAGGTGGTGCTCACCGAGGCCGCTGTCCAGACCCCCAGGTTCTCGCGGGGAAACGGGGACGGCATGGACACCTGCACCGGATCCAGGCCTGCGAAGCCCAGCACGTCGGCGTAGTAGGACAACGGCGTCAGGGTGGCGCTCATCGCCAGCGTGCCGGTAGCCCGGCGGTGGGATTCGGCCAGGCGGGCGGCCGGGTTGACGCACAGGCAGCCGAATCCCGAACCTCCGGGCGCGCCCTGACCGGCCGCGTAGGGGACGAACTCCCGGGCCTGAAGGCGCAGCACGTCGCGCAGGCGGCCCAGGCGACCGAGCAGATCGACGAGCGGATCCTGCGGACGGACCAGCCCGTGGATGCGGTTGTAGAGCACGTACGGCACCAGCAGACCGGCCGCGCGGTCGCCGAGGTCTTCGAAGACCCCCAGGTCGGACCTGGCCGGCCGGCAGTCCTCCACCATTGCCACGCCGCTGCTCTCGGCCGCGGCCAGGGCGCCGTCCATGGCGGCGTCCAGGTCGGTTATCAGGCCGCGCACGTCCTCGAACAGGGCGGGGCCGTCCACGGCTGCCTGCGTTCCGGCCAGCCGAAGCTGGTCCGTCCGCTCGGTCCCGGCCAGGTACTCGCCGGCCTCGATCGCCGCCGACAGACCGGCGAGCTCCGCCTTCGAGACGAAGGGCGAGTAGTACCCGCGGGCGCGATCGAACAGGTTGTGGGCCTCGTCGATGACTACCACCGGCCCCGCCACATCCTCGCCGGCCAGCTCGGCCAGCGCCACGGACGGGTCGTAGAGGTAGTTGTAGTCGCCGATCAGCAGCTCCACCCTGGGGACCAGGGCCAGCGACAGGTAGAACGGACACAGCCGGCTCGCCTCGCCCGCGGCCAGCACCGCGTCCGGGTCGATCCTAAAACCCGCGGCGAGCAGCTGGCCGACAGCCTGGGACCTGGCCAGCCGAACCTGAAAATCCTCCAGCAGCGGGCACACCTGGGGGTGACAGAGCACGTGGCCGGGCGGGCACATCTTCTGCTTGGCCTTCAGGGTCAGGCTGCGGATGTCACCCGGCTCGAGATCCGAGGCGCGGCACAGGTCCTCGAAGGTCCGTTCGACCAACTTCTGCTGGGTGGTCTTGGCGGTCAGGAACACCATGTGCGTGTCGCTTCTCAGGGCGTACCCGAGCCCGGCCAGCAGGGCCGCGACCGTCTTGCCGATTCCGGTCGGGGCCATGGCCAGCACCGGCCTCCCTGCGGCCAGCCCGTGGCCCATGGTCTCGACAAGCTCGCCCTGGTGCGGCCACATCCGCTCGTACGGGAATCTCAGCTTTTCCGCCACCTCGGCAAGACGGCGGGCCCTGTCCCGGTCCGCCTCGGCCTGGCGGACGGCATCGCGCAGCAGGTCGTCCAGCCGGGCGCGGGTGGAGCCCGGGTGCAGTTCCACGGGCAGCTCGGTACGGGTCCCGTCGAGCAGCGAGACCAGGATCAGCCGGGCCGAGATGGACCGCTCCGGGTATTGCTCGGCCAGGGCCAGGCAGTACAGGCGCGCCTGCAGCGCCCAGTCGCCAAAGAACTCGGCCCTCGCCCGGACCAGCTCGGCGCCCCCCATCAGGACCGACTTGACCTCCTCGACCACCAGCCCCCGGCCCGTGTCGATCAGCCCGTCCACCCGCCCGCGCACCCTGGCCGAGAAGCCGTCCACCCTCCGCTCCAGGCCCACCTCGACCTCGGCGCGAAACCCCTCGACGTTCCCTTCGCGCTCCTCCCGGTACTCCTGGTGTACGCGCGTGCCCAACTCGGCCCGCGCCCGCCCCAGCAGACCCGCTCCCCGGGGCCCGTCCCGCCGGAGCCCGGCCAGATCGCGGATGGACGCCCGGATCTCCCGCCTGTCCAGGTCGACGACCACACCCATGGCCGCAGGTGAGCACAGACGCGCACCCGCGTCAATCCGGACGGTCGGCCTGGGGTGCTTGATTGCACATCAAGGCCGTGCTGTACTGGCGCCATGAACACACCCAACGTCCCGTCACTTGGCGAAGGATTCCCGGGTAATGCCTGAGATCTGCAGATTCCTCGGTATCTCCATCCTCATGTACTTCAACGATCACGACCCGCCACACTTCCACGTCCGATACAACGAGTACCGAGCTATTTTCCGCATCGCCGATCTCATGATGAAGGATGGAAAGCTCCCCAAGCGTGTCATTGCGCTGGTAATCGAGTGGGCCAACATGCACAGGCCGGAACTGCTCGAAGACTGGAATAGCCTTCGCGAGAACGGCACTTTCAACAAGATAGATCCGCTGGTATAATCGAATACAGGGTGAGCGACATGATCTGGGTCACAAGAGCGAAATACCTTGGAGAATACGGACTTCATATCTGCTTCAGCGACGGCAGGGAAGGGTGCGTGGACCTGCACGAAACGATATTCGGCGACCAGAGGGAGATCTTCCGGCAGCTCAGGGATCGGGATCTCTTCAGGCGGTTCCGGGTGGAGATGGACACCGTTGTCTGGGAGAACGGCCTTGATCTGGCTCCCGAGTTCCTCCACGACTTGTTGATGTCTGCTGACGAATCTCAACAAGCGACCAGCTCGGGCGGGTAGCAACGTTGCGCCGTTTCGGTTGCAGTCGGGTGGCGAAGTGGATGGGAGCATCTGTGCACGGGATGTAACCGACGCTGGCCGTGCGGGCGATGAGGTTCGGATGACATCGAGGGTGTTCTCACGAGGACTGGCGCGTCTTCTCATCGTCGCGGCGTTCTCCCTGGCCGTCCCGGCAGCTTCCGAGGCCGGAGAGGGCCTCGACGTCAAGGCCTGGCTGGACCGCCCCGGCACCCGGCTGGTGGTGGTGGAATTCTACGCCACGTGGTGTAAACCCTGCATGAAGGCGGTGCCGCGGTGGCGGGCGCTGCACGAGAAGTACCGCAGCAAGGGGCTCCGGCTCGTCGTGGTCAACACCCAGGACCCGGATGGGGCCTGCAGGCCGGTGGGCTGGACGCCCGACGAGATGGTCTGCGACCTGGAAGGTCACATCTACAACTACTTCAAGCTGGAGGCGCTGCCCGCTGCGTTCCTGTGGAGCTGGCAGGGCAACTTGCTGGTCTCGAAAGGCCACGTGGAAGAGGTGGAAGCCAAGGTCGAGGAGTACCTGAAGAAGAATCCGCGGGTGCTGGTGGAGGCGAAGAACGCTGCGGGCAAGCAGTTCAAGAGGCTGCACGACCTTCTACGCCAGCGACTGCGCGACTCAGGCAAGCTAACCGTTGTGGCGACCGAGAAGGAGCGGCGGGAGCTCAGGCGTATCCAGAAGCTGTCCTACGAGAAGCACTTCGACGACAAGCTCCAGTGCAAGATCGGCGAAGAGGTCTCGGCCAACTCGTGGCTTCGGGCGGGCATCATCGGACGGAAGGGCAGGTGGCTGCTGTCCTTGAGCTTGTTATCGGCCGAAAGTGCTTGTCTGTTGGTGGGTTCGTCCGCACCCTGGAACCCGAAGCGTCCGAGAATGGCCGTGGCCGAGGCCGTGGACCGGCTGCTCACCAAGCTCAAGCAACGGCTGCAGATGCCGTTCAGCCCGAAAAGACCGACCGCGTCCAGGCCGGCGGCGCCGGAGGACATCGGGGAGAAGCCCTCCGACTGGAGCCCCGGGGCCGGCGAGGAGGTGATCGTCTCGTTTACGAGCCTGCCCGAGGGCGCGGTGGTGCTGGTGGATGCCAACCTGGTCTGCCAGAAGACGCCGTGCTCCCGAAGCGTCCCCAGGGGCAGCCACCTGGTGTCCATGCAGGCCGAGCGTCACGAGAAAAAGCAGGAGCGCCTGGCCCTGGCCGAGGGAACCGAGGTCGACTGGAAGCTCACCCCCAACTTCGGTTGGCTGACGGTGCGCTCCGAGCCCTCAGGGTTGAAGGTCACGATCAACGACCAGGAGGCCGGGACCACGCCCATCGAGCGCCAGGAGAAGGCGCCCGGCACGTACAAGGTGCTGGTCACCAGCGACTGCCACTACGACGCGGGCAAGAAGGTGCGCGTGGACAAGGGCCAGGAGCAGAAGGTGGAGGTGACGCTTCCGGACAAGCAGGGAGCGGTCAAGGTCAAGGCCAGGGACGGCAAGGGCAACGACATCCCGGCCGACGTGTACGTGGACGGGGAGAAGGTCGGTAGATCTCCCGGGACGTACAAGGTGTCGGTGTGCGCGAAGGAGCTTCAGGTCAAGAGCGAAAAGCACGGCTCGGCGAAGAAGGAGCTGAACGTCAGGGAGCGGCAGGTTGTTCAGGTGGAGGTAGTGCTAAAGGGCGGGACAGCCCCCAGGGGCTTCGTCCGCATCCCGCCCGGCAGCTTCCAGATGGGCTCGCCCGCGAGCGAACAGGGTCGGTATAAGGACGAGGGTCCTCAGCACAGGGTGACCATCACCCGGGCGTTCCTGATGCAGGCCACCGAGGTGACCCAGGGTCAGTACCGGGCGCTGATGGGCAAGAACCCTTCGCATTTCACCTCCTGCGGCGACAACTGCCCTGTCGAGAAGGTGAGCTGGCACGAAGCCGTGGCATACTGCAACGCCCTTTCGCGAAAGGAAGGCCTTGAAGAGTGCTACGACGGGGATCGCCTCAGGGGCCTCGATTGCAAGGGCTACCGCCTGCCCACCGAGGCCGAGTGGGAGTACGCGGCCCGGGCGGGCAGCACCGGGGCGAGGTACGGGGATCTGGACTCCGTCGCATGGTATAAAGGCAACTCCGGCAAGAGCACCCATACAGTCGGGAAGAAGAGGCCGAACGCCTGGGGGCTGTACGACATGCTGGGCAACGTGTTGGAGTGGTGTCACGACTGGAAGGGCGACTACTCGTCCAGTTCGGCGACGGATCCGACAGGACCACGGACGGGCTCGAGGCGGGTGAGACGCGGCGGCTCCTGGGTCAACGTCGCCGGGTACGTCCGGGCTGCGATTCGCCTCAACTTCACCCCGGACGGCCGCGACTACATCCTGGGCTTCCGCCCCCTGAGGTTTTGCCCTTAGCGCTTTTACACTTTTACTCTTTGCGGATCTGGTGTAGAGAACGAGCGGAGCCCCTTCAGGCGTGGCTGCGCGCGAAGCAGCGCAGCCCTCATGAAGGGGCGGAGCGAGGCTGGCGCAGCGAGGGTAGGGGATGAAGCTGAAGGTGTTCACGCTGCAGTGAAGCCCCGAAGGGGCGGGATATAAAAGCCAGGGGCAACGCCCCTGGAACAGGCACGATTGGATTTGCAAGCCCTGAAGGGACGAGAGATACGTCTGGGATTGATATTTCGCCCCTTCAGGGCTTTCCATGTTTGGGCATTTTCATCCAGGGGCGTTGCCCCTGGCTTTCTTATTCCGCCCCTGTCGGGGCTTGCGAGAGCGAAGTGGATACCCCCCTTTTCTGGTGAGGGCGAAAATGTACATTATTCAAGTCCCGCCGGTGGGACTTAAAATGTCCAACAAATTCAATGAGGTAAAAAAATGAACACGAAAAAGAAAAAGATGGTGGGGGTGAGGAAGGCCGTGGTTCCGGGTCAGGTGAAGGCGCCCGGGAAGGGGAAGAAGGTGGTGGTGGAGAGGAAGGTGGAGAGAGGGGGGCTCAGTCCGTTGGAGGAGCTCGAGCAGGAGACGAGAACGATCCTGCGACTGAAGGGGGAGATCGCGCAGAAGTTCTGGGATCTCGGCAAGGCGATGGACAAGGTCTTGAAAGGGAGGCTCTATCTCGAGAAGGGCTTCGATACGTTCGAGGAATACCTCGAGAAGGAGGTCGTCATCGGGCGGTCGACCGCGTTTCGGCTGATCGATCTGTCGAGGAAATTCAGCCGTGAGACCGCGTACCTGTACGGGCAGGAGAAGCTCCTCGGGGCGATCGCCTACGCCAAGGCGACGCCGGTTCAGGACAGGCCGATCGACGTCACCAGGTACGAGATAGAGGTGATAGACAAGTCCGGCAAGGTATCGATGAAACCATTTGCCGATGCGTCGGGCAAGGAGATCAAGAGGGCCGCCGACAGGCTCAAGCGCAGGCAGAAGAGGGAGTTGGAGAAGGCTCCGGTCGCCAGGCTGTTCACGCCCGCCTCCTCGGGCAAGGTCGCAGAAGGGGTCGGGGCGAAGGTCGAGTCGTTCGTCTCCAGGGCGCGGGAGATGCTCGGGGTGGTGAAGCCGGGGCCGGTCCTGGAGGTCTCGGTGGATTCCGGAGGGGGAGATCCGGAGGTCTCCCTCAGTATTGCCGGGGTGAGGGTTTCCAGGCTGGTGGAGGTGTTGAGGATCGTGGCCAGGGCGGCGGGGGAGGCGATGAGGTGAGATGGGAAAGCAACCCGCCTGGTGGTCGTGGAATTCCGGATGGTCCTGTGGTGACACCGAACACCGAGCAAGGTTGACACCTGTAACGTTGCGGGTTACATTGGGTTCGTGATCAAGAGCTTCAAGCACAAGGGGCTCGAGAGGTTCTTTGCCAGCGGAGGCAAGGCGGGCATACGGCCCGAGCACGCGAGCAGATTGCGGCTGATTCTTTCCAGGCTGCATGCTTCGAGGGTGCCGAAGGACATGGGTCTTCCCGGCCTTCGCCTGCATGCGCTTCGGGGTAGCTACAAGGGAAGCTGGGCGGTGTATGTCAGCGGGAACTGGAGAGTGGTTTTCAGATTCGACGGAGCCGACGTGGTCGGGGTAGACTACCTCGATTATCACTAGATCCCTTGAAAGGGTGAAAATGAGCATGAGAATGCACAACCCTCCCCACCCGGGGGAAGTCGTTAGGGAGCTTTGCCTGAAGCCGTTGGGACTGAGCGTTACACAAGCGGCAAGGGACCTCGGCGTGAGCCGCAAGACGCTTTCCGAGCTTCTGAACGGGCGCGTGGGTGTCAGCCCGGAGATGGCGATCAGGCTTTCCATCGCCTTCGACACGACCGCCCAGAGCTGGCTCGCACAGCAGATGGAGTACGACTTGTGGAAAGCTGAGAAGAAGCGATCGAAACTCAAGGTGAAGAAGATCAAGGTCGCATAATGGGTCTTGGCACGTAGTACTTCAAGCAAGGGGGGGTGTCAAGGTCGCGTAGAATGAGTGGATTGATGATTTTTTTCTTGATTCCGGCACCGGGAGTGAACGAGAATTCGGGTCTGCCGCTGACGGGCGATTAACTCAGTGGGAGAGTGCCATCTTCACACGGTGGAAGTCGACAGTTCAAATCTGTCATCGCCCATGGCAGGCATCCGACGGGCCGGCGTTCGCCGGCCCGTCTTTTTCTTCGTATGTTTGACCGTCTCCCCCCTGGCCCATATAATCCCGAAAGCAGACCGGCTGATGGGGGCCGGTCCCCAGGGAGGAGTCATGAGAATTTTTATCCTGGTCGGGTTGCTTCTGGCGGGCGCGACGGCGTTTTCGCAGGAAGGCGGGCGGCTGTCCACGATCGCGATCCTGGACCTGGGCGACCGGGGGGGGGGGGGGCAGGTGGTGTCGCTGCTGCCGGGGGTGATCGCCAAGCAGCTTTCGTCGTACGGCCTGTTCGAGGTGCTGTCACGGGATGAGATCCGCAAGATGCTGAGCCACGAGCAGGACAAGATGCTGGCGGGCTGCGACGACGCCAGCTGTCTGGCCGAGATCGGGGGGGCGCTGGGGGTCGAGGCGCTGGTGGCCGGCGACGTGGGCAAGGTCGGTGAAAAGTACCTGATCAACCTGCAGCGGATCGACATCCGGAACGCCAAGGTGGTCAAGAGGGTGGAGCGACAGTTCGAGGGCTCGCCCAGCAAGCTTCTGGACGAGATGCGCCTGGCGGCCCACCAGGTGGTCGAGGACGTGCTCAAATCCGCCAGCGGCCAGCTGCTGTTTTCGGTCTCCGAGGAGGGGGCCGACATCTCGGTGGACGGCGGCGTGGTGGGCACGAGTCCCATGAAGAGGATCGAGCTGCCCGCCGGGCCCCACGACGTGCGGGTGGCCAAGAAAGGCTTCGTGGCCTGGGCCCGCACCGTCAAGGTCAAGCCGCACGGGACCGAGATGGTCGAGGTGACCATGATCCCGTCGGCCGCCTTCATCGAAGGGTACGAGGACGAGGCCGTGGGCATGCGCCGCTGGGCCTGGATCTCGGCGGCCGCCGCCGTGGCGCTGGAAGGCGCGGCCTTAGGGCTGCGCATCTTTACCTGGCAGAAGTACGACCCGATCGTGGACGACTACAACAACGAAGTCTACCTCCAGCAGGGTCTGAGCCAGGAGGAGTACTACGACCGCCACAAGGACGACATCGAGCTGGCCGACAAGCTGGACTACGCCGCCCTGGGCCTCGGCATCACCGGAGCGGTGGTGTGCGCCGTCAGCCTGTACCTGTTCATCGAGGGCGAGGATCCGGACCGATACGAGCGGTTCCACGGCGTTACGGAAGGATCCAGCGCGGGCCTGCTCCCCGATTCGGGCGGATTCCAGCCCGTGCCCGGAGGCGGAACCGTCACCATCGGATGGGGGTTCTAGTGCGCCGCGTGTGGACCATCACGGCGGTCGCCGGGCTGTTGGTGATCGGGGCCTGGCAGCTCATCGCGGGTTGCGAGGGCTGCCAAAAGAAGGCGGCCGATCAGGATCAGGTCGACTGGGAGGTGCAGGGCATCTACCAGCGGGGAAGCCGGGCCCTGGCGGACGGCAAGTTCACCGTGGCCGAGGCGGAGTTCCGCAAGGTGCTCGAACAGGACGGCGAGCACCTGGGGGCGATGACCAAGCTGGCCCGCGCGCTTCATGGTCGCTCGGACCGGGAACCGGCCCTGCGGGCCAGCCTGCTCGACGACGCGCTCGGCCTCCTGGATCGGGCCGCGAAGCAGGAGCCGGACAGCGAGGTTGTCTGGAGCGAGCTGGCCAAGGTGGCCCGCAAGGCCGGGCAGTACGATCGCGCCATCGCTGCCTTGCGGAAGCTCCTGAGCCTGAACCCAAAAAGCAGCCAGAGCGTGGTGGCCATAGCAGAGATCCAGGAGCAGAGGGGGAGCGAGCAGGCGGCCGAGCAGACCCTGAGGTCCGCGCTGGGCTCCGACGACGGGCCGGCGCACCTGGAGTACGGGCGCCTCCTGCTGCGCCGCGGGCGGGCCGACGAGGCTCGCGCGATCATGGAGAAGATCGAGGCCTGTCCCGGGCCCAAGAGAAATCAAAAAAACTGTCCCACGGCCGCCTACTACGAGGCCCGGGACGAGCTGGGCGCCCTGGCGGTCAGGCAGGGCCGGATGGCCGATGCGCGCCGGATCTATACTTCCCTGGTGAAGATGTTCCCCGAAGACTACATGGCCTGGGAAGTGCTGGCCGCCATGGACGAGCAGGAAGGCAAGTTCAAGGAGGCCGAACAGAAGTACCGCCAGAGCCTGGCGGTCGATCGGGTCCACATGTCGGGCTGGCGCGGCCTGGGCCGCAGCCTGGCCGCCCAGGGGCGCTCCGACGACGCCCTGTTCGCATTCCGCAAGGCCGACCACTACCTGGCCAAGAGCCCGGACCAGGCGCTCCAGATGGCCGACGAGCTGTTCGACCTGGGGGATCCGGCCTGGGCCAGGTCGCTGCTCGAGCGGGGCCGGATCCTGGTCCAGGGCGACGCCGGCCTCGAGAAGGCGTTCGACGGGAAGCTCGAGAAGATGGCCCTGCGCCGGAAGGACAGAATGCCGGACGGGGG
>SDBT01004608.1_pt1 | contig 23368 bp, 32 predicted proteins | sample 2277101 | NCBI WGS metagenome assembly SDBT01 (sample SAMN10404973, study PRJNA504765) | marine sediment metagenome | isolation source: marine sediment core GS10_PC15, 103 cmbsf | place: Arctic Ocean: Southern Knipovich Ridge | collected 2010 | reverse complement strand
ATAGGATATCGTGACCCTCTTCAGGATGGTCTAACTCAATTACTTCACCATCTTCGTCCTTGCAGACCAATACTGTATCTTTCCAGGTCCCAAACGGCATTGCCCAGAATAGTGGATCAGCCGTATCAGCTTTACGATCAATGAGCCACGTGGCTTTACGTTTTTTATGCTTGAAAGAAGATGCGTCTTCTGCCTCACCTTCTTTCGTGAGACGTTTTTGTTCTTCACAGATGGCGCATTCCTCATCGTCCCCGAGCATCTTACGGCATAGATATGTCTGCTCATCAGCTCCAATACCATAGTGTACTAGAAGGGTAAGAGCAAAGTCGCTGGGATCTTCAAAGGTTGGTGGAAGGACGCGTATTCGATTAGAACCATCGTGGGGCTTAAATTTGGGGATACCATCCCGAATGTAAGCGTCGAATTGACCTGAACTCTCAGAGGAACTCCGGTCATAATCCTGCTTGGAACGGCTCTGGTATTTGAAGCCAGTCTTCTTGTTCTTCTTAGTTTTCTTCTTTGCCATGTTGCAAGTCCTCATCGTTTGGGTGTTTACGTTCTGGTGGTAGTGTATCATATTCACGTTTAGTTTTATGCCAAGCGATTGCGGCTAGTCTAACTAAAGAATACACAATAATGAAGCCTACAACTGAGCCAATAATTATCCGCGTTAGGTCAATTAAAAAGTCTAGCATTATGATTAACCGTTTTCTATAACATCACTTGGTGTTCAGTACCGTCCGCGCGCTTGGTCACAAGAAACAGACATGACTCGCGACCGCGCAATCTGGGTTTTGCTCCAGCTTTCAGATCAGCCTTAATCTCTTTTAGGGTTTCAGGGTCGCGCCACATGAGAGCACCTGCTATGGCTTTTGTAATATCTGGCTTAATATCATCGTCAACCATTTGAGCAATATCACTGGCAAGCTTCCTACGTAATCTCTTGATCTTGGTCTTTTCAAGTGATGGTTTTACGACAACCTCACCCCAGGCAGAGAATATAGACCAGATGAAAAAAGGCACTTTGGGATCCTTCTCTAATACTGATGATAATCCATCGTAGAAAGACCGAAGTTCTGCAACAGGTGCTATTAACAATGGTGAGAGTAGTTCATCCATTCTGTACTCAGCTTTGTCAATCTCTTTTTTGTCATGTGCAGTACAAAGGATAACAATCACACTGCGCCAATCTTCAATCATCTTTGGTACATCCATGGGAGTTTTCCTTTTTCTTGACCAGATTTTTACACCGTATTCGACAAGGAATGCCATATTACGGACACGACGGAACCTACCAATGCGTTTGGATAGTTCCGCTAAGTCCCAAAGACCCATTACAGCATCCCGGGTGTCTTTAAATGCTGTAACTGGTTTGGGAATAGGTGTGCTGTAGCCTGGGGCGCTCTGATCATCCTGACGGTTTACATGAAGAAGAACCATTCTCGACTCCTCACGCAGTTCTTAACTAGGACGTTTACGATGGCGTTTAACACGCTTCTCTCGTCGATCTTTCATCTTACCTGTAATCCGGTCTACTTCAGCTTCCTTTCTTTCCTCACGCATACCTGAGGCTGATCGAGAGGAGTAATATGAAGCCAGGTAGAGGTCGACCATATCTCTGAGGGCGTAGGACCGATGCCTAAACGATGTAGTCAAAGCTTCCAACCGACGTTGTAGATGGCGAGCGTTGAGCAATTTGATTACCATGCTTTTGCGATCTTTATCACTAGCGATGATAGCTTTGATTGCATTCTCTGTAATACGATCACCTTCGTTATCAGCATCTATTCTCGCTTGGGTATCTAAGTCAGCCTCTAATTCCTTTATCTGTTCTTCTAGTGACTCTACCTGAGACTTAGATAGTGCTGATGCTTCAGCTACTTCACCGTACAACTCGGGTTGCTGCTCAACCTCATCGTCGAGAGCGTGCTTGTCTATTCTGAGTTTGTTATGGAGCTCATCTGGATCAAATCGCAATTCCAAGTCATAACTTGGCCATTCGGTAACTTTCAATTTCTTTTTGCTCTTTGTTTTTGCCATCTTCCTATTCCCTCTATTCTATTTTAGGACCGCCTTAGAGGCCTGCAGGCAAGGATTTAACCCTTCAAGGGTAAAAACCCTACCTAATTTAGTCTCCCTTGCCTGCAGGCTTCATTAGTTAATACAGCGCAGATCTATTATAGAGATTTATCACCACTTACCATATGGAATAAAATGATTTAATAATGAGGTTATCTTCACTTGAGTTTCCTCATCCTGTTCAAGCGTTAGCAATCTTGTCCTGGTAGCAATTAATATTTTATCATGAAATGGGAGCAAGCCAACAATTTCATCAGGCTCTCCACCTATATCCATTACCACTTGAAGTTTCATAATTTTTTCTCCTTAGTCTAAGGGAAAGCACAGACGCCCTACTGCTAGTAGGAGGGGGGCCTTCCCCTCACGGTCCAAAAACGGTTGAGAAAATTCGTCCATGATCGCCAACATCCGCTGCGGGTCCTTTCCACCTTTAGAATTAGATAACACACTTGCTATATACCTAAGCACGATGATACGAACAGACTCAGGAGGGCTCTCTATCTTACCTATACACGTGCATAGGTCTTTCCATGATGCACCTTTCATCAATAGGCGGCAAAGGTCTATTGCTTCTTTTGATGTTCCAACTTCACCTGTGCAGAGAGCGCGTACTTCATCCTCGTCTTTTAAGTGGCCACAGCGAGCAAGCATTGAAAGAGCTAGTCTCGGACTACCTTCAGCAGCGTCAGCTATTTCTGTTAGTGCTTCTTGGTTCCTACGTATTGGTAGTCGTTCGGCTTTTGCTACCTCTGCTAAGAGTTTGAGGATATCAGTTCTAGGTACTGGTTTCAATACGTAGTCAAGACATCTCGTGCGGACTTCTTTGGGGACCTTTGACAGCACTGTTGTGCAGAGAATCCAATAGACGTTTTCTGGGGGTTCTTCCAGGACCTTGAGCAAACTCTTGAACGCTTGAACTGATATAGCATGACACTCATCAACTATGATTACTCTTGATGATCCACCAATTGACCTATACAGCAGGTGTGTTGTAATTTCCCGCATTGCGTCAATACCTGTTGTTGACGCCCCATCAACCTCGATCAAGTCAAATGACTTGCACCCAACCTCTTTGGCAATAATCCGTCCTATAGTTGTCTTACCAACACCTGATGGACCAGAAAGTAGAAAGGATCTACCTCGCTTCTTTTTCAACGCAATAGAGATTGATTTGCAAACTGATGATTGTCCTATAACTTTATCGAAACTAGTCGGACGATATTTTAGGATTAGTTCAGTTGGGTCTGTCATATCCATCTCCAAGTAAACTGTAGTTTACCTTTACCCCACCAAAGTTGAAATATCCCACGAGCATCCGAACTAGTGGTATGACGCTGACGGGTGTGTTGTGACATGTAAAACTTTTTTGGGCTCTTCCACTCAAACTTTTTTGGGTGGAAGAATTCGAGACCTAGGTCTAAAGTCATATTCTTTTCTCCCCTCCTTCTAATGTCTACAATCAGGGCAGTCATCCCACAGCCTTTCATGTGGACACCTCTCTCCAACATACTTTGGATCTTCATCTGGTGGAAGTAAAACAAATTCCAGTTGATGAAATTCATCCTCGACTAGTTTGAAAACACTTTTTGTTGAAGCTATATAAAGCGTTCCATTGAACTCGATCATTGAGACGAGAGGTTCGTCTGCTGGAAATGTTTTCAGGTGTTTCATCCCAGGATGATCTCCAGGATGACGTTTGACATCAGATTTAGCCATTAGGATTCTTCCTTTGCTGCGTATTTATTTCCCATCATCCTTGCGGACATTTTTCTTTTAAACTCATCTGTGTGTTTGTGACCAAGTGCACGTGTGTTACCTCTTAAGGATTTGACTATCTTTGCTCTCGCTACACGACTATTAGGTATACCTAATCTACGTTTGTTACCAATCAGCGAATCTCCAACATTTTGGTTATTGGTTATGATTTTGGTATTGTTGTATGAATATGGACCAATGTCCCCAATACGAGCCATACAATACTCTTTACTCTTTTTTCCTCTTTGCATTATCTTTCCGCTCTTGTGCCATTTTCTTATCCACATTACGTAATTAAATTGCCATGATATACCTCGTTGCTTAGCGTTACTAAGTTGTCCAAGATAAGCTATGCGTCTCTTTTTATAGGTGTCCATCAGAACCCACATTCTGCACGATTTAGGAGGTTAAGATCATCACTATATAATGTTGATACTGCTTCCTGATCATACCAATTTGGTCCCCGTGATATTTCTATTGCTAACGGAACTGTGATCCAAGGAAAGTGTTCACATTGTAGCATTTCATATGCTATGAATTCTAGGTCCCTATCGATATTTTTCTTTGGTATCCAGAATCCTAATTCATCATGTACCATTAGACGTGTTTGAAATTGCCATTCGTTAAGTTCTTGTGCAGCTTCCGAAAGCCTATCCATTGCATGTAGAATGATTTCGACCTCCGCATTTTGAATAGGAGTGTTGATAATTTCACCATGATCCAGTGGACCGTGTCTCCTCCATCCAGTTGGTCCCTCTACATAACCATGATCGTCATAAAAGTCTCTCATGCGTTTCTGATAGTCTCTAAGTCCAGGCATCTCTCTAAAAAATTGTCTAATGAGTGGTTTTAGATGTTCTACTGGAATATGTAGATATTCGGATACTGACTTTGCAGTTGCTCCAAAGATTAGTGGGAACGTCCACTGGTTCTTTACATCTGTGCGGAACCTTTTAAGTACATCTTTATCTTTAAGAAATTTCTCCCCTCCTATTCGACGAGGATATGCGCGAGCTATTTTCTTTGTCCACCGCATGTGAAGGTCATTTCGATCCCAGAGATATGTACAGTACATTTTATCATATGATAGCATGCCCGCGATCCGTGCTTGGATCTGACCATAGTCTATTGCTACGAACCAGCAGTCGTCTTCAGTTACGTGACTCGGTAGAGTGTAGTTAAAGCCACTCTCTATTCTCTCACGTATAGCACGGGTTGGTGCTATGAACAAGCGGCGTAGATCTGCGTAGCTCTGATCCCGTTTAGGCCAGAACTGTTCGTTAGGGAAAGAACAGGATGTCCTCCGTGTTACTATAAATTGAGTTTGAAGGACGGCGTGTGTCATTCCATCAGGCCAAATACATAGACCAGTTTCTTTCTTCTTGACTACTATTTTTGGGACATATCCCTTTGGCAGTAGTGGATCAACATATTTTGACTTGTTTCCACGTACAGCACGATACTCACGTGTCTTCCCAGCGATATTGAGTGGAATCCTTTCCAAAACTGCGTCTACTGTTGAGTATATTACTTTTCCTTTCTCATCCTCCCCTACCTTGCATTCTTTGCGACCTAGAACATTTCTTAACATTAACAATACGTCTTGTGGGGATGATGGTTTAAATCTTCTTCCCATTCTCTTCTCAAATTTGGATGCTGCTGAACTATTTTGGAACCAAGTCTCTAGCTTGACTATTTTGGGACCATATTTTTCATCGAAACTAAGTAGGGAGTCAAAATCAATTAGCATTCCGAAGTGAGATTTGAGCGCAACTGTAGGTACGTGTCTCACCTGTTCTCTGTATACGTCTAATAATTTTTCATGTTCTAGTTCGTCGTGTTGTACACCAAACAAAGCGTGTGTCCATTTAGCATCTAATCCATTGTAAAGGAGAACTTTAGCTAGAGGTTCATTGTCTAAGTTACTTAGATTAACTGGTACCACATCCTTGAGCCGGAAACCAAAGTTGGTTAATATTAGAGCATCGAGATTTGTTGTACCACGTTGTCTACCAAGTACGTAGGCTTGGGCCATTGTGTCGTGCCAAGTACAACATCTAGCTAAGTCTTTTCCAAATAACTCTACAGTCCACTCTAACTCAAAAAACAGATGGTGTGCTATTTTCTCAGTATCTGATTGGAGAAATGAGATCCAGGCTTGTGTCACTTTCTCGAACTGACTCTTAGTCCATTTAGCCTCTTTATGTTTTATTGGAAATGCAATCGTATCATCCTTAGTTCCTACGGCAATAGTAAGTATGCGTACACCACGTCCATAGGGTCGAACCTGTTTTTCGGTAATAGCAGGGGTCTCATTACTTGCTGTTTCATAATCGAAAGCGACTTCGGATAATTTGGTATACTGGTTCAGCTTCTTTTTTATCAGCCTGACATCTTTCCAACCTCCTGTACTGTCAATCAGTTGGATACTACTCTTGATTTCATCTTCCTTAATAACAGCAGCCTTTGGAAGTGATTCAAGTTCGTTGATCGCATGTTGTATATCCCGGTCAAACATTCGCTCCTGTTCACTAGGAATTGGTCTTCCAGTTTTAGGACTGCGTCTACGTATTCGGCTAAGATATGACGGATGGTAGAATGGGTAGTACCAACAACAGTGATTTCCTACTTGTATTGGAATACGTAGACCACGCCAAGAAGTAATCCTCTCCTCGTTTATTGCCCACTTTAATGGAATACCACCAAAACCAAAGATCGCTTTTGGTTTGGTATTTTCTATGTCTGTAATAATACGTGGTCGGCAGCAGGTTATTTCAATAGGTGTCGGTGTAATATTCCCTTTCTTATGACAATTAATCGCGTTATTGAAACGCGCGACTTCTAGTAATTCTTCTGGTAGGTATTCTCTAAGTAAATGTCCAGACTTACCGACGAACTGTCTACCAACCTTGTCCTCTTCCACTCCGTTCGCCTCTCCTAAAATATATACGAGTGGTTTCTTGGAGCCAGTTGCATCCATCTTCGGATGACGTAGTCCCTTAACGCGATCAAGGGGACACGCTTTACAACCAAGCTTAAATAATGTATCCATCGAAAATTGTCGTGAACTACCACGTTTCTTAGCTCCTTCATCTATGTCGAACTGCCAACCCCCCATAATGCTATCCTATTCTTGCAGATAGTAACTCTTCGCACGTGTATAGTCGGTTGGAAAATGCGTTGATCCGAAAAGGACCGAGGATAATAGAAGCCACGTATCTAGTTGGCTTCTCTCTATCGGAATTGTAATCCCTACTTACTATAGCTATCGCACTGGATGGTGAACGTGCTAGTACGATGCCCGCGTGGGCAATTCTAGTTAGTTCATTTATCGAGTATTGACCACGATAGATAGCACAAACCAGGTACTTGTGACCTTTTGACATTTTTCATCCCCCTTGACGATCTTTCAAGATCACCAAAATATCTGACGCCACTTCCTTTGCTCTTATTGAATTGCGCCAGTGGACATCCATATCCCAGTCTGGATCAAAGAGGCTTATCAAGGTCGCCATCTCTATGGCGCCCAAAAAGAAATCCTCCTGGGCATTCTCAGGCGCAGCTAGGTTCGGCGAATACCACGAGATTGGATACCAACGAGTTCTTTTAGGACGGTATTTCTCACATCTGGTGTCAATGTTTAGGACTACATCGACAGCCTCTGCCATTTGCTCATCGTGCTGTTGCTGTAGTCGCCGTCTGATCGTGTCCGAGCATCCTAGCGTATCCAGGGTGTCAGCCAACCCGAAGTCCCTGGACCACACTCCCTGACCACCCGCCTGTGGTGGTGGGTTCATGTAGTTATTGGGTGACAGATCACCCAACCTACCCACCTTGTTCCAGCCGATCCCGGCTCCAAGAGTGCAATACATCATGTCCAGGGCGTCATCTCGCCATTGAATCATGTCGGGATTTTTCAGAATCATGGAACGAACGGCCCCCTCGAGGGTGAGCGGGTTGCGATCTTCGTCCCTCGGTATCTCAAGTATTTTTTCGTATGCAATTTGTGCAATTTCCATTGGTCTTCTCCGTGTTCCTTACTACCGATTAGCAACCACGTAGATGAAACCACCTGATTTGGATCTCATTACGGTAGTGTTACTCCCGAAGGCTATTTCTTCACATCTATCTAGTTGCTTAATTATAAGGTCAGCTGCTACCTTGGCGTCCACATTAGGACAGTTTTCATTCTCTCCGAAATCTACTAAATCTTTTAATGATGTTCCATCCTTTGACTTGGTACGGAAGAGGAGGCCTCTCTCTTCAAATGTAATGTGACAAGTACCTTCATCACCTATTGTATTGGCCCTTTTTATGGCAGCAGCAAGGTCTTCGGTTATTGGTGTGAAGTCTAATTCCTCTGACATTATTTCCTTGAACTTACCAACGACGTCTGGCATATCGACGCTAATTAACTTACCCGCTATAATGTTTAGTCCATCACTCCAATCTAGAACAACGTTATCTTCGGTAATATGAAGTACAGCTGACATTCCGAATTCCTTGGACATTGGTATAGCAGCTTTGCAAAATGATGAAGGTATTGCTATTTTCTTAATTTTCTTCCTGAGGACTGGTAAGAGCTTTTTTGATTTTGACTTTAAGTCTTGTACGTCAAAATGGGAAATGGTAGATCGTCCTCGTCCTACTCCGTATACACCTAACGAGGAGCCGAACGTAAGTATGATTCCACCTATCCAACTCCCTAATCCAGTATCAGGAGACTGACTAGAACACATCTCGATAGCTGTAAAGAAACTCTCACCTATAGTCAATGACACTGCCTGCTCTATATCTGGGAACTCGAAAGGCCAGTCCTCTTGGGGGAGTGATGATAGAAGTAGTTTGCTGGATCCACATCTGACAATAAGATTTCTTTTCTTACTAGTAGTAAGTTTGACCCCTTTAGTGTTACAGGCCGACAGAAAGCTGGTTAACTTCTTACCTGGAACGATTACTTTCTCAGATGCCTTTACAGCTAAGCACGTAGCTATCACGTCATTGGATGCAATGACGTGAGTGCCTGTAAACCAAAAGCTTTTGAGTACAGGTAGTACAACTTCATTATCACTAAGAAGGGCAGGTGATGCCAATTTTAGTGTGTTGAGAAGTTCTTCTCTTTTCATGTTGTCTACTCCCTTGTATCGAGTATAAGGTCTTCTATAAGATCTTCTTCTTCTTCTTCTTCTTCTTCTTCTTCCTCAAACCCAAATGGTTTTGTCATACCTGACGGCTCTGATTCAACCATTGGGGTTGAAGAGACGAAACTCATATGCAATTCCTTGATCCCGGTAACATGACCAATTTCGATCATATGCTCTACCAAGATTAGTAGGTATCCGACCAAATCTAGGCAGTCATCTAATATAGTTTCCCTTCGATCCTCTTCTTTAAATACATTGAAGATGTCGTACTTTGCTGGTTCTTTCTCGCAGGCCTGCTCAATTCGGTCCCATTTTCTAGCCATCACCATAAAGGATCCAGCTCCTCCGCGCTTCCTCCAAGAACTTCCATACTGAATGTCTTTATCATTGACATACTTTACCAGTTCTTCAGTTATGAAGTGGAGACGGTGACGCTGACGAGCATATCGTTCCATATCCGCTGGAATTATAACCTGTTTATTTCTACTTTTTTTGTCCATTTCTCTTCTCCCTTTTTTCAAGGTTCAACCGCCGTCTTTTTCTTTTCCTAGGATTCAAACTCCTCCAGTTTATTAGTACCTGCTCGTAACTAGTAAGACCCTGCCCCTGAGCCTCACCTATGACCTTTCCATTGTCATCAAGGAAAATCCAACCTGGGTTCAAATCACGTCGGGTACTAACGTAGAACCCCTTGTCCCTCTCGCTGTACTGAAGATGTGCCACTAGGCTCCTCCTTTGCATACCCTATATTTAGTAATACAGCTAGTGCTAAGTTGAATGTCCCTTCATCCAATGCTGTGCTGCATACAACCAGTCATTACGTTGCGCATTTGGTAATGAATAATTTAGTAGTCGGTCCATGTCCTCAAATTGATTAGGATCATCTTTACGCCTGCGAAATATCATATATGCCTTTACCATAGGGATCGCGACTTTTGAAAAGATACGATTACGCCATGAAGACATATGATGCATATCTACTTTTTGTTCATCTTCTTTGGTAGCTGCCAACCGTGCATCGTGCCATTGAAAGAAGTGATGTAGTTCTTGATCGAACCGAACTGGGTCGTCGATGAGTTTGGTTGGTATGACCCTTTTGTCAGTATACTCATCTTGGTGGTGTGTAATGGGTGGCCGACCGACTGAGATGGGTCTTAATGTTTTGAGCTTCTCAAAAATTTCAGCGTAGGCATGAAAGTTGTTGCTAACTTGGTATAGTGATCCAATGCCTATACCAAGCTTGGCAGCCAAATACTCTTGTAGAATAGAAAATTGTACCGCATTGGTTCCAGCTGCACCCCAAATTACATCGTTGGACCTGCAGAATACAGTTAAATCCAGAAGCTGATTATGGATCCAAGGTGTGACGATAAGATTACACGGGATGTCTTTCATTTTCTCATACGTGTGCAGATCAGTTTGACAATCCCAGATCTGAATGACCGCGCGACGAGATTGTGGTTTTTCTTTGAGAAGTGCTATAACTGAAACCAACTGATCAAGAACCCAAGCCTGTCTCCACCTATAACCATAAGCGCCGTGAAAGGTTATTCCGTCGTCGGAGAAGTCTGACATACGACGAACGTAGTGAGCTAAAGTTGCAACATCTCGTTTACCAGCTAACATCCAAAGTGCTTCTACGAGATGGAAAAAGGGATTGGCATCCCTAAGAGGAGAGAAGAGGACCCTTTCCGTGGGTTCTCTATAGACAGTAGTAACAGGGGTTGGTGCTACAATGACCTCACCTGCTCTAGACGAGGTACGTTCTCCCCTTTCCTCAAGATGCTGAAGCATTTTAGGAAGGGCTTCGTTTACGTTTCGGACGTCTAGTACGTGCATGTTATGTCTCCTTCTCCTCTTTACGTGCTCGGATTTCACTCGCTACACGAGCACGAAATTCTGCACAGCCATCGAGCGCCGCCGTCTCGACTAATTCTGCGCACGCCTCACGCTCGTCTCTAGTGGCCAACCACTTAATCCGCTGCTGCTCATCGGGCGTCCATAACGCTATCCCGCTGGGAAAGTCATCCACTGTGCCGATGCGCACCCACAATTCTAAGTCGATCTCTTTCAGTTCTAGGATCTTTGGCACGTGTTCTCCTATCCGTTATTTGCCCCACTCGAATTTGGGCGCGGCGTTGTGCATGGCTTCGTAACCATCTCCTACATGGTCGTGATTACCTCCAGCTGTAATCATCTCCTCCGTCGCCTCATCCCGTTGCATGTGCCAGCCCTCCTCGGCAGCGGCGGCCAGGAAGGCGGTTATGACTAAAGCGACAAGAGTAGACGTATCGAAGCGGTCAAATGCCTCGGACTTTACCGCCCGCGCGACTTTCTCCAGTATGGTCATGCTACTCATATTGGGATCATAAGTTCTTACTGCCACGTTCCCAGACCTTTCTGTTGACTAGATCTTACCAAATCAGCAAATTCGTCGAAACCAGTTATGTCTTTCCTGTGTAGGAAGCTTACTGTATAGTCCCTAGTTCTCGTCCTTTGGGTATTAGCAACGTCCAATAGATAAAGTGCGCGCTCCTTTGACATATCTAGTTGTAGGTATTGATACAATTCCTCTATGCTCCAGAAGACGTTAGAGATAAGGTTGCTATAGTTTAACAATACAGCGCGAGGTACTTTAGACTCATTATTATAGAGCCCTACGAACTCGGCACATTCCCTCCTCCGAAACTCTAAGTTTGCTTCATGCCATCTTGAAGCCAGTGACTTATCGACCCCGGTCTTAGCCAACGTACTCTCGCGTGATAGTGTTATGTAGGATGCCAACATGTCTTTGTAGTCTCTTACTAGAAACAGAAGGGTTGCTCTTGGAAAGATTTCAAGTAGTGCACGATAGAACGACACACTTTCGTTTTCCTTTGTGAGCCAAATTCTGTTCTCGCCCCGGTAATATGCTACCTTTCGTATCACACGCTCAAAGACACCTAATAGACGTTTCTGATCACTACAATAGAGTGTATCAAAGGGGGCTATCTTACCCAAAAGTGATATAAACGGAAACCGTCTGAATACAAAATAATGATGATAGAATTTCTCCTCCAGAAATATACCGTACTCCTCGTGATCGCCGTAAAGGTGAGGATGCATCTTACTGACTAGGAAACCAGCAGTATTCTTATTAGGCCAATAACTCCAGCTGTTGATCCAATTTCTAAGTCCTAGGCGATCCAATAAGTACCATACGCATATGTAAGGCCAACGCCATTCAAGATAGGTAACAGCAAAGAATACATCCTTATCATCAGCTAATAACCGATGTAGAAAAGTAGATCCGCTTCTGGGTTGACTAACAATGAAGACTGGATCCTCAAGACTTACGTGGTTCAGCCTTCTACCAAATATTATTTCATCCAATAACCATAGGATGCTGTGTAGGGGGCTCAATATTAGATCGCGTAGTAAGTGTGTAAATAGTCGTAGCTTAACACGTTTAGGAAGTTGTTTGTCTCTACATGTTGCTCGAAAGACACACCAGTACGAACCCCAGTGTGATAGGGGATTGATGTAACCCAGGAGGATTAGTAATGCGATAAGTATGGTAATAGAGAGTAGCATTATGGGTGAGTCCTTTCCTTTTCCTTTGGTAACCACTCTCCACACCAGTCATGTACGGACACCTCTATACAACCATGAAAATGAGTTCGACCGGCGTCTATGGACGGCGGATAGCGGTGACACTTTCCACCGTGATTACCACATGCCTCATAAAAACGACAGTTACCACATTTATAAGTCTCGATAGACGGGTCTCCCATCTTACTTCTCTCCTTTTAGCAACTGGTGTATGATACGCATAGGTCTACGATAGTTGATAATAATTGTTTCCTCTCCCTTATCCTTAAACTTCTTACGTGTGACTTCGGCTGCAATGAACTTCTTCTCTACGTGTCTAGTTCCACTGCTGCCCCTTATTCTACCAGAAGCAGCAGTCTTATCTTTATTACGAGCTTCGATTCGCTCGTAGCAGACTTCTAGTGGGGTATCCATGTAGCACCAAGTGATGCCCCCGAGCTCTTGTGATAATTCGTAAAACCTCTTGAACAGGCCGCTGATGATGAAGCCTTCAAAGAATACGTGTCCTTTACCTGCAAATCCTCTTACTATGTCACATACATCATCCAATCCTCCAAAGTGCTTCATGACCCAATCTGCACCCCCAGACATAGTCACGTAGGAGCCTACAAAATATATTGGGTCCCCTTTGTATTTACCACGATATCCTATTACCTGTCCCATAAGACGACCTGGCTCTGGGTCTGCGTATATGGGTGTGGCACTAGTTTCCTTTATCAGCTTCCTAATGATCCATGACTTACCCGATCCGTTGCATCCACGAATATTAATGATCTTAAATCGTTTCGACGACTTTGATGTCTGAGAAGTCATGAACAATCCTCCTTCTGTCTCTGTACACACTTTTCAGGCGCGACCGAGGTACTGCCCACCCCCCTATCTCACCGAGTAATCGTTTATCAAAGATGAGATACCGAGCCTCCCACAATATGTCAAGAAGACGGTTGCGTCTTCGCTCTAGTTCCAATTGTGCCTGATCTCGATCTATGTCGTGGCCGAGGTAGTATCGCCCATTGATTAATGATTGCCAATCACATAACATACTCTCCAACTGGTCTAATCCGTTGACTGGTGTACCTAGATCAATAACCATTTGTAATAGGTCTCGGTGTAATTGATCGTCATTAGCGCATTTCTTCCAATCTAGACCAGTGAGCGAGTTTAGTCCAGCTATCGGTCCTGCAGTGGCGCCCGGTTTTGTTCCAATATCCGGAGCCGTAATCGGGTACAGGTGAACGAATTTCATCATGTCACAGAATTTGTAACTGGACCAAGGACCGTGGTAGGGTATCTCCGATACTGCTTCTCTTACCCTAGTCCAACCTTCTTCACCCCCATCACCAACTAGATTATCTACCCACGCAGCTAGGTCTCCGTCTGAGAGCCTGACTAGAGTGTTTATCTGATTGCGCGCGTGTTCGTTGCCTCGGAAGCAACGTCGCTGTTTGAAGTAGGGAAGATCATGATTCCACTCTCTCTTTCGTATGGTGTCTGGTTTGGGATATTGTCTCCAGGCCTGAACAGCACTGCCGAGATGATAATAAAGTAAGTAGATGCATGTCCACCAAAGCGCAGTGTTACGGTCCAAGTCTAATGTGCGATATAGTTGCTTTAGGATTGGGAACTGTGGATCAATATCGCCGGAGAGGATCATTGCACGTCCAAACCGGGCAAAGTCTCTTAGTTCCTTAGATTTATCTTTATACCACATAATAGACCTATTTTAGGACCCCTTTAGAAGCCTGCAGGCGCGGATTTACCCTTACAAGGGTAAAAACCCTACCTAATTTAGTCTCTCTTGTCTGCGGGCTTGTGAAAGGGTCTTATCTAACTCCTACTCCTTGCCGAGCGCGTCGAGCTTGGCCAAAAATATTCCGACTTGCTTTACCATAGCGTGTTGTCCAAATTTTGTGGCATAGTAGCCGCGTAGCACACTCAATGCCTCCTCCACAGCCCTGGCCCGCTCCAGCGCCTGCTCGGGCGTGGCGGCTAGGACGACCTTAATCTTCTTGTATTCGGCGAGAGCATCTTGGGCTAAAAACTTGTCTTCCGTATATCCGAACCCTGTCGCAAGAAATGCGACTGCTACTTGTGCCAGTTTTCCTGTCACTTTTAGCGCCCCCGCCAGCGCGGCCATCTGCGCCTCTGCGGCTTCAGTTCGGCTAACGTATTCGTCTGTTAAAACTTCTTCTGTTTTGAGTACCCCTTCAAGCTCCGCCACGCGCTCCCGCAGCGCCTTGTGCAGGTCGCACTCTTGAATCGGCTCGTCAGGATCGACCAGCACGCCGGTTTCGCTGCCTTGCCTTTTGGCGCTCTCGACGCTGTGGAATCGGCAAACGCAGGACAGACCGTCTGTCGCGCCCGGGTCTGCGGGTATGATACTCATGATACATTCTCTCCTACCATTCATTTGGGGTTTTAGGAACGAAACGCTCTAAAACACCCTGACCAAGTCGTATTCTTTCGTACTTGTCAAATTCACAAAGCCAATGTTCAACATCTCGCATTTCCCAAGATGGTATATGTAGCTTCCATCTTGCCCCCCGAGATCCTGCTAAGAGATTTTGCATTGCTTCCAATGCGTTCTTTTTTGGGAAGGCGTAGCCAGAAATCTGCCTCGTCTTCGGTTGGTATCCCCAAAGGCGGGTCAATCCTCGAAGTGCCCCAGGTCCTGCATTTGCCCAAGTCATAATATCAGGTGCGTCACGTAGGTATTTTGTATGACGAAGATCAGAGACGATCTCATAAGCCAAAAAGTCTCCGATACCTCGTTGGCTCCGGAACCATTGCCATGTGCCTTCTAGTTTGGGTGAATTTAACTCCCGAAGATGCCAGTGAGCTTTGACTACAGAACGTAGTTCGTGGTGGAGGGTAGTAAGTACGGAACGCACAAGATAGATAGCACGTTCCTGTCCTTTAGGGCATGAGCCGAGCAGGTACGCACCCGTATAGACTTTCTTACCCTCGGCCTTGCGGCGACCCAAGACCTCAAGTGCCTTGTCCGGGTTCCAGCATTTAGGGAAGCCTATCTCCTCTAAAGTAGGAGGCCAATTGATTAATCGAGCTAATGCCATTGCAAAGGGGAGGTTGGGATGATCGGCATAAGGCTCACGCCAATTCTCTCTAAGCCAAACTGTTACCTTATCATGTTCCCTAAATACGTTGCAGAATTTGTACTTCTGGAAGATAGGGTCCTCTGTCCATATAACCGAGTTACGAGATCGTGGATATTCTTTTCTACGCAGGTAAATATTGTATCGCTCCCTAGCCGTTCTGAAATATTGACGTAGTTGCCCGTAACGGGGGCCTTGTGCTACTTGATCAGATGTTAGTGAAATGGTCATAGTGTCCTGCCTTTCACTATTTACCTTAAGTGATAACAATAAGGGGACGCAGCAATCGCCCCCTTGTTAGTTATACACTCAAGCTAAAGGACATTACACGAGTTTGATCCAACCCTTTTCCTCAGCAACGGCGAGGAACTTAGACGTGCCTCCTGCTTCCATGTACTTAGCAACCGTCTTGGACGTCTTCATAGCCTTAAACATTTCAGCGCGCTTGGAACCAGCCTTCAACGGTGGCTTGCGTTCGAGGACCTTGATCTTCTTGTCCGCATTCGCGCTGGGCCTACCGCGACCCTTGCCATTCGACGATGGCTTTTTCTTCTCAGACTTGTCTTTGCCCTTTTTCTTCTCAGACTTTTCCTTGCCCTTTTTCTTCTCAGACTTGTCTTTGCCCTTGCCCTTTTTCGACTCCGACTTCTTGTCCTTCTTTGTCTCCTCGTCCGTAGTTGAACTCTTGCGACGGGTCTTAGTCTCCTTCTTTTTCGTTTTCTTCTTACTCATGGCCTTCTTCTCCTTTTTGTCCTTATCCTCATCCTCATCCTCATCTTCGTCTTCGTCCTCATCTTCGTCTTCGTCCTCGCCTTTGTCCTCATCTTCGTCCGCGTCCTCATCGTCGTCTTCGTCCGCGTCCTCATCGTCGTCTTCGCCGTTATCGTCTTCGCCGTTATCGTCTTCTTCGTCTTCGTCTTCGCCGTTATCGTCTTCTTCGTCTTCGTCTTCGTCTGAGTCAAAGTCGGGTATCTGCTTTTTCGCCTCAACAGCGTCGATGGCGTTGTCAACCCATTTTTGGGTCTCGTCTGATAACGCGAAGAACTTCTCATCGTCGGCTTTATCTATCGCAAGCAGGATGCGCTTGAGATAGGGCTGATCCTTCTCCTTTTTCTTTTGACTCTTCAGTCCTGTCAGTTCTAGCAGTTCTTTCTCAATAACCGTTTGTGCTTTAGCCATTTGTACTTTACTCCTTGATAGCCGGTTGAACATTGCCCGCTTCGTAGAGTTCGTCGAATAGGTCCCTAGAAGGGTCTAGTTTAGCTGTCCTAGCCAGAGCTATACCTAGAGGCTCTAATCGGGTACGCCCTGACAATCGTCTTACCCTACGTTGCTCAATACACGAGACGCCAACAAAGTCTCTAATCAATAATTTTAACACCCCTACCAGCTCCTCCGGTAACTTCTCGAATAAGTGGGAGAAGCTATCTAAAGTAAACGCTAATTCGTGTTCTATGCGATGAGTTACATTATACTCATCTATATCTAGTACCAGTTTACCTTTACCCTCTTCATAAGCATATGAATTGGGGAAACATTGTCGCGATCGATTGGTCACACGTCCCCAGAGTGCACAACGGTAAATCTTAAAAAGGTCGTTTTCACTACCTTTCGGGTGTCGTCTGTACACACCAAGATATACAGCAAAGGCGTCTTGTCGTATATCTTCGTAATCATACATTGCACGTATGCGCCAGAGGTGACGCCTTAGATAACCCTCACCCCACTGTCGCGCACGTTTGTCATAGAGTTTTTGCAGACGCGCCATATCGGCTTTGCGACTACGTCTCTTAGTCATCGCATTTCCCCCTATGAAGCGGAAGCAGTAAGTCTAACGCCCCTCAACCGGAATTACAATACTTAAATGCGTAAATAATTTCAAAGACTTAACACTATAATTTTGAAAACAGGTCGATTATTTCATGCTTAGTAAGTTCTGCCGGGTCTTTTACGTTGTTAGGTAGTGGTAAATTTTGTACATCAATATCGTATGCAGCTGACAGGAGATTCATGACGTTGACTTCTGCGTTCTGGTCACCACATACTACTAATATATCACATCTCTCTCTAATCGAGTAGAGCATATCGAGTTGTGCTTCTCGTATACCAGTACCAAATGTACCGACTGCACATATTCCATAACTATGTCCATAATAGTCCACTTTCATAACATCGAGAGGTCCCTCTACTATTACACAAACGTGATGGTGTTCTTTAATCGCGTTGTCATAATTGAATAATAAATCACGTACATTAACCAATCCCCGAGGTTCTGCATCTTTCTTGTGGCTGAGGTTGCGATAACGTAGTTCTTCAGTATCATAGACCGTACGACCAGTCCATGATAAGAGCTTTTCATCTATTTTTATTGGCATGATAATACGCCCACGCCACATACCTTTATCACAGTAATGCAAATCGTATCTGTGTGTGAGCTTAGGTGTATCACTAGATCTGAAACCTCTTTTGGTGATGAGATAATTCCAGTATATCTTGGCTCGACCCCGAGGTGAGGTGAGAGGATGGAATTCGGTAGGGAATTCTAATTGGTCATGTTGTTTTGGTTTACTGTTGTCTAGCATAAACTCAGATGATGCTTCATCGAAGTCGGATAATTCTACCACATCGTCTAATACGTAACTGTTGGCTTGTTCATAGTTACATCCTATCAGCCGCATTATTATACGATGTGGATCAGACCCTTTGTGACTTATCGGATCTCGGTAGCAAGTCCATCTACCACTCTTATGTAAGCCTAGATGATAGCTTTGATCTGTATCGCCGCAAAATGGGCAGTGAATATTAATGTAACCACGAGCTAAACTAGCTGTAGTCTTCAAATATTCAATGTGTTGTAGAGTACAGAACCGTTCCCAATTAACTTTTGCCATCTACGGCGTCCAATACCTTTGACGGCTGCCCACGATGGATGTTTTTGGAGTGGCATCGCGCGACACATACCAATAACTCGGCCTGTCCCATTTTGGCGCCTTGGGGACATAGGTAAACCACCACCGCCAAAATCGGAAATCAAATCCTCCTGCTAAACTGATCGCGCAGTTTTCCCAAGGATATTTGTGAAAGAAAAATAACCGCATTGGCTCATACCCTTTTCAGTTTCAGATTTACACTCCCGCGCATGAGAGCTTGTCTGAGGTCTTTACCTTCCTTTAGAAATTCCTGTATGCTCTCATCAGCACTATTTTTACGCATGATGAGATCCATAAAGAAGCAGCGTTTCTTCTGACTACCTCGGTGGATGCGTTTTTCGGCTTGAGCTCTGACAATTGGTGATACAGGTGACTCTACGAATATCTCATAGTTTGCTATTTGGAGGTTGAGCGAAAATGCACCACATCCATTGCTAGCAACCAATCCGGTGATATCGTCCTGTTCTATGAACCTCCTAAGCACTCCAGGTCCGTCTTTTTGGCCGCCATAAAGTCGGGAATGTGATACCCCAAGTTTATCTAACTCCTTGCTGATCCTTGCCCCGGTCCAGCGGTATTCGTGAAAGATAAGAAACTTGCGATCTTTTGGTATCTCCCTAACAATTTGTGACATGGCTTCGATCTTAGGGTTCTCAGGGAACTCAATCTGTATCTTATCACCAGTCTCATCATCTACCAAACCAATGAAGCCAGACGCAATTTGTCTCATGTGTAGAAATGAGTTTCTTACAAGTCGTAGATCGTGTCTGTCGGTTTTTAGTTTATCCACGATGTTGTTGTAGTAAGAACGCATATCATCAGTGAATGGTACATATATTGGCTTGTACACCTTTTTTGGCATATCACGACATTCACTCTCATCGTAACTGATGGAAGAGTTCTGCATCATACGATTAAGTACCTTGGTCTTCTTCTTGTCGAATTTATAGTCATAGTAGCCACTCCAGTAGTTGACCTTTTTCTTGAAAAGAGCTTGTCTAAATACGGCAAGGGTCCCACCTAGTGTATCACCGTGATCGCAGTAATTAAATTGTGACCATAGTACATGTGGATCTCTACCAACAGGAATACCAGACATCCCGAAGCGATGTTTATAGAACTCACTTATTTTTCTACAGACACGGAAGGTCAAAGATGTATGTGACATAATCTCAGTAGTTTCATCTAGGCACATGAGATTGAATCTTGAAGTTACTCTCTTGAGCCTAGCTGGCTTCATTATCAGTTTTCGACCTTTTTTATTTCCAATATGTACTAGTTCAGAACACATGTAATTCAATCCTTGATAATTTATCACGAATAGGTCAGCTTCTTCCTCCAACATTTGGAGCCGTTGTTTTGTATTACCATACATCGGAATACATTTGAGATCCGGCCTGTGTTCTTCTACCTCCATAACCCAAGTCTCTATGGCAGAGTCATTTAATACTACCACGAGAGCAGATTTGAGTTCTCCTTTTTTCTTGAGATATGCTATCATCTCCAGTATGACTCTCGTTTTTCCAAGACCCATATCCAAAAAGAATAGAAAATGTCCTAGATAAATACCAGCCAAGAGAGCTACTAATTGATGTTTCCACATTGGCTTCTTTGAAATGAAGTCAGGAACCGGGTCAAGATCATTCATCATCTGCATCAATGTGCTGCGTGTGAGACGCTTCAGATATCTGAAGTCGTTTAGCTCACGTTCGCGAAAACGCTTAACGGCTAATTTCGACAACATTGACTTTTCTGCTCCTGGTGTTTATTATATTCGTTATCTATCTCTTCCAGTTCGTTACCAAAAACTGCTCGCTCTGTTAAGATGTATGAAGGATATTTCTTATGCAACCGCTCCAACATCCTTTGTCTTTCATGCATTCTCTTCCTTCTTAAAAATCTCGCAAATCTGCGATACCACTTAAATCTCATCATGTTTCTTCTCCTCGGGCTGCTTTTATTGCCAGCAGCAATAGAGCCGCCGTCATCCATTCGCCGGACCCAACAAAGGCACGATCAAAGGTAGTTTGCGCGATCTCCTTGACCATTTTCAGGTCATCAATGTTAACTGGCGTTCGGTCTTTACCACCACCACCAACGTAGGGATCGATTGTCATGTTTCTTCTCCTTCTTCACTGTCGAGCCCTGCTTTCTTGCTTATCATGTCCCAATAATTATCACGCATCCGAATGCTATCGACGCAGAATTGTCCCATCGAATAGTTCTGTGCGATGAGTACCTCCCAACCTGAGCTAACATCACGGGCATCATCGACGTATATACGGGCTAATCCTAATTTGGCTTCCATCGGAGTTTGTCGATATACTAGACCAACATCTAGCGTCTGGGTTTGAGAGAAGTCCTCTCCGATGTCACTTGTATCTATTGTCCCTACCTGACCCTTTCTCACACGGTGTGATTGGGCTACTGTAGCAACAGCCATATTCCTTTCCACACCTAAGCCACGCAAATCTTCTAATAATGCACCTAAAGCCAGTCTGAAATTGTTCATATCAATTCTCATTAGCTTAGGGTAGTCTATTATTAATAAGTCAGGTACGAACTGCTCCTGGATTTCAAGTCTGTCAATATATGCTACCAATTGGTTAAATGTCAATTGTCGGGTTGGAAATGATTTAATGATAATATTGTTAAGTCGACGTCCAAATCGGTCTATACGCTTGCCCAGTTCTCGGCGTATTCGTTTATCATCCAACGCTAATCTGACTTTTGCTTTTTTATAGGCTACTCTGGTAAGTCGGCCAAAGTCGTCCTTCTTGAATTTACTGCGCCGGATCTCAGTACGTTTTTGGGCAATGGCAAAGAACGACTGATAGTATCGTTTTAGCATCCGCTCTTCATCCATTTCTAGGCTTACATGTAACACTCTAGCACCTTGCATTGCTGCGTGCTGTGCTAGTTGTACTAGCCACCTCGTCTTACCAACCTTTTTTAGACCTACTAGAATATGTAGTGTCTTTCTCTTTGGTCCGAGATTATACTGATCTAACTCTTTTATACCAGTTGGGAATACATCTTCTGAGTCGTCCTTTAGTAAAGAATTGATCGCTCGTTTTTTGTCACCTAATCTAATACCCGGGTCGAAGGTCTCAACTCTATCACGTGCAGCTTGGTTGAGAATCCCCTCCATCTGATCTATAGCCTCGTCATCCTCGACACCCGTATTGAATAGACCAAGCAACTCTCGTGTAGCCGTCTTGATACGAAAATATCTAAGACGTTTATCAAGTCGGGACATAACGTGCTCGGCATTTAATTTCCCCTCGTGTGTGCGTTTTATCATACGCATCGCTCGTTCAACCCGGCGGGCCTTTTTATTATCCTTACTTAGAATATCGTCTAGTACGTCGTCCAGGTTGGCTCTAGGGGCTTTCTTATACCTGTCTACATATGGATAAACCGCGCGGGCTATGTCTCCGTAAATACCTTCAAAGGATGCTGCTGGAAGTGCATTTCGTATGATGCAAGCACTCTCGTTGTGCATACAGAGGAGTGTTAAAAGCGACTCCTGCATCGTTTGTGATAGGTCCATTATAGCTTTTTCCCCAATAAACCCTTGGTAAGAAGCAGCACCACTACCACTGCAAGACAAATGGCTATAAATATGTCCGCTGGGTTCATGCAGTCTAGCGAATCTCCTATTCTCCATGATTCCTGACATCGTGCCAAGAAAAACCATTCAAACATCTTTAGAGCTCCTCTTCATCCGGTGTACTACTGGAGTCACCCCAACGTAGCATCATAGACATTAATCCTGCTTGTAGGTAGCCGGGAAATTGTTGGTGTAGTAGTGCAGGACAGTTTTGGAGTTGTGCTACGACGGTCTTAGTGCCTACTGGTACATTATCTAGATTGTGGATATAATCTATTACAGTAAGCACAACTATGTGGTAGAACTTAGTACGCTGTGGAAGCCTGGCCCGTGGCATAGTCTGGTTCAAGAGTTCGTCAGCGACAGACCAACCAGATTTCAAGTCTCGGTACAGTTTGGGTGGTAAATAAGAAGGGCTCTTTGGAAGTTTCTTACCAATCACTTCCTGCATGATCTCAATGAACGAATCATAAAACAGTAGGAACTTCTCATCCTCTTCGTGTATACTTTTAGATCGAGAACTTGGCTCGCTTACACCCAACACGTCGCAGGCTGCTCTGACCTTTCCACGCTCTTTGTCAGAAAGGTCAGATACAGCCATAAGGATATTCTCGATGCTAAGACGTTTCCGTTTTGGCATAGGTAAAAAGTGATTAAGTGGGGACGTGCTAGCTTTTGTTCCACGGTTTGAATGCGAGAAGCGTCTCGATTGTCGGCCACACTCCGGTAAAAGTGATTACCCGATCGTCGAGTGTAACCATCGCGGGTGGTTTCTCAGTGGGCCAGTGAATAAGATCGAGCCAGAACGGAAGCATCCCATACGTCTCACCGACAATGATCTCAAGCCATGTCTGCATAGCCTTGATCCCACCTTCCTGATTGCTCCGCGACGAGAAAATATGAACCTCAAACTCACCTGTTGCTTCCTTCAGAAACTCAACAGCGCCCGGTACAGGTTTATCGACAATGACCGACGCGCCCCGCCAACCACTCGTATAGCTATGCAGAACATTATCAAAGTCTAAACATAGAATTGGCTTACCCATTTTAAACTCCCTTCTGATGTGACCGGAGAATTGGTCGATATTGTGCCTGTGCTTGAAGACAGTCACCCCACGTGGCGTCTCTCATGTAGATATGCAG
>SDBT01004607.1_pt1 | contig 23368 bp, 21 predicted proteins | sample 2277101 | NCBI WGS metagenome assembly SDBT01 (sample SAMN10404973, study PRJNA504765) | marine sediment metagenome | isolation source: marine sediment core GS10_PC15, 103 cmbsf | place: Arctic Ocean: Southern Knipovich Ridge | collected 2010 | reverse complement strand
CAGGTGGGGAAGAATGGGAACATCTGCGTAGTTCACACAGTCGCATCCACGGGAGATATCAATGGCCAAATTGATGAAGGCGACCTTATCACGGCCTACAGCTTTGATGGTAGCGAGGCAGGCGTCAGCAATAGCAGCATTGGTAGCTTTGGTTCTTTCTACACTTGGATCAAATATACCACGGCTGCTCATGGGACCGAGGCAGGTCATGCAGTTGACGCACTTTTCCCTTTCCCATTCAATAGAGTCTTCGGTGACGTGTATCAGGTCGAAGGGGCAACACTCCTCCAGTATTTGCCAGTCTTTCTCACCCCTGCGCCCTTTGAAATTCTCGGGGTGGAAGACAGCGCTACCACCAAGTCCATATTTGGGATGCCCTCCCATGTGGACGTTGAACTTACCCCTCTTCGACTGAGCGCCGATACCCAGGTTCTTGATGGCACCGCCGATGACCCCCGAAGGGTGCCCCTTGAAGTGGGTGAGGGCAATGAGGACATCGGCCGCAGCGATAGCCTCGGCGATGTATGCCTCCTTGAGGATATAACCCTCGGGGAGGTCCACCCGGTAGTCACCCGTGCCCACAAAACCATCGGCACAGATGAATGGGCAGCCCAGAGTGGCAGAATTGTATCCGTTTCGCTCTGCGGTGATCATGATGTCCAAACCCGTGCTTCGGCTGGCGTACGCGTTATACGGGAGGGTGGTAGTGTCGCACACGAAGGGCCTGCCGCCGAGGGCCTTGACCCTATCGGCGAGGGTGCGGGCGTAAACGGGGCGCAGGTAGCCAGTGTTGTTCCACTCGCCGCAGTGGAGCTTGATAGCGACCACGTCCCCCGGCTTGATGAGGCTATCAAAGCCTGCGGCTTCGAATACGGTCAACATTTTGGGAACTAAGCCTGTCTGGGGTGAATTACTCCGTGCGTCCATGTAATAAACTTTAGGTGCCATTCTTAATCCTCCTTTTCCAAACTTTCAGGCTCCTGCAGCATAACTGTTCCGAAATATATTTACCCATTGCGGAGGAACTTTCTTTCATTTGCTCTAATTAGATGATACCCTTCTTTGTCAGCAACGTCAATGAATTTTTAAACAGACTGCAAATGAGACTTAAGTAGCTATCGCTCTCTAGATTTTGTTTGAGTCAAAATGCGTTCCTTTTAGAGTTAATCCTTTAGCTTTGAGATTTAGCGCACCCTTTTTATAGTTGCATTGCATTCCATATTATGAACTATTTTTAGATTGCACAGTTTGGCTTTTTGTTACCTAGGCAAGCTTTTGGCGAGACATCGGAAAAGTACAACGACGGGCGAAAAAACTCGACAATGACACCTCATTCCTTTAAAGTATCTATTAATAGATTGTGCTACGCTTACTAATGACACACACCCGACAAAATCGGCCAAGTCAGTGTTTGAGGTATGACGAAATCTGTAACAGATTCATCTCGAACCAATGTATGCTATTGTATCATTGACAACCGGGGCAGTGAGTAATATGATGACCACAACTAAATTGGTACTTTGGTGGAGGATAACATGTCCGACTATTCTAATTTAATTCAAGCGATACTAGAGGGTAATGATGCTAGGTGTGTGGAGCTAACGAACGAAGCTCTCGATGAGGGAGCCAGCCCGCAGGACATCGTGAGTTCGGGACTTCAGGCTGGTATGCTTATTGTTGGCGACAAATTTAGTGCCGGGGATTTCTTTATTCCCGATATGCTGCTGGCAGCTCGAGCAGTCACCAGAGCTATGGAAGCTATACGCCCTCGTCTTTCAGCTTCTGAAATACCTACCTTGGGACGAGTAGTCATTGGTACTGTCTCTGGTGATATCCATGACATCGGTAAAAATTTAGTAGCAATGTTTCTGCGAGGCGTCGGGTTTGAGGTTTTTGATTTGGGCACTGGCGTGCCTGTTGCCAGGTTTGTGACTGCGGTAAAGGAGCATGACCCAGACATCGTGGGTATGTCTGCTTTACTTACTACTACGATGCCCGATATGCAACATGTCATAGCAGCACTAGACTCAGCCGCCTTACTTTCCCAAGTGAAGGTAGTAGTGGGTGGTGCTCCGGTAACCCAGCGCTTCGCTGACCAAATAGGAGCTGACGGCTATGCCCCTGATGGCGGCGCTGCTATTAAGTTATGTCGAAAACTACTGGAGGAATGATGCTGGGATTCCATGATAGATAAGGAGTAGAAACGATGGTAATGACACACAAACAAAGGATTCTGGCAGCGGCGTGGAAACAACCGGTGGATAAGCTCCCTTTCGGAGCCCGGATTGACCTCTGGTATAATTATCACTCAGGACACAATACACTTCCTGAAAAGTATCACGAATGGAGTATCGCAGATATTTTGCGCGACCAAGGTGCAGGTATTCAACTTCGCTTGAGGAATATCTGGAGAACTGAATACCACAATGTAGAAGTGGTTGCCCACAATGATCCCCCATATACGACAACGGAGTACAGAACCCCGGTTGGCACTGTTACTATGAAGACTATCTTTACGCCTGAGGAAGGCCCTTCGGGTCACTATGAGGTGGAACTCCCATTCAGAAGTGAGAGGGATTACCCGGTTATTGAGTATCTTTTAGCGAATACCATTATTGTACCTAACTTCGATGACTACTACAAAATGGAAGAGATGCTTGGAGATGATGGAGTGATTGTAACTGGATTGCGTTATTCACCAATGCAGCAAATTATGCGCTATTGGATGGGATACGAGAGCTTCTTTTACGAACTTCATGACCACCCGACTAAAGTGGAGCGTCTCTATGAACTGGTAGTAAAGGTGTCAAAAAAAATACTTGACATAGTGGTGGACTTACCCGTGGAGATCTTCACAGTGGACGGTAACTGGAGTGATGATGTACACACTCCGGTCTTCAAGAAGTACTTTGTGCCCTGGCTTCGTGAAACTGTGGAGTTTCTTCATAGTAAAGGCAAGCTTAGCCAGGTTCACGCTGACGGAGAGATGAAGAGGCTTATTCCAATGTTCCTGGAAACCGGGGCCGATATTGCCGAGGCATGGAGCCCGGTTCCGATGACATCAGTCACTACAGCCGAATTGAAAAAAGCGTGGGGTGATAAAGTGACTATCTGGGGCGGGGTGCCATCCATGCTCTTTGAACCGCAATACAGCGACCAGGAGTTTGACGACTATGTTATGAATCTTTTCAAAGAAGTAGCTCCTGGCCATAGTTTTATCGTGGGGATGGGAGATAACCTACCCTTCGATGGCAAGATTGAACGCGTGGGTAGACTGGTTGACCTCATAGAGAAATACGGGCATATTCCTATTGAAGTCTAGACTAGCTTCAATCTTGTGTAAACGGTGCTCGAGCTTTGCCCTAGCTAGATAAGTCTCAGTCATATGAATTAGCCTCGCATACTTCAGGACTTTAGCACCAAATGATAAATTGTGTACTCACAGAGTGTAAAGGGCACCAATGCGCTCAGGGGCTAGATTGAGATAGGATATTTTCCATAGTCACGGATCGCCTTAACCATCTCTACATAATTCTCTGGCTTCACTGCTGAATGAATCGAATTACTGGACATGCAGATATAGCCTCCACCGCGGGCAGCCTGTTTTATGCACCTCTTTACATCCTCACGCACCTCTTCCAATGTGCCCCAAGTAAGAGTGTATGCGCAGTCGACATTTCCCACCAGGCAAACTCTGTGACCGTACTTCTCCTTGACCTCCCCGAGGTCCATTCCCGCATTGGGGTCAATTGGGTGCAGGGCATGAATACCAGTATCGAGGATCATATCAATGATGGGCATGATATTACCGTCAGTATGCTTCAAAACATATGCGCCCCGACTCTTAGCCTCATCGACCAGCGCTTTCAGCACAGGGATAACATGCTTAGCAAAGTGTTCATTGGACAGCATGGGCCACTTTGTAGTGGCATAATCACCAGCGATGTGTATTATCTCAGCGCCGACCTCGATGCAGTTCTTGATATACCTCAGATAATAGTCGCGTATGAGACCAGCCAGCCGGTCTACCAGGTCAGGATTTTTGACGAAGTCCATGTAGTGAGCAGTCGCTCCCCGCACCTCGTTGGCAACATTGAAAGGGTCGGCAAAGGAAGCAATAATGGCCCTCTGCCCCTTGTATTTCTTCACCAACTCTGCCAGCATTTCGTATCTCCATGGCTCATCAGGGTCGGGAAGATGCCAGGTATCGAGGTCTTTCTCCGATTTGACAGCGCCTTCCACAGGATGAACCAGAGATTCTGCCGTCTTCTGCACAACCGTGCCCCATTGATTCCGGAAATGGGATGCATCCAAAGTCTCAACCAAGTAGCCTGGGAGTCCCCTGTCGCCTACACTAACTGCATCCAAATCAAAATACTCAACCACATCGTCATCCGAAGAGCCGGGAAGTATCGCTTTTTTTATCTTGTTGTTTGGACCCTCGTAGAACGGAACCCTATCCGGTTCTTGAAGTTGGAGCGCCTTAAAAACCCGCTCCGCACCCGTTAGTGTTTTCATTTACTGCCTCCCCAAAAATAATTCTTGATGGTAGTCTGAAGAACAATAGAGCGGAGTAGACTACTGTATCAGAAGCCTGAATTTTTCCACTGCCTCACCCGCATCCGCTGCGTAGCAGTCAGCACCAATCTGGTCAGCCCAGTGTTGTGTACACATCGCGCCACCGATCACCACTTTTACCTTGTCCCTCAGTCCAGCGGCTTCCAGAGCCTCTATTGTCTGCTCTTGATTAGGCATGGTTCCCGTGAGCAGAGCCGATAGCCCCAGGACTTGGAAATCATTTTGCTTCACTGCTGTGCAGAATTCTTCAGGAGATACATCCACGCCAAGGTCAGTTACATCCCACCCGTTTGCCTCCAACATCATAAGGACAATGTTCTTCCCAATGTCGTGAACATCACCCTGAACAGTCCCTATCACTGCCTTGCCAGTGTAGCCTGTAGCTCCCTCGCGTTTAGTCAGCAATGGTCTCAGTAATTTCATTGCTGCCTTCGCTGCCTCCCCCGCCATTAGAAGCTCTGGTAGAAAAATCTCTCCGCTCCCGAATTGCTCACCAACAACTTGCATCCCAGTGATCACATCCTTATTCAATATCTCCTCAGCCGGTATGTGAGCATCGATCGCGGCCTTGGTCAGCTCCTCGGTTTTGACAATATCTCTCTCCACCAGGCTCTTCCCAATCTCACTTAAGTCAGCCATAGCCGTTTCTCCTTTCCTCACTATAAGTGTCTCTAGGTCGATTTAGAACTAACTACTGCAATTATAATCGCTTATTAGTATGAAGTCTATAACCATATGATATTAACCTAAATTGACGTCATGTCATAGCTATCAACAAGACCATTAGAGGTTGAGCCGGGAGCCTCAACCCAATTGGATGCCTTGAAGGAAGAGTTCGTCAGGAATATAATACTGGTGTGGAATGTGGATAGATGCCGCCATTGTGATATGATTAACTGTCCTTATCGAATGGATTAAGAAAGACGAGCATTATTGAATGGTGGAGCTCACTGTTATTGGTGACTGACTGAATTCAGAAATTCCGATATAGCTGAGGTACTGTCGTTGACTTATCAAATAGAATTCGAGCCGGTAGGGCGGCGAGGTAACTTCCCGGCTGGCCAATCGCTTTTAGAAACAGCGCGCCAACTGGGCGTAGACCTCATCAGCATTTGTGGAGGCGAGGGAACTTGTGGCCGCTGCAAGGTACAAATCCTAAATGGGAAAGCCTCACCAATAACCTACGCAGAACGAGAGGTTCTCACTTCGCGTGAATTGCAGGAAGGTTACCGCCTAGCCTGTCAGGCTTTCCCAAAAACCGATATAAAAGTGAATGTGCCACCCGAGTCCTTGGGCACTCCGCAACGGACCCAGGTGGAAGGGTTGGAAATCCATGCTTGCCCCAAGCCACTCGTACATACCTATGAAATACAGCTGTCACCCCCCTCGCTGTCAGACCCGAGAGCCGATGCTGCTCGTTTACTGGAGACACTCAAACAACAGCATGGTCTAGATTGCCGCAGTATAGATGTTAGTGTTCTGCGTGACCTCTCCCCCAACCTGCGCGCATGGAACTGGCGTGCCCGGGTTTCCCTGCGCAGCGGAGAATTGGTTGCTCTCAGCCCTCAGTCCAGTTACCAGCTTGGGCTAGCTGTGGACTTAGGCACTACTAAAATTGCCGGCTATTTACTTGACCTGCAAAGTGGCCGCACTCTAGCTAGCAAAGGCATTATGAATCCCCAGATAGCCTACGGGGAAGATGTTATCACTCGCATCGTCCGCACGCGAGAATCACCGGTTGATGCAAAACGGATGCAGGAATTGGCTGTCGAGGCACTTAACCAGTTGGCTACTGAGCTTTGCGCCGAAGTCAATGCTACACCACAAGAAATCGTAGAGGCAGTGGTGGTGGGCAACACAGCAATGCATCACTTGTTGCTACATCTGCCTGTACAGCAGCTTGCCCTCGCTCCATATGTCCCTGCGGTATCCGATGCCTTGGATGTTAAGGCCCGCGATGTAGGGCTACACATTGCAGCTGGGGCTTATGTACACCTGCTGCCTAACATCGCTGGTTTTGTTGGCTCTGATCACGTAGCAATGTTGTTAGCCACAGAAGCCTGGAAAGCTAAGGAAGTAGTGCTGGCTCTTGACATTGGCACCAACACCGAGATAGCCCTGGTTAGTAAAGGTGAGATAGCCAGTGTATCCTGTGCTTCTGGCCCTACCTTCGAGGGTGCCCATATCAAGCATGGTATGCGGGCTGCTACTGGGGCTATAGAACATTTACGGTTAGTAGATGACCGGCTGCAATACCATACCATTGCTGGAGCTCCACCGGTTGGTTTCTGTGGCTCTGGTATCCTTGATACCTTGGCTCAACTCTACCTGAACGGCGTGCTGGACAAAAATGGAAGGATGGGGGAACACGCACGAGTGCGCACTTATGAGGGACAGCGCGAGTTCATATTTATAAGCGAGGAGGAGCGCGATGGAGCCCCGGCAATTACTATCACCCAGCACGATGTGCGGCAGTTGCAATTGGCCAAAGGAGCTATACGCACCGGAATCCAAGCGCTTCTGCAGGTAAAAAAACACTCCGAGGAAGAGATTAAGCAAGTAATTATAGCTGGGGCCTTTGGCAACTATATAGATGTGTCCAGTGCGATAACTATTGGAATGTTGCCATCATTACCCCTGAGTCGTTTCCGCCAAGTAGGAAACGCGGCAGGCGCAGGTGCTAGACTAGCCCTGGTCTCCCGTAACAAGCGAGGCGAGGCACAAAAGATAGCGCGCAGGGTTCGTTACATTGAACTAGCTAGCCTCCCAGACTTTCAAAGGCTATTCGTTCAGGCGATGTATCTCGGGTGAGTCTAGCTGACACAAGATCAGAAGGAGGGCATGGACTAATGAAGACAATGGTATCAAGTGCTGCGAAAGAAGTGCTTATCAGTGACGACCAGGCAACGGTATTGATAGGTGAGCGCATCAACCCGACGGGAAAGAAAAAACTGGCCGCCGCACTGCAGAGTGGTGATATGAAGCTTGTGTGCAAGGAAGCCATAGCTCAAACGCAAGCCGGTGCAGACATTCTGGATATCAATGTTGGTGTGTCTGGCATCGATGAAACAACTCTGCTACCCCAGGTTGTGCAGGCTGTAATGGAGGTAGTAGATGTTCCCTTAAGCATTGATAGCGACAACCCTAAATCTCTAAAGGCGGCTCTCAGGCTTTACCAGGGCAAGCCAATAATTAATTCGGTCACCGGCCAGGAGCGCTCTTTGAACGAGGTTTTACCATTAGTCAAAGAATACGGAGCAGTGGTCATCGGCTTGACTATGGACGATGAAGGTATCCCTATGGACCCCGACCGACGGGTGGCCATCGCCCACAAAATCGTAGACAGAGCTGAGACGCTGGACATCCCGCGTGAAGACATCATTATTGATTGTCTGGCTCTAACAATAGCCACAGATAACAGAGCTGGCCTGATGACATTGCAAGCTATCAGTAAAGTAAAATCGGAACTAGGAGTTAATCAAACTCTGGGAGCCAGTAATATCTCGTATGGCTTGCCTGATCGTGATGTGCTCAACAGCGCCTTTCTAACTCTGGCTATCACCGCGGGGGTAACCTGCCCCACCATAGATGTAGCTAAAGTACGCCAGGCTGTACTGGCTACTGACTTGCTTCTCGGTCGCGATGGGTATGCGCGGCGCTACATTAAAGCTTATCGCCAACGCCAGTAGCAAACTAACGCTTTGTTGTCCCAACAAACTAAAGAGTGTACCATGAATTCTAGTTTAAGATGTGGTACAGTTTTTGGGGGCAAGTCACTAAGATACATGTTGTAATGGATCAGGAACGAGAGTACTTCTCATATTGTGCCCGTCCCTTACCTTACTAATCAACGCCTTCTTCCGCCACTCTATATCTTTCATTTTAGTCTTTCTTCTGCTATTGCCGAGGTTTTTTGTTTATGAAGTGCATAGTGGAAAACAAGCAAGAACTGCCAAACTAATCATACCTCCAAAGGTTCCAAATTACTCTCATGTAGCGCTACCATACCCTCGTGTTTTCCTTCTAGTGACAGCCAGCCGTTACACATGGCTATGGCAACAGCATGAGCTCTATCATTAGCGGTCAACTTACGTAAGATGGTACTAATATGGTTTTTAATCGTTTGTTCGCTGATTTTTAGCCTATACCCGATTCGTTTGTTGGTGTTGCCATGGGCTATGTAGCTTAGAATCTGCATTTCTCGTTGGGTGGGAGGCACAACTACGCGTTTCACATTTTTCCACGTTGATGCTATATCAAAAGGCTCCTCATAATCAGAGTCAGGACTGAGCGTTAATACTTGAACATTTGGGTGGTATCGCCTACCATCCTCTCCACGTAAACTGTCAACTTCTCCCTGTAGTCTTTGAACCATGCTGGTCAATGCCTGTATCTGCTGCTCTATGTTTGCCATTCTACTTTCTCCTTCCGCCACCACGGTAGTTCGTTTTTCTCTCTATACTATATAACGAAAAAGTGGTAAGACTGTCAGGCTAATGATGTCTCCGAGGGTTCTGAATCGCAGCGCCTCCGCTAGCATGTTTATGCTCTCTTCCTGCTATTCAAGTACACTAGATTGCAGTCTATGGTATCTAGAAGCGTAACGACCTTTCTTACTCCTTGGCGCTCATTTGAGCCGTTTTCCCGCTTAAATCCTAATTAGTCATGTCTTCGTATCCACAAACCTCTTTACTGTAATCAGCTCTGCAGTACTTTGAAAGTACATAATTCCGGTCTCGAAACCAAAGCTGTTTTGCGTTTTCATGCTAAACTATTTGACGGGAAAAGCAGGGCCATCTTGACGGAGTTGCCTGAGAGATATAGACTATTGTTAATCAACTGTAAGGTTATAGCTACGATGATATGCCCGGTTTGCAAGAGCGATATGATAGTTGTCGAGCATAGTAAGATTGAGCTTGACTACTGCACTGCTTGTCAGGGGGTATGGTTTGATTCTGGAGAACTCGAGCTTCTCCTTGAGTCTGCTGGCCTAGAGAGCGTAAACCCACTCCTTGATGATATCCTCAGCTCTCCAGAAGTCAAGTCATCAGAGAAGAAGCGGAGGTGTCCCATATGCGGTCAGAAAATGAAGAAAGCGATCATAGGTCAACAAGATGGAATACTCATTGATATCTGTCGGCAGGGAGAAGGTCTGTGGTTCGACGGCAGTGAGGTCAATCAACTGATAAGACTACTGGCTGACAAATCGCCGCTAAGACCAGGGTCTGGGCAACAGGTCATCAGTTTCCTTGGCGAAGTATTCAAAATACGGGAATAAGCCGTCGAAGATAGATGTAACTGGTAACGGTATTTCGGATGCAAATCATATAAGAATGATTGAGGAGGTACTCTATGACAATACTTTACGTTGTTATCGGCATCGTTGCTATTCTTCTTATCATATTCATTGCCACATATAATGCTCTAGTCAGGCTGCGTAATCAAGTAAAGAATGCCTGGGCACAGATTGATGTCCAATTAAAAAGACGTTATGATCTTGTTCCCAATCTTGTCGAAACAGTTAAAGGCTACACGAGGCATGAGCGAGAGACACTAGAGGCAGTAACCAATGCCCGCAATCTCGCCCAGCAGGTGTCATCATCCGGAGTAGGCGAACGAGCCAAGGCTGAAGGTGAGCTCAGTTCTGCATTAGCCCGTCTGCTGGTTGTGGTTGAAAATTATCCTGACCTTAAAGCCAATCAGAACTTTCTGGCCCTCCAGGAGGAACTTACCTCTACCGAAAACAGGATAGGCTTCTCTCGTCAGTACTATAATGATTCGGTCTTGAGGTATAACAACCGGACTCAGGTACTTCCTTCTAGCATAATAGCCAACATGACCGGTTTCAAGGCTGGTGAGTTCTTCGAAGTTACTGTTACCGCTGAGAGAGAGGCACCAAAGGTCAAATTTGCCTAGCTAGGAGAAACCTGAATCATGTGGGAACAGATAAGGTCTAACCAGATAAAATCGGCAATACTAATAACCGGTATGGGAATGTTATTGCTTCTGCTGGGTTATTTCGTTGGCTTCTACTTTTTCGATAATGCTATCGGTGGTATAATCGTCGCCTTTGCAATATGGGCTATGATGAATCTGGTTGCTTTTTTTCAGGGGGACAATATTCTGCTTGGATTATCACATGCCAGAAAGATTAAACGTGATGACCATCCCCGACTGTACAACATAGTTGAGGAGATGAAGATTGCCTCCGGATTAGAGAATATGCCAGACATATATATCATTGATGACCCGGCATTGAACGCATTTGCCACTGGCCGAGACCCCAAGCGCACTGCCGTGGCTATAACTTCCGGGCTGCTGCAGAGACTCAACCGTGACGAACTGCAGGGAGTCATTGCTCATGAGATTGCGCACATCAAGAACCGTGATGTGCTACTGATGTCACTGTGTGGTATCCTTCTTGGGACTATCGTCATTCTGTCCTGGTACGCAACTCACATGCTCTTCTTCAGTTCTATGTCCGGTGGTAGGAGAAGGTCATCGGGCGGAGGAGGCCAGGCTCAGTTGATAATCCTTGCCGTGGGCATTATATTGATGATACTGGCACCGATTGTGGCTCAACTTATTTACTTTGCTATTTCGAGAAAGAGAGAGTACCTGGCCGATTCCTCCTCCGCCTTGTATACGAGATACCCAGAGGGACTAGCTTCAGCCCTGGAGAAGCTTACTACTTCAACGGCACAACTGAAATCAGCTAACCAGGCTTTTGCACCAATGTATACCATCAATCCCTTCCGTAAGAAAGGAAAAGCAGCCAATGACCTCACCAGCACCCATCCACCTATTTCAGAGCGGATACGTATTTTGCGCTCTATGGCTGGTGGTGCCTCCTTGGCTGAATACGATAGTGCTTTCCGTGATATCCACAAGGGTAGCAGGGGGATTATCCCCACCTCTGCCATCACCAGTACTGGTGCTGTCCAACAACGGGCAGTGGTGCCAGAAGCAGCACAGAAACAGACCGAGCCAAGCAAAGTGGAACGCGCTCGTGAAGTCTCAGACCTGATGTGGCGGCTTAACAATTATAAAACTATCACCTGTGATTGTGGCACGAAATTGAGGATTCCACCCACATTTAGAAAAGCCAATATCAAGTGTCCGCACTGTGGTAAAAATAACCCGGTTTGACAAGAACGCCTATTACAAACCCTACCCACTGGATCTGTGAATCTGGGCCTCTCGAAATATGACCGCAGTACCTGGACTGAGATAGGCAATGGCACCACCAAAGACCTTGAAAGTGTCTGGGATACATCATAATCTGATGTCTTCGCCGTGCACGAAAATCAAGATGGTGCCAGTGAGGTAACAATAGCTTGTTTTGTGACCTCTTGAACCTAAGTCAGGGTGTTTAACCTTTGGGTTACTAGCTCGAAGGTCATTGGTTTAAATCTAACACCAAATATGCAGTGACTGCCTGCGCGTTTGGAATATAGTTACACCTTGGTAGGAGGCGTGACGTAAATGGTAATAAGAATCGACGAGGATAGAATTCTTGCATCCCGGGACGTTTCTCACTATAATGAGCCAGAAATGATTACCCATAATCTTATTCTTGAATTTTTAGCCAGCTTTAGGTATGAGAAAAAGACTTACAGGAGGATTGAGCAATGGGAAGACTAGATAGTAAAGTGGCTCTAGTAACCGGGGCCAGTCGAGGTATTGGCAGAGGAATTGCAGTTGGCTTAGCTAATGAGGGTGCCAAGTTAGTATTAGCGGCGCGTGATACCAAGGGGCTTAAAGAAACTGAAGCCAAGGTAGTAGCACAGGGCAGTGAAGCTTTGGTAGTACCGACCGATGTCACCAGTGAGGAAGAGATTGTAAAGCTTTTTGCTAAAACGATGGAACGCTTAAATAGGCTTGACATCTTGGTCAACAACGCAGGCGCTTTTGATAGTGGTCCGATTGATCAACTCTCAACCGAAGCTTGGGACAGGGTTGTAGCTGTAAATTTACGTGCTCCGTTCCTGTGCACCAGAGCTGCTTTTCGTATTATGAAGAAACAGGGTGGCGGACGCATCATCAATATCGGCAGTATCTCGGGACAACGTGTGCGCCCTAATTCTGCACCTTACAGCAGTACCAAGTTCGGTATTGTTGGTCTAACTCACGTTACCGCCCTAGAAGGACGTGAGTACGGCATAACCTGTGGTTGCCTGCACCCAGGTAATACGCTTAGTGAGCGTCGAGCCGATACATCGAAAGCTCAAGGCACGGAGCCGATGATGACAGTGGAAGAACTGTCCCAGGCTGTTGTCTATATGGCTTGTCAGCCCCCCCATATCAATGTTTTAGAGCTTATTCAGTTACCTCGAGACCAGCTTTACATTGGACGGGGCTAAAAAGCCACCTAGCTATCAGGTATAGAAACGGTTGCAATCTTGTTAGCCCGAATATTCCAGAGATTTCAATAGGCTTTCGTCAGCTAGAAAAAGAAGGATATCTTATGGGTAAAGTTTTGATGAGACCCGGACCGTGGCTCTACCCACCGCCTACAGTCCTAGTCAGAGCAAATGTCAATGGTAAGCCAAATTTCAGAAAGTTGCCTTACTGATGGCAACCCAGATGTTGATAAGATCAAACCTTTCGCCTTCATTGTGGATCCAAGTCGCCAGTATCGAGCTCTTGGAGAAGAAGTCGCTAAAGTATTCAGTATTGGTAAGGAACTCGAAGTGGGAGATAACCGTTAAAAATACAAGGAAGGTGGCAAACAGCCAATTTGTGTGATGAGGTCACAAAACAAGCTATTGTTGAATAGAAGTTAGTGACCAATGGTAACTAAAGTCCTTCACGATGCTTTACAAATACATACACTTACAGTACTCGCTATTGAGTGTACTTCGACAGAAAAGAAATTGACAATGGTCATTAAGCCATTTATAGTATCCATTAACGAGTTGTGATGGAACAACCCTTGATATGTAGAGGGTTAATCAAGATGAAGACAACTGATGAACCAATTGAAATTGAATATCTAACCAAGCTGAATGCATATGGGCCCGATGACCTTTTTGTCTGTTGTGCTAGTTTTGAAAACAGGTGTGTTTCAAGTATATCAAGAGCGAGTGTTGGTTTCAGGACAAGGTTTGCCGTCATTTTTCTTATTGAGGAGCCGCTGTACAAGAAACAAGTTGAAACTAATCTATTTAAGTTACGCAGTGAATTGGGAAAAAGAGCTACCGAAGGTATCTTCGTCATCAGATGCCAGAGGAATGATCCAATTGCAGGCATTACTCAACTGAGAGATATCTGGGAGCAGTGTAAACCTAGAGATTCTGACGAGCCTTTCATTACGATTGACATTAGTGGTTTTACCAAGATCTACCTGTTTGAGCTTCTTCATTATCTTGTGGTCGAGTTAAACCTAGGGATTCCTCGCCTTCTTCACACAACACAGACATACTTGCCAACTAAACTTACTCGGGGGGTCCAGCAAATTACCACGATACACAACTTTTTTGGCAGTATTTCCTACGAGAAGCAAACTATTCTTATTCTACTTTTGGGCTTTGAGCCTGACCGATCTTTGGCGGTGTGGAAACATTTCAATCCCTCGAGGACAATTGCCTTAATAACCAACCCTCCACGCTATGGAAACCTCGATTACCTAGAATATGCTCGTAAAAACAATTCTTACTTACTTTCACAACCTTCTGTAGAAGTAAGAGACGTACCGGCCGATAGCCCATATGCTACTAAGAGTGTGCTTGAGGCTATTCACAATGATACGAGAGGTTTATTCAATATGGTAATTGGCCCTTTCGGGACAAAACCACAGGTTGTAGGTGTGTTTCTTTTCTGTTTGGAGCACCCTAAAGTTCAAGTCGTTTATTCCTTTCCTGTTAACTACACAAGGTCCTATTTGCAACGCAAACCTGGTCCGACATTGTTACTCCCCCTTGCGCCGGTGATGAGATCTTAACCTGGTAGAACTAGACTGGACTTAGTCAAGTCTGAGAGTACATAGTGTAAATATCTGAGACTAAGTGTTGCCAGATCCTACTATGCCGTTAGCACTCTGGAAGATGAAAGTGACATCACCTGTAGAGTAGGTAACGAAACGCTACATTGTGCAATGGGTAAACAATCTGCAATATTGTCACATACAAGCGCTGTGGTATATGGCTTTAATGGACAATCCTTACACATTGCACGATAGGAACGGTTACTAAATCCACTATGTACTATAACTAAGGAGATAAAAGTAATATTATTGGATAGTCTTTCACAAGCAGGTTGTCGATAATGAGATTCCCATCTTCAATGCTCGTTATCAGTTCTTGCTCAAAGCCATTCAACATGTCTATGCCCATTACTCTTTGAGCTGAGAAGCTGGGTATGGTGACTGTAGTCTCTATTCCTGGATAATCATCAACCGCTTTACTGTCTATCCATAATGCGACCAACTTATCATCATTTGGCAAAGAAAAACTATAATATGTGATGTTCTTAGAGCTATTGCAAGCCAGTGAACAACCAAACCCAGATTCTGCCTTGCTTTGTATTTCTAATGGCAGGCTTATCGGCTCCACCCCAGCCATGATAGTACCCAAATTTCGTACGACTCTCGTTGCATATGGCACCTCGTCATAATATTCAAATTCAGGGCCGGCTCCTATGTAGGCAAAATCCATACCAAGGTTCATCACGATGCCCCGGCCGTAGTATTTTGCGGATGCCATTTCAGTATATTCCGTATACTCAACGGGATGGGGTTCTTTAGAGGTCCGCCACTGAAGCTCCTCAATGAAATATTCACCTTTAAAACCATGCTCAGAGGCCGTATCTTTGATCTCCTGGACCAAACCTGGGTAGTTATAGTAGTCTTTTGCCTTATACTCCGGTGGCGCTGGACCAATATGCCAGGCAATCACATCTACTAAGGACATTACATCAGACTCGAGTACTTCAAAGAAGTATTCCCGAACGTCTTTTTGGTCTAAAGAGGAAGTGCACGGGATCACTATTTTCGCCTCCGGATACTCCTGGCGAATAACCGGTACAGTGCGTCTAACCAAGTTGATGTAGTCAGCCACTTCTATGAATGGCTTTCCAAAGTCTACGAGGTCGGGCTCACTGAATATCTCATAGTATTCTACGCGATCTTTGAAATGGTGGACTATGAACTGCACATAATCGAGAAAACCTTGTATCTGCTCCTCTTCCTTAAAACACCAATATGGTTCACCGGCCATTTTTTCATCCCCATATTCCAGGATAAGAATGACCTCTATACCATTCTCAGCCAGAGCTGTTATTGCTATCTCCCCACAGATAAATGCCTCCGCGACCGTTGTTATGGATGCTGTTTCCAGTAATGGTATTACCGACTGACCAATTGAAGTCAATACTTTCCCTAGCCATGTTTATACCATAGTCATCATTATAGGCAATAATATTGTCAGGGCCGATTATGTTATGGCTGGCACCATCGCCAATCCCAATGCCGGCACCATTATTACCCCAATCATTCCTACCAGCAGTATCTGTACCAATTAAGTTACCAACTATAGTATTGAAGGAAGTCCCCTCACCATAAATATTGATACCTAAATCTCCATAGCTCATCAAATTATCCTGGCCGATTGGACCCAAACCAATACTGCGGTCGCCACCAATCGTGTTGTATTGAGCGCCATGACCCAAGCGTATGCCTACTCCTGGGGGAAAATTGGTAAACTGCAAACCTTGAATGGTATTGCCATTAGATACTATTTCCAGGCCGTTGGCAAATTCATCAACCACTCTGCTTCCGTCCAGAATCACTCCCGCATCACTAGCATCAATCGTCACGTTGCTCTGTCTCATAACCAGAGAGGCGTCCTTGAGGTATATGGTAACTGGAGCGTTTGGTGGAAAGATAACAGGGTCGAAGGTGATACTAGCTCCACTCTGTATACTATCTAACGCATCACGCAGAGTACCCGGACATTATCAGCAGTACTGGTGACGATGATGGTATTACCTGAGGCTGATGTTTTCGGTGTTGGAGTGAATTGTGGTGTTGTACTTTGTGATGCTGCCTCTGGTGATGCTGAATTATAAGACATCAGAAATGGTGCCAGCATAATCAACAAAGCGAGCACCAAACCTATGTTTTTCGGTGTCATGTACTAGCCTCTCACGCCAGATCATATAACACGTTTTACTCTAGCCCATGCCCGTGCGCCTGTCAATATTTTAAGTAGTATGCTCAAGCCACATTATTTCAGTTTCAAATAGTGGACCGAATGGTATCGTGGCAGAGCTACGCAGGCATGTCGATATCTCGTTGGTTGTGTGACAAACCGGACTATTGTTACCTCAACTACACAAGACGTGACAACTAGCCCTTGAGCAGGACATCCTTTATCTTCACGGCGAACGCTTCACTCTCCATCAGAGGAATAAAGAATCCTAGAAACCAGTAGAGCTCTTGGGTATCCGACCCATAGTGACACACTGAGAACGCAGTCGTTGGCCAAAAATCCTTTCAATTAACCTGCCGGTTTCCAGAACCTTGTCTACATTCAGTCCATGCTCAATACCCATCTCATCCAGCATGACCGCCAGGTCCTCTGTGGGCACCAATCCAGCCTGCGCCGGGTCGGCACAGTAGTATTCCCCAGTTCCTGGAACAGGACAGTCATCGACGAAGTTAGCTGACTGACCACCGGTACCACCGAAGCTACTTTCAAACCGAATTACCCCAGCTTGCATGGCAGCCAAGATATTAGCCAGACCCCAACCGCGGGTCATATGATGGTGAAAAACATGCTTAGCAGGGTCGGGCATCCGAGATAGAACCTCGGAGAAATACTGATAGGCTTTATCAGGAGTAGCCTGTCCATCATGGTCAGCATGCTCGATATCATCAGCTCCCATTTTCAAGAATCTCTCGGCAAACTCCCATCCAAGATTCATCGGCATAGGTCCTTTGATGGGACAACCCCAAATTGTGCTGACACAGCCATTGAATTTCATCCCATTATCATGCGTGAGCTTTATCCGTTCCTCAATTCTCTTCCAATGCTCAGCATGAGTTAAACCAGCGTTCCTCAGGTTATGAGCTTCACTGGTGGAGATCATATTGAGAATCCGGTCAGGCCCATAACCTTCCTGCCTCGCCTTTACCGCCTCCTTGATTGCCCTATCGGTGATAGTTACAGCAGTAATCTCCACTCCCTTTCTTGCCTCACTGTCAATCCGTTTCATTACCTCGTGGGCATCGCGGAACTGAGGTAAGCGTCTTGGATTAGCAAAGTTGGTCGCTTCTAATCTCTTAAAACCACAGGCGATGATAGCATGGACCAGCCATACTTTAGCCTCAGTAGAGACAAATTTCTCGTGATGTTGAGGTCCCTCACGAGGCACCAACTCAGATAAATCCACTTTCTTAGGCAAATTCAAATTTTTCACAAGTTTCTTCCTTCTTATTTCCGTTAAACCGTAAAGTTATCATCTGGTTAGCTTTTCCCACTGTGGTTGCCTTTTTTCTAGAAAGGCACGTTGACCTTCCATACCATCCTCACTAACAGCAAGCATAGCGGTGATTTCGGCGCCATACTTTGCTGCCTGAGTGTATTCCATATTCAGCATATTATAGAAAGTCTTCTTAGCGACCTGCGTAGTCGCTGGACTCTTGCCGGCAATGTTTTGAGCTAGCTCGATGGTGGCCTCTTCCAGCCTGTCAGGAGGCACAACCTTGTTTACTAGGCCTAGTCGTTCAGCCTCATGAGCACTTATTCTATCTCCGGTCAAGATTAGTTCCAAGCATTTTTTCACGCTGGCAGTATTGTACCCCAGAACTGGGACTACTACGGAAGGGAATAAGCCGACGTTTGTTTCAGGAAAGCCGAAGATTGCATCTTCGGCAGCAACGGTCAGGTCACACCAAACAGCTAGGCCAGTACCCCCAGCCAGCGCATAGCCATTTACGCCGGCAATAACCACTTTTTTCAGTGAGCGAATGGCAAGAAACAGTCGAGGTGGGCCGCTGGAGATTTCCCGCTGCTTTATGATATCGGTAGCCATTCCTGGTGAGCCTTCATCTAGGTCTCTTCCAGCACAGAAAACTTTGGGATGGGTACTCATGATTACTATAACCTGCACCTCAGGGTCAGCATCAAACTTATGTAAAGCTGTAACAACATCATCTATTAACTGGGCATTCAAGGCATTACGTTTTTCAGGACGGTTCAACTTGATGATGCCGACAGCGTCTCTTCGCTCTACCAGGATGGTTTCATAACTCATCTATCCCTCCTTCTTAGCCACATATCTTGTCTCTACTCGCCTGGGTCCGAGCGCCAACAGATTTAGCACTGCCGCCACCTGATTATATCAACCCTTTATTGAAGAAGACAACCATTCTACCAAGCATCCATAAACTTTGTTACTGCCATCTTATGGTCACACGTGCTAAAATAGATATTCAGCAACCCGCTTGTGGGTACATTATGTAAAACAGGTGAAAGCCATGAAGATTCCTATATGGGAGCCGTCAGGAGGGTGAGTTGGTCTGCACAGCTCCGGTTCCTTCAATGCCAATCTACTTCTGGAATGACGATGGAAATGCAGGCTTGGCACTCCTTAGTAATCTCGGACACCAAACGCCCAGTCAGCAATAATATCTCTATGCAACTGGTTGTTACCCTCCCCGACTTCAAGCACCTTTGCTTCCAGCAGATAGCGTCCTACCGGGAATTCTTCAGTGAAACCATACCCACCATGCAGTTGTATTGAATCTAATGCTGCCTTGGTGGCAACTTCGCTGGCATAGAGTTTCGTCATCGAAGCAATAGAGGTAACACGACCAACATTGGCATCCATCAGCCGCCCAAGCCGATAGACTAATAAGCGAGCAGTTTCCACAGACACGAGCATATCGGCTATTATCTGCTTAACCATCTGAAATTCGCTCTCTTTTTTGCCAAATATTGTTCGCTGAGGTGCATAGTTAAGAGCAGCATCCAGACAGACCTGAGCCTGCCCTACACACCTGGCAGCCACAGAGAACCTACCCATAGCCAGGTCTGCGCCCACGATAGTCATGCCTCGTCCTTCCTCACCAAGCAGGTTCTCCTTAGGAACACGAACATCATCAAAGAAGATTTGGGCAATATTACCTCTCTTCATGGTGCTCATGTTTAATGGGGTTACCTCCATACCAGGAGATGGATTCTCCACCAAAAAGGCACAAATGCCTTTGCGTCCTAGACTCTTATCAACGGTAGCTAGGGTAAAGTATATATTGGTATGACTGGCATGCGAGCAAAAGGTTTTCTGCCCGTTTAAGATGTAGTAATTACCATCTCGCCTTGCCGTTGTCTCAAGGCTGGCAAGGTCAGTTCCTGCACTGGGCTCAGTCAGGGCAGACGAAGCTTGCATCTCTCCTTTTGCCAGAGGTACAAGATATCGTTGCTTTTGCTCCTCGGTTCCAAAATGGAGAATTCCGTTCTCTACCAGGGAATTCTGAACAGAGATAATTGATGCGCATACCCAGTCGGCATAGGCGATTTCCTCACAGATTATGCCATAGCTTAAATAGTCAAGCCCAGCTCCCCCATATTCCTCCGGAATGCAGACACCAAGAAAACCTAGTTCTCCCATTTTCCTAACAATGTCTTGGGGATAGCACCCCTCTTTTTCCCACTGTTGTACATAGGGGATAATCTCTTTGCGGGCAAAATCCTTCGCCATTGCCCTAACCATCTTCTGGCTCTCGGTTAATTCAAAATTGCGTAATTCCTCAAGTCTCATGAGTCTCCTTTCTTTTAAAAGAAATGCTGTCCAACGGCACTAAATATGGATCTAAGGCCAGTGCATCGCCTACTCAATGCTATGCACCCTTGTTCAATCAAGAGTCTGCTAATACTATTCTGGATTGTTCTCAAACACTTACTTTGCTGGCTATTCTGATGGCCCGGTAATGAGTCAGCCTAGAGAGCATAATATTTACCTGCACGACCTTTCTACAAAGTGTAACACAAGTTAGGACGTCTTCCTACCTCATCAGCAAGAAAAGAGCAGGTCGCAGTCCGGTATAAACACGGGCGGAGCAGGTTAGGGGATACTGCATATGTTGATGGTGATGGCTACTTCCAGTATTATAAAGGCAGAATTGATGATATCATAATATCAGAGGGATACACAATTGGACTGCTTGAGATAGAAAATAGCCTCATGAAACTCCCTGCAGTTCGCGAAGCTGCAGTAGTGGGAAGTCCCGATAAAGAGCGTGGGCAAATAGTCAATGGTTTTATTGTAACCGTCCGCGAGCCAAGTGAAGAATTAAAACGAGAGGTGCAGGAGTCTGCTAAAATGCTTTTAAGCAAGCACGAGTATCCTAGAGAGAGCGAGTTTATTAATGAGTTCTAAAAAACTCAAGATGGTAAAATTAAGAGGAAAGAACTTAGAGAGTACGAAATAGCGAAAAAGCTAGCAAGATGACTGCCAACCCCAAAGGGTTTGAATGATCACTTCCCCTCATGTTCAATCAGAAGATTCCATGAATATAAATAAGCGGTTAGTTAGGGGTTTTTATCTCAGATGAGCGCTTTTACGAGAATAAATCAAAAAGGAGGTTGAATGAGCACGCTAAGAGATAAACCCTGGTTTAAGTTCTGGCCAGAAGGAGTACCTAAGACCTTCAACTATCCCGAAATACCGGTATACGAGATTTTAAGTCATTCGGCCAAGAAAGCTCCTGACCGAATAGCCGTTGTTTACGAGGATCGCAGGATAACCTATGGCGAGCTTGATATTCTCACAGACAGACTAGCTTCGAGCCTGGAAAACTTGGGCATCACTAAGGGAGATAGAATTGTGCTTTTCCTTCCAAACATCCCTGAATTCATAATCAGCTACTATGGTGTTCTCAAAGCAGGAGCGATTGTTGTCTCGGCAAGCCCTTTGTCTAAAGAGATTGAGTTAGATCTTCAGCTTAGCGACTCCGGGGCTAATACTATAATCGTTGATGACTCTACATACCAAGTAATCAAGAATATTCGGAAAAAGACCAACCTTCGAAACGTGATCGTGGTTGGAACAAAATCTTATTCGGGTGCACTTTCATTTAGGGAGCTTACAGAAAGGTACTCTCCCCACCTGTCCCACGTTAAGATAAGCCCCAAGCAAGATGTGGCAGTTATTCAGTATACTGGTGGCACAACTGGGATGCCCAAAGGTGCCATGATGACCCACTACAACCTGGTTTCTAATGCGATTATGAATGCAATTTGGTTTAACTGGACGAAGGAAGAGAGGGTAATGGGAGTTACCCCTCTTTATCATACATGGGGACCCTGTACCTGTTTGAATTCCCCATTCTATGTTGGAGCCTCCCTCTTCTTGATGCTGCGATTTGACGCCGAAAAGGTGTTACAGATGGTGGAAAAGCAGAAAATAACTGTTTTCTACGGTGTTACAACACTATTCAACATACTGATAAATCATCCAGCCATTGATAGCTACAACCTCTCTCCGCTGCGATGTGTCAAAGCTGGTGGAATGCCCATTCCTGAAGAAGTCGAAAGGAGGTGGAACGAGCTCACCGGAACACAGTTGATATTGGGTTACGGACTTACGGAAGCTTCACCAGAGACCCACAACAGCCCTCCCAACAGGGTAAAAACGGGGTCGATTGGCATACCTCTTATGGACACCGAGGCTAAGATCGTTGATACTGAAGCAGGTGTAAGGGAGCTTTCGCCCGGGGAAGTAGGTGAACTTGTAATAAAGGGGCCTCAAGTCATGAAAGGTTACTGGATGAGAGCCGAGGAGACAAAGGACACCTTGAGAAATGGCTGGCTTTATACTGGTGACATAGCGAGGATGGATAAAGAGGGCTATTTCTATATTGTTGACCGAATAAAGGATCTGATCAAGTACAAGGGGCATGGAGTTTATCCAGGTGAAGTTGAGAACGTGCTATACCTACATCCAGCTGTCAAGGAGTGTGCTGTAGTCGGTAAACCAGACGCCTTCGCTGGTGAAATACCTAAGGCCTATGTGGTATTGAAGGACGGGTGTACTTTAAGTGAAGATGAGCTTATCGAATTCTGCCAACGAAGAGTGGCCCCATATAAGAAAATTCGAGAAGTTCAATTCGTTTTGGAGCTACCAAAAACCCCGGTGGGAAAGATTCTCAAAAGAGTGCTTAGAGATAAAGAGCGAGGTCTATAACCGGAGTCATTTCCATTTCTATTGTAGCTTATCTCACAGTGACCTGCCTCCATAAAGGATACCACCTTTTAAATTAGAGTTACCGGCAAGGTCTGAACAATCCGCGCAATTGTTTACGGTCGGCTTTGTCTGGCCTCGACCCTTGTGGCAGGAGAATATCACGCCTAAGAATAGGCGCCAAGCACGTTTTAACAGTACCGGGAGCGAAGAGCATTGGACAATATTGGGGTGTGCCACTATAGTTGTTCTTGTCAAGGATGATTCCTTGCCTGGGTGCAGGGAGTTAAATACGGGAAATTCTGACCAGTGGAGGTTATAATGGGATCGCAGAAGATAAAGATACGTGTCAATGCCTTTTTTGGCGATGAGGAAATCGAGCTGTCTTTCCCTGAGAGTTGGGCGGTCCAGGAATGTCGCATGGCCGGCCATGATAAACCACCTTTGTCTGATGAGGAGATGAGGCATGCCTTACAGAAACCCCTCGGCACCCCACGGCTCAGGGAGATGGTCAAAGAGGGCAACCAAGTCTGTATTCTCTTCGATGATCTTCCTAAACCCACCCCGGCCAGTCGTATCGTACCATTCGTCCTGGAAGAACTGCACG
>SDBT01004606.1_pt1 | contig 23368 bp, 27 predicted proteins | sample 2277101 | NCBI WGS metagenome assembly SDBT01 (sample SAMN10404973, study PRJNA504765) | marine sediment metagenome | isolation source: marine sediment core GS10_PC15, 103 cmbsf | place: Arctic Ocean: Southern Knipovich Ridge | collected 2010 | reverse complement strand
TGATTCCCTTGGTTCAAGAGACTACTGGTCGCAGCTCAGGGAGATGTTCCTTCTCGCCATAACCCACAACTTGCTTATCATCTTATTGTCGTTTCAAAGAGGTTTTCTACAGAGCAACTATTTTCTATTTACCCCCGCACTAACTTTGGAGAAAAAGTAAATGCGGGACAAGTATTGCCTATTGTAGTTGAAGATTTGGGTCGGGATGCGTGGGCCTATTGTGAGCAGACAAAAAAGAGAAAGAGACTCACGAAAGAAGTGGATTATCAAGAAAAGAAAATGCCCCGCACCAAACCCCGCACTAACTCTGTAAGTAAAGTAAGGGCGGGACAAGCATTTTGGTGCGGGATAAAAATTTGCTTGCATTTCTGTTTCGGCGTTGTAGTATATGCGTAAATGTGCTCTTGGAAAGACAGGGGAGAACAAGCGGAATGGCAAAGGGATTATTGTGGGAAACAGAGAGAAAACTCGTAATGGCAGTGAGAATGAATTGAGGTGAGAAAGCAAGAGGCAAAATGGGTACGGTTTTTATAAGTTACAGCCATAAAGATGAGGATTGGAAGGACCGCTTGCGGTCGCATCTTGGAGTACTTGAAAGAACAGGGAGGATTAAGGTTTGGGATGACCGTTGTATTGATGGAGGTGAGGACTGGTATCCCGCGATTGTGGAGGCGATGGAGAGTGCCGAGGTTGCGATTTGCTTAATATCCCCTGACTTTTTGGCCTCCAAATTCATATACGAAGAAGAAATCCCGCATTTAATAAAAAGGCGTGAAAAAGAGGGTATGGTCTTGTTGCCTGTGCTCGTCCGACCTTGTTTATGGAAAGCTGTGGATTGGTTGCCGCCGATTCAGATGCTGCCACGTGACGGCAAATCCATTTCGGCCGATTTCAAAGATGATGTAGATACACCGCTGCAAGAAGTAGCTCAAAGAGTATTCGATATTGTCGAGACCCGCGAATACGTATCCCCTGTCCCACCAACTCCTCGTTGGGCACCACTGTCTGAAAGTTGTGTGACAATTGAGCGGTTGCCAAAGACCGGCACGGATATATTTGGTCGGTCGGATGAGTTGGAGATGCTCGATGAGGCGTGGGAAACGGAGAAGACAAATATAATCAGCTTCGTCGCATGGGGTGGTGTAGGTAAATCGGCAATGGTCAATAAATGGGTAGAGCAAATGGGGGAAGATAACTGGCGCGGGGCGGAACGTGTATATGCCTGGTCGTTTTATAGCCAGGGAACGGGGGAGCGTGTTACATCTTCGGAGATGTTTGTTAACGATACGCTAAAGTGGTTTGGCGATGTAGGAATGGCCGAGAGTGATAAGTCGGGCTGGATTAAGGGTCAAAGATTAGCCAAGCTCGTTCAGGAGCAAAAGGTGCTTATGATACTCGATGGCCTTGAGCCGTTACAATCGGGATACGTACATGATAAGGGAAAAGTGACCGACGCGGCCCTTTCGGTAATTCTTGGTGAACTGTCAAAAGAAAATCCAGGGCTTTGTATTGTCACGACGCGTGTGTCCTTGAGTGGAGCTTATGCTGAGAAGGACACAGTCGAACAGTTGAATTTGGAACAGATTTCAGATGGGGCCGGACGAGCGCTACTTCGTGTAGGGGGCATACGGGGAACGGATGAGCAGCTTGAAGAAGCAACAAGAAACTTCGGCAATCATGCCCTGGCAATCAATTTATTGGTTGCTTATTTGCAGGATATACCGGGAAGAAATATAAAAGACGCAGATAAGATAGGTGACCTTGAAATACCAGAAGAGGAAGGAAGGCACCCGCGACGAGTAATGGAGGCCTTTGCCGAGCGCTTTGGAGATTCACCAGAACTTGACGTGTTGAAAATGTTAGGGCTATTCGACAGACCTGCAGAAGCAGGTGCGATTGAGGCAATAAAAGCTGAGCCAGCCATAAGCGGGCTGACTTCAAACATAGTGAAGCTGAGTGAGGATGATTGGAATAGGGTGATTGAGAATTTGCGAAGAGTTAGTTTGATTGCGCCAGAAAGTCATCACAATGTCGGGGCACTTGACGCTCACCCGTTAGTGAGGGAGCATTTTGGGGCGAAGCTTAAAGATAATAAGCCGGAGGCGTGGCGGGAGGCGCACGGGAGGCTGTATGAGTATTTCAGGGATTTGCCGGAGAAGGAATTGCCTGATACGTTGGAGGAGATGGAGCCATTGTTCTGCGCAGTGGCGCATGGCTGTGCTGCAGGAAGGCATCAGGAAACGTTTGATGTGTATTGGAAGAGGATCAACAGAGTAGACGAAGCGTATATTATACACAAACTGGGGGCTTTCGGAGCGGATTTGGCGGCGCTGTCCGGTTTTTTTGAGAAATGCTGGAGTAAACCAGTAGCAGGAATAAAGGATTCAAATCGAGGAGCTCTATTAGGGTGGGCTGGTTTTGCACTGAGAGCCGTAGGTCGATTGAGCGAAGCAGACGAACCTATAATGTTGGGATTAGAACTTGAGATAAAGCAAGAAAACTGGGCAAACTCGGCGGATGGTGCATCGACTCTAGGTGATCTGTATCTTACGTTGGGTAAGGTTGATGAGGCTGTGGAGTATGGACGGAGGAGTGTGGAGTTTGCGGATCAGAGCAAGGATTGGGGCCAACGAATGGTAAAGCGTACTACGGTGGCGGATGCACTACATCAGGCGGGGAAGAGAAGATCAAAGAGGCGGAGGAGATATTTCGTGAAGCGGAGGTGATGCAAAAGGAGAGGCAGCCGGAGTATGAATATCTGTATTCGGTTCAGGGGTATCAATTCTGTGATCTACTCTTGGGTCAGGGAAAGTACAGTGAGGTGCAGATGAGGGCTGCGAAGGCACTTGAGTGGGCAAAGCAGGCTGGTAGAAGATTGCTTACGCTAGCGCTTGATAAGCTCTCATTAGGACGGGCTTATATGTTAGAAACTGTGGAAGAGGGAATAAGTAATTTTGGTAAGGCGAGGGAGTATTTGGATGGGGCGGTAGAGGGTCTGCGGGAAGCCGGAGATCAAACTTGGATGCCTCGAGGATTACTTGCGCGGGCGGGGCTTTATCGAAATACGGGCGAGTTTGAAAAGGGGTGGCGGGATCTGGGTGAGGCAAAAGAGATTGCGGATAGGGGGGAGATGAGACTCTTTTTGGCAGATTGTGCGTTAGAGGCGGCGAGGCTTTGGCTTGCGCAAGACGATAAGGAAAAGGCGAAGGAAGAATGGGAGGAGGCGAAGAGATTAGTAGAGGAGACGGGGTATCATAGGAGGGATAAAGAAGTGGAGGAGCTCCAGGAGGAACTTCGGTAATACAATCTACATCCACGGCGGCTGGCCAATAGTCCAGAGGACAGAAAACGGAGGACAGACGACAGAAGACAGGGGGGCTCGCAGAGGCTGACCCCGGCGCGCCGGGATTTCGCGTTGCTCAAGATTTCGCAAAGCTCAAAATCGGCGATTTTGGCCGATTGGTGGGGTTTTTTGGGGAATTTTGTAAAATTTTTGGTTGAGAGGGGATTTTGTGTTGACATCAGGGGGGTGAAGTGATAAATTGCCGAAAATAAAGTTTGTGAATGAGAACTCAAGCACCAAACATTGAGCGACGATTGACGTAGAAGATTAGCGTATGAGATATCACAAGATACCAGATGAGGCGGTCCGGCGGCTGCCAATGTATCTTCGGGGTCTGCTGATTTTCAGCGAACAAGGCCTTGAAAACGTGAGCAGCCAGAAGCTTTCGGAGCTTTTGCGCATCAGCCCGCCTCAAATCCGTAAGGACCTTTCGTATTTTGGGGCGTTCGGGATACCGGGTGTGGGTTACGATACGGCGAAGTTAGCCAAGCAGATCCGTGGGATACTGAGGATTGATACGCCGAACAAGACGGCTTTGGTGGGATTAGGCAACATCGGCTCTGCACTTTTGAAGTATCCGGGTTTTGGTGGGTACGGACTGGAAATCTGTGCTGTGTTCGACAAAGACCCTAATAAGATAGGAAAGACAGTAAAGAAAGTTGAAGTTGAGGATGTCTCGAAACTGTCAACGCTGCGAAAGAAGGGTATTGTGTTAGGTATTATCGCGGTTCCGGCTGATGCGGCGCAGGAAGTTGCAAATGGATTGGTCGAGGCCGGTATCAGGGGGATATTGAATTTTGCGCCTTATTATCTTGACGTTCCCAAAAAAGTTAAGGTAATCTCGATTGACATAGCGATGGATTTGGCGAGATTGCCGTATTATTTGCCGGCCAGTGCTTGAAACAAACGAGGAAGTGAAAGTGGAAACAGTTTTTGTCCGTAATCTGAAGTTGCTTTTCGATGCGACAGCCAAGGAGATGGTGCTGTATGTGCCGACAAAACTCGGGGAGTATTATTCGTTCAGCCGATATGACCCGTCAGATGCGAGTGAGCCGGAGTTTAACAATATACGGGTTTCATCGCCGGTGAAGGAGTTTTTGTTTCCGATGCGGGAGGTTGCGGCGGTTTATGGGGGGACATCATCGGAGCAGGAAATTAAGCCGTTTGGTGTGTTCGGGCTGAAGAACTGTGATTTGTGGTCAATTAAGATATTGGATTGTGTTTTCCAGGAAGAGGAGTTTCTGGACCCATCATACGTGGCCCGGAGGGAGAAGATGTTCATTATTTCGGGTGACTGCTTTGACCCTGCGGAGACGTGCTTCTGTAATATGGTTGGGGGGCAGCCCTTTGTTGAGGAGGGATTCGACCTGAACCTGTCCAAGGTTAAAGGCGGTTTTCTTGTGGAGGCAGGTTCGGACAGGGGCGCCAAGTTCGTGAAAGAGAACGAGCGGCTGTTCAGTGATGCGCCGTCGGGTGCGGCGAGCGAGCGGGATGAGGACAGAAAGCGGGCGCAAGAGCGGCTCGATGAGATTAACGCTGAGTACAAGCTGGATACGCCGATTAAGGAGATTGTGGAAGGCAGCTACGATTCGGATGTTTTTGACGAGGAGGCCAGCGTGTGCGTTGAGTGCCAGGCGTGTACGCGGGTATGTCCGACGTGTCACTGCTTCTACCTTTATGATACGAAGCAGCAAGACTATTTCGGGAAGATGAAGATGTGGGACAGCTGTATGCGTCTTGATTATACAACGGTTGCAGGAGGAGAGAATCCTCGTAAGATACTTGGCGACCGGTCGCGGCACCGGCTTCTGCATAAGTTTGTGTATTTTTTAGAGAGATATGGAATCGAGATGTGCGTCGGCTGCGGCAGATGTGTGGAGGGCTGCGCAGGGGGGGTGACGAAGATACGCGAGATCCTGAAGAAACTTAACGAAGAGTTGAAAGGCACGAAAGAGACCAAAGCGGCAAGATGAAAGAGAACCCTTATCAACCGATAGATGCTGAGATTGTCGATATTATCGACGAATCGCCGACGATTAAGACATTTGTGATTGTGCCTGAAAACGGATTCAAGTTCGAGACAGGCCAGTTCGTAGAGCTTACGCTGCCCGGTGAGGGTGAGGCCCCGTTTACGCCTTCGTCATCGCCGAAGCAGACGGACAGGATGGAAATCAGCATAATGAAGGCGGGGCGTGTAACGGGTTTGCTGCACGAATGCCGGAAGGGGCAAAAGGTCGGCCTCCGCGGCCCGTACGGCAACGGCTATCCTATCGATAGCTTTGCGGGCAAAGAAGTCCTGATAGTAGGGGGCGGAGTTGGTCTGGCACCCATCAGGTCGTTGTTCCTGACGTTGGTTGAAAGGATCAAAGACTTCAAATCGGTCGTATGCCGATTCGGGGCGAGGACGCCTGAGGACTTAATCTATAAAGAGTCGCTGTTCGGTGAGTGGCAAAAGATAAACGGGGTCGATATGAAGCTGACGGTTGATAGTGCAAGCGACGGCTGGAGCGGCAACGTGGGTGTGGTAACGACAATAGTAAAGGCCGATGATGTTGATATACAAAACGCGGTGGTTGTGATTTGCGGCCCGCCGATAATGATGAAGTTTGCGACGGAGCAGGCGATAGGATTCGGATTCAAGCATGAGAATATCTATCTTTCGATGGAAAAGAATATGAGCTGCGGCATAGGTAAGTGCGGGCACTGCATGTTGGGGAAGTATTATGTGTGTAAGGACGGGCCGGTCTTTACATACGAGCAGATACGCCGGTATCCGAATATATGGGGCTAATTATTGAATTTTGGATGATAAATGGAACAGGTAGTCACACAAGAAGCCTGAATAAGGCATTTTTTGCACGGTCAAACAAGTTTGACCGTGGCACCAGAGTTCCATTAGTAATGTAAAGGTCAATAGATGGCTGAGAAGTTGGTAATTGATTTGCATAAGTGCAGGGAGCAGGACCTCTCGAAGATCCGGTGCTCTTATAAGCATCATCCGGAGAATAAGGGGTTCGATGCGCTTTTGGAAAAGATAAGCTTTGCGCTGATTTGCCGGAAGTGCGAGGCGGCTCCGTGTGTGAAGGCGTGTCCACGGGAAGCTCTTGAGAAGGTTCCTATTGAAAACAGTGACGAGAGCGTTTTGAAGCGCGCCAATATGTTGTGTACGGGTTGTGGGACGTGCGCGATTGCGTGCCCGTTCGGGACCATCTATACGGACCTGATACCTTTTCCGAGCAGCGTGTGCGATGTTTGCAGAGGCAGGTTGGCTGGGGGCGAGAAGCCTTTGTGCGTGCAGACGTCGGATGGGAGCATAGATTATAAAGAAGTTACGGTTGAAGGTGATTTGGTGGAAGTATTCGAGGATATCGTTGTGAATGTTCCTGCAGGGACATTGTGGCAGCCGTTTTTGAGAGAAATCGGAACGACGTAAAATGGGCGAAGTAGTGCAAAATCTATTTTGGATACTGGTTTTTCCAGGCTTTGTGTTCACGGTGATTTGCGGGCTTTTGGCAAGCTGGATTGTTCGCAAGGTGAGCGCTTTGGTGCAGCACCGGATAGGGCCGCCGATCTTGCAGCCTCTGTACGACGTGATAAAACTTTTGGGCAAGGAAACGCTGATACCGGAGGCCGCCCAGAAGGCGACATTTATGGCTTCACCGCTCATAGGTTTTTCGGCGGTTTTATTGCTTGCGACAATGCTGTGGCGGATAAGCTTTGCGCCGTGCAGTCCGTTTGTAGGTGATATTATCGTGGCGATATACCTTATGGTGATTCCATCGCTGGCGCTTATTTTAGGTAGTTCGGCGAGCGCGAGCCCTCAGGCATCTATTGGGACGGCAAGAGAGATGAAACTTGTAGTGGCGTACGAGCTGCCGCTTGTATTGGCTTTTTTGGTAGTGATAATCAAGACGGCGGGTGCGGTCGGTGAGGGCCAGCAGCTGAGTTTAGCTGCGATAGCCCAACATGCACCGGTTTTGAGCATATCGGGAATGATAGCGTTTTTGTCTGCGCTGTTATGTGTTCAGGCGAAGCTTGGATTTGTTCCTTTTGATATGGCTGAGGCGGAGACGGAAATAGCAAGCGGGGTGTATATCGAATATTCCGGGGCACTTCTTGCGGTTTGGAAGCTTATGCAGGCGGTGATGTTGGTAGCGCTTCCGCTATTTTTGGTGGTGGTGTTTTTGGGCGGATTCGGCGCCGGCGTGGGAGGGACATTGGCGGGCGTGGGGAAATATGTGCTTGTGCTTGTCTTAATAATATTGATAAAGAACACTAACCCGCGAGTTCGGATAGACCAGGCGATGAAGTTTTTCTGGTTTTACTGTGGCACGGCGATGGTGGTAGCGGTGGCGCTTGCGATAGTCGGTAGTGTTTTTAACATCGGTTGGCTGTAAGGTGAATGTATGGACTGGAGAATCTGGTCATTAAAGAAGTCGCCTTGGGTTTTTCACGTGAACACGGGAGCGTGTAACAACTGCGACATTGAAATCGTGAATTGCCTGACTCCGAAGTTTGACATTGAGAGGTTCGGGATCAAACTGGTGGGTTCGCCGAGGCACGCCGATGCGTTGTTGGTGACGGGCGTGGTGACGCGGCAGGCGGCGCCTCGTCTGCGGGAAGTATATCGGCAGACACCGAAGCCGTGCGTGGTGTTTGCGATGGGGGCATGTGCGTGTGATAAAGGGATTTTTACGGACGGCTATCACGTGGTTGGTCCCGTGGACAAAATAATCAGGGAAATCGACCCTGATGCGATTATTGCCTATGTGCCGGGCTGTCCGCCGAAACCGGAGGCGATGATATCGGGCGTTGTTAAAGCATTGTCGGCATTGTAATTTGGAAAGAATATGAACTCGGAAGAGCTGAGAAAGAAACTGTCTGAGATAAAAGATAAGCTCACCAAGACGGAGGAGCCTATTGACAACCGGATTTATCTTTATTGTGAGTCTGAAAACAGTTACGCGGTGAATAAGTTTCTGTTTGAAGATGTGCCGTTGCGATTTGTCATTGCCACCGGAATAGACAGCGATGATTGCTTCGAGATTATTTACCACTATTCTTATGACGAGACCGGCTGTGTGGTTAATCTAAAAGCATTTATTCGTGACCGCGAAAACCCGCAAATCGAGTCTATCGCGCCGTTTTTGCCGGCGGCGGAGTGGATAGAACGAGAGATGCACGATTTGTTGGGCATCGAGTTTAAGAACCATCCTGACATGAGACGATTGATTCTTGCAGACGACTGGCCGGAGGGTGTTTATCCATTGAGGAAAGAAACGCAGAAATGAAGAAGACAATAAAGAAGACGGTTATTCCAGTTGGCCCATTTCATCCGTTGCAGGAAGAGATGGAGTTTTTCCAACTCACCGTCGATGGTGAAACCGTAACCGATATCGATGTGCGAATATCCTATAACCACCGCGGCATAGAGAAAATCAGTGAGTCGCTGCAATACGACCAGATACCGCTTTTGGTTTCGCGAATATGCGGAATCTGTTCGGCGTCGCACCCGTTGGCTTTTGTTCAGGCGGTGGAAGAGATTGCCGACGTGACGCTTCCCGACCGTGCGCGTTATGTTCGGACGATAATAGCGGAATTAGAGCGTATCCACAGTCATATACTGTGGGTGGGCCTTGCGGGCCACTTTATAGGTTATGAAACGGTGTTTATGTGGGCGTGGAAATATCGCGAGCCGGTCCTTGATTTGCTGGAAATCATCACGGGCAACAGGAACAACTATGGGAATTTAGTCATTGGCGGCTGCAGGGAAGATATTCCGGATGAGCTTGTGCCGCGAATACTGAAGGAGCTGGACCCGATCGAAAAGAAGATGGATATGCTTACGAAGGCAATAATTGACGACCCGATTCTTCACGCCCGGCTCAAAGGAGTCGGAATATTAACCAAAGAGGCTGCCATAAAATATGCGGTTACGGGTCCAACCGCCAGAGGGAGCGGCGTCGATATCGATGTAAGACGTGATGACCCATACGCGGCTTATAGCGAGTTGGACTGGAGCGTGCCTATTCAGACCGAGGGCGATGTTTTTTCCAAGGCGGTTGTGCGTCTTTTAGAGACGTTCGAAGCTATCAAGATAGTGAGAGAGGCTTTGAAAAAGCTTCCGAAGGGGCCTATAAAGACGGAGGTAAAAGAGATACCGCCTGGCGAAGGTGTTGGGCGCGCCGAAGCACCGAGAGGCGAGACATTCCACTACGTTCGCAGCGACGGGAGTAACAGGCCGGTGCGACACAAGGCGAGGGCGCCGAGTTATGTAAATGTGCCTTCATTCAAGGCGAGTTGTATCGGGCAAAAGTTGGCCGATGTTACGATAACGTTAGCGGCGGTTGACCCTTGTTATAGCTGTACGGAGAGGTTGGCGGTTGTGGATAAACGGACGAACGAGGTGATGTATGACTATGATATGCTGCTTCGACTGAGCCGTGAGAAGACGGATGAAATCAGGAAACAGATGAGCTAGGCCGGAGGTTTTATAAGTTGGATAAAATCCTTCTGATACCGATTTTCGCTCCTCTTGTGGCGGGTTTTTTGCTTTTGTTTGTGCCCGGCACAATGAAGCCCGTACATAAATTATTGGCGTTAGTGGGAGCGGTGGTAGCGTTTTTGTTAGCCATCAAGATATTCGTTGCGCCGGCTGAATTAGCCTACAGTTGGTCAATTCTGCAAATCGATGGATTTAAGCTTGATCTGCTGCTGCTGACGAGTCCTCTTCGCAGTTTTGTGTTGCTTTTTGCGATGGGTTTTGGATTTTTGATAAGCCTTTATACGCTTAAAGCGGAGCCGGCGGCTGAATCGAGCGGCATGTTTTACGGCTCTTTACTGCTGACAATCGGGGGCTCGGCGGGAGTGCTGCTGAGCAATCATCTGATATTTTTGCTGATATTCTGGGAAATCGTGACGGTGTCGCTGTACCTGCTGATAATGACGGGCGGCAAGAGTTGCTCGTTTGCGGCAACGAAGAGCTTTGCGATGATAGGGTTTTCGGACGCGGCTTTTCTGTTAGGTATCGGGATGGTATGGGCGCTGGCGGGAACGTTTGTGATTTCCGAGATAAACGTCGGCACAACTTCAGCGGCGGCAATAGGTGCATTTTTGCTTCTGATGACAGCGGCGATAACAAAGGCAGGGGCGCTTCCGCTGCATACATGGCTTCCGACCAGCGGCGAGCATGCACCGGCATCGATAATGGCGATTCTGCCGGCCTCACTTGATAAACTGTTGGGGATTTATCTGTTAGTGGTAATCGTCAGCGAGATGTTTGTGTTAGAGTCGGGGGCGCTTAGCTTTATACTTGCGCTGATAGGCTCGGCGACGATAATTATCGCGGTGATGGTTGCGATGGTGCAGCACAATGTGAAGAAGCTGCTATCTTACCACGCGATAAGCCAGGTGGGGTACATGGTTTTGGGGATAGCGACGATGACTCCGGTTGGTATTGCCGGGGGAGTTTTTCATATGCTGAACCACGCGATTTACAAGTGCTGTCTGTTTCTGTGTGGCGGGGCGGTTGAAAAAGCAACGGGCACGGTTGAATTAGATGAGTTGGGAGGTCTCGGCAGTAAGATGCCCTTCACATTTGTGGCATGTCTTATCGCCGCCTTGAGTATTTCAGGAGTGCCGCCATTTAACGGTTTCGTTTCGAAGTGGATGGTGTATCAGGGAGTTATCCAGATGGGTGGGGCGGAAGGGGCGACAGCAGGCACGAGTTTCTGGCCTATCTGGCTGACGGCGGCCATGTTTGGCAGCGCTCTTACTTTGGCGTCGTTTGTCAAGATCATACATTCGATATTCCTGTCGCGCATGCCCTCCGACAAGAAGGACGTGAAAGAGGTTGGCGGATTAATGCTTGTGCCGATGGGTGTACTTGCAAGTCTTTGTGTATTGTTCGGTGTGTTTTACCGTGTGCCGTTGAATTTGTTTATCTATCCGGCGTTGAATATAGAGCCCGGCACGGCGATATTCGGGACGTGGGATTCGGCGCTTGCGACGGTGTTTATTGTAATCGGGCTGATTCTGGGCGGTGCGGTACTGTTTGTAGGATTAGTGGCGAGGAAGTCGAGAACTGTGCGGACGTGGACTTGCGGCGAGATTATGGACAACGATGAAATGCGAGTGTCGGGGACGCATTTTTACAAGACTATCTCGGAGATGGGCGGCTTGAAACAACTTTATAAGCGGCAGGAACAGAAATGGTTCGACCTTTACGACCAGGGCGGAAAGCTGGGGCTGGGTCTAACCAGTTTTCTCAGATGGCTGCATTCGGGACTTTTGCCCATGTACCTGACGTGGGTGATTTTAGGTTTGCTGATAATCCTGACTGTGTTTGGTAAGATTTGGTAAGGCTGGTATGGCTATGAACTACATTTTCCTGTTTTTTCTGCTATTTATGATAGCCGCAGCGGTGATCGCGGTACACACGAGGCATCTCCTGAGTTCGGTGATATGTGTGGGGGCAATTGGTTTTGGCGGGGCGTTAATGTTTCTGTTCCTTCGAGCACCGGACATAGCAATAACACAGATCGCGGTGGAGGTGTTGGGGCTGATAATACTGATACGTGTTTGCATCGCGCGGGATATAACCTTTGTTATGGGCGAAAGGGAATTTTTCGGGATTGTTGTTTCAGTGGCGATATTGCTTGCGATATCCGCTGTAGGCTTGAAGGCCTTTGATGACCTGCCCGATTTTGGGACACCTGCGTTTGTGGCGGCGGGGGAAATCGAAGAGACAATTGCCTCACAAGAATACATTGAGCAGTCGCTTTCGAAGACGGGTGCAGCGAATGCCGTCGCAGCGGTGATTCTGGACTGGCGGGCGTATGATACTTTGGGCGAGGCTACGGTGCTGTTTACCTCGATTATCGGCGCTGTCGTTATATTGAGGAAAAAGGCCAGAAACTTACCGGAGACAGAGGCATGAAGGGAATGACAATAATAGTTAAGAGTGTCAGCAGTTGGGTGAAGATGCTGATTTTTCTGTTCGGGATTTATGTTACGATATTCGGGCACCTTACACCGGGCGGGGGCTTTGCCGGCGGTGTGATTTTAGCCTGTTCGTACATCCTGCTGATGCTGGCATTCGGCAGAGAATATGCCGAGGAGAACCTTTCGCTTGGTGTGACGTCGAAACTGGATTGCGCCGGTGCGCTGTTGTTTGCTGCGGTAGCACTTTGTGGATTCATCTACGGCACATCAGGTTTCTTTCTTAATTTCGTGCACCAGAAATGGCAGGCCGGACAAGGCACGGCATTGAAACTGGTAAGCGCGGGCACTATACCATTATCGAATATTGCCATCTGCCTGAAGGTCGGTGCGTCTCTGTTTATGATTATCCTGATTCTTTCAGTGTTCAGGGCCGAACCCTCGGCTGGTAAACAGGAGTAAGCAATGCTGTATGCGATGTGCTTTTTCTTATTTGTGATTGGTCTTTACTGTGCTCTTGTGAAAAAGAACATGGTGAAGATCGTCATCGGTATCGTGATAATGGAATACGCGGTGAATTTGTTTCTGATTATGTTAGGCTACCGTGCGGGTGGGGTTGCGCCGATTGTGGGCAAAGATGAGTTTGATGCCGTTTCGGGTATGGTCAAGTCTTCGTTTGTAAATTCAAGTGTGGACCCTCTTCCGCAGGCACTGGTACTGACAGCAATCGTTATCAGCTTAGGGTCGCTTGCTCTTATGATTTCAATCTGCATCCGAACCTACGAGAAATACGGCACCTTTGACATCACGCAAATAAGGAGGTTGAAAGGATGAACATACCATTGCCCGTTTTTGTAGCTGTTCCACTGGTAACGGCGTTTTTGCTGCCGCTTTTTGGCGAGAGGCGCAGAGCCGGCGCGACGCTGTTAGCTAACATAGCTACGGGAGCTCTGCTTGTTGCGGCGATTGCGTCAATTGGTCGGTCGGATGTGTACATGGTGGGGAAGTGGCCGATTCCTTTGGGGATTAATCTTGTACTTGACGGGTTGAGTGAGCTTCTTATTCTGGCTATCAGCGTGGTTAGTTTTGCGGCGATGCTTTTCAGTGCGGGGTACATGGAGCGATATACGGCCAAGCCGAAGTACCTGAGCCTGTTTTTGCTAATGGTGGCGGGCATGAACGGCGTTGTGCTTTCAGGGGACATTTTCAACTTGTTTGTATTTCTGGAAATCGCCTCAATAGCTTCTTATGCATTAGTGGGATTCGGTTGCGAGCATGAGGAGCTTGAGGCATCGTTCAAATATATGGTTCTGGGGAGCATAGCCTCGATGTTCATTCTGTTCGGTATCGGGCTTGTCTATGGCAATACCGGTTCACTGAATATGGCATATATTTCAAAAGCCATTACCCAGACGGGGCTGAACAGGGGTCTTGTTTTTGCACTTGGCTTGTTTGTGGCAGGATTCGGGTTGAAGGCTGCGCTGGTTCCGTTCCACGCATGGCTTCCGGATGCTCACCCTTCGGCGCCGGCTCCGATATCGGCGATGCTGTCAGGTGTGCTGATTAAGGCCCTTGGTGTTTATGCATTGACTCGTGTGGTTTTCAACGTATTTGGTATCACGATAGAATTGGGCTGGGTTTTGCTTATTTTGGGCGTTTTGAGCATGGTGGCCGGCGGTTTTTTGGCGATTGGTCAGTGGGATATTAAGCGTCTTATGGCGTATTCAAGTATCAGCCAGTTGGGTTATGTTGTGATGGGCATCGGGCTCGGCGGACTTATCATCGCCAAGGGCGGCAATACGGCGTGGGCTTCGTTAGCTATATTAGGCGGATTGTTCCACCTGATAAATCACGCTGTCTATAAGTCGCTGTTGTTCCTGACGAGCGGCTCGATTGAAATGTCAACCGGCACAAGACGGATGGACCAGATGGGCGGACTGGGCAAGGTGCTGCCGATAACGCGGGCGACGTGCACGATTGCGTCGGCGTCTATCGCAGGGGTGCCGCCGTTCAGCGGGTTCTGGAGCAAACTGATACTCGTAATCGCCGCGGTCCAGGCGGGGTTTGTGTGGCTCGGCGCGATAATCGTATTCGTGGCAGTGCTGACTTTGATAATGTACCTGAAGGTGCAGCGGTATGTTTTTCTCGGGGAGCTGCCCGAGAACCTGGCGGACGTGAAAGAGGAGGGCGGGTCGATGGCTTGTGCGATGGTGGTGTTAGCGTATTTGTGCGTGCTGATGGGTCTGCTGTTGCTTGTGCCTGGTTTGAAAGCTACGGTGCTTGACCCCGCGGTGGATGTGCTTGTCGGCGGGACTTCGTATTCAAGCAGAATAATTGCAATGCCGTGAGAGAAGGTGCGATATAATGAGACGACTGATTTATTTCGTTCTGGCTTTTGTTATCTGGGTCCTGTTAGCCTGGCCGTTTGCCGGCGGGCAAATAGACGTTCAGGTGGTTGTCGCGGGTGTGATAGCATCTGCAATTGTGGCGCTTCTGTTTCACGAAGTGCTGCCCCGGGAGCACCATGTTTTTGTTTCGCCGATACGCATATTCTGGGCTTTGGTTTATATACCGGTATTTTTCTATTACGTTATATTAGCCAACTTTGACGTTGTGTACCGGGTATTGCATCCGAAGATGCCGATTAAGCCGGGGATTGTAAAGATCAAAACGAAGCTTAAGACGGAAGCCGGGATCACGGCTCTGGCGAATTCGATTACACTTACGCCCGGGACTTTGACGGTTGACCTGACGGACGACGGTTTTTTATATATCCACTGGATTAACATAAAATGCACTGATGTTGAAGAGGCAAGCAAAGTTATCGCGGGCAAGTTTGAATATTTCTTAGAGAAGATCTTCGAATGAACGAGGCAGGCCTATGACGACAGTATGTTACATCGGTTTAATGATATGCTGCTTTTTGTGTCTTTACCGTATTGGGCGGGGCCCGAGCGCGCCCGACCGAACGGTGGCAATTGACATTTTGGGTATCGTTGTGGTGGGATTTTGTGCGATTCTGAGCCTGACGACGGGAAAGGATTTCTATTTCGTTATCGCTTTAGCGTGGGCGGTTTTAAGCTGGATAGGAACGATAGCATTGGCAAAGTTTTTGGAAGGTAGAGGCTTTGATGAGTGATATTATAGGTTACATTTTAATAATTGTCGGGGTGTTGTTTAATCTTTTCGGGTGTATCGGCCTGGTTCGTTTCCCGGATGTATATAACCGTTTGCAGGCGGCGACGAAATGTGTGACGTTAGGCACGATTCTGCTTTTGTTGGGCGTTGCGGTTGTTAGCGGTGTGGGTCCGACGGCGGGCAAGGCGGTAATCTGCGCGGTTTTCATATTGATTACCTCGCCGACGGCCGCACATGCGATAGCCAAAGGCGCCCACGCTTCAGGTGTGAAATTGTGGGACCAGAGCGTTGTGGACAAGTACGCCGAAGAGAAAACAATGGAAAATAGTGAATAGTAAATAGAAAATTACAACGGGAGTTTGAAATTGCGTTGGCCTAAGTTAAGAGAATTAAAAGAAGCTGTAACGGTAGTTTTTTTTGCCCCTCGATTTACGACGCGTTTTCCGGCTGAGCCGTGTGTTGTTCCGGAAGCGTACCGCGGCAAAGCGGAATTTGACCTGGATGACTGCATCGGATGTGGCGCGTGTGTAAACGTCTGTCCCACCGAGGCACTAACTCAAGTTGATGACCTCGAAGCGGACCCGCCGGTGAGAAAAATCACTTATCGATACGATACGTGCATCTTCTGCGGCAATTGCCAGGACAACTGTACAACAGAAAAGGGCATAAAGCTGTCTAACGAGTGGGACCTGGCGACCTTCGATAGAGCAGCTACCAGCGAAACCCACCAGTTCGAGCTTCAGATGTGTGAGAAGTGCGGTGCGGTTGTCGGTGCCAAGAAGCACTTGGTTTGGCTTGCTGAGAAGTTAGGCCCGCTTGCATATACGAACCCTTCGATTCTATTAGCTAAAAGTGCGGACTTGCTGGACCTAAAGCCAGGTGAGGCGGCACAAGAGCCTGCAGCGGGGGGAGAAGAATCAACTCAGACGAAGGATTTTATGCTCATATTGTGTCCGAAGTGTAAAAGCCAGTTGAATATACGACTGTAGGGCCATGGGCACTTACGATGAATTGAGCGAGCAACTGGGCAATATCTGCAGCGGAAACACACTTGTCATTGGCATCGGTAATACACTCAAGGGCGATGATGGGGCGGGGTGTTTTGTTTGCCAGCAACTAAAAGACATTGCGCCGGGGCAGGTAATAGATGCCGGTACTGTTCCGGAAAATCACATCGGGCCGATTATCGAAAAGAGGCCGGACGTTCTGCTTGTCATTGATGCTATTGATTTTGGCGGTTCGGCGGGGGCGGTAAAGATTTTTGCACCTCGGGAGCTGAGTTCTGCGGCAATTTCCACGCATACACTTTCGCCGCGGCTGTTTGTTGATGTGGTTTGTAAGAGTATTTCTGCAGCGGTGTGGTTTGTCGGGATTCAGCCGGGGCAGACGGCGCTGGGGGAAGGATTAAGCAGCCAAGTCGAAGAGGCGGTGGGGATGGTTGCGGGAATACTCAAAGAGGCGCTTGCAGGTAAAGCAGAGGACGGAGGACAGTAGACGGAGGACAGAAGTACAGAAAAAGAACGTCGAACATCGAACGTTCAACGTCGAACCCCGACAGGTCGGGATTTCGCGTTGCTCAACTTTGAATGTGGAACCCCGACAAGTCGGGATATTTTTTTTACTGGATTCCAGATCAAGTCTGGAATGACCCCGCGCTTACGCTTAGGGCTCTGTGGCAAATCTAATAACCAGTTACCATTTACCAATCCAGGGCAGGCAAGGGCGGCATGACAAAGAAAACCGGCGCAATAAATTTTGGGGCAGGATAAATACGCCCGGCAGGATTCGAACCTGCGACCCCTGGTTTAGGAAACCAGTGCTCTATCCTACTGAGCTACGGGCGCACAAAGTTTTAAGCCCTTCGTCAGACCGATTTTTGCATGAGGCATAAACCGGTCAATCTTCGGGTATCATAATAGAATGTTTGTTGTGTGCGGTCAAGTTACAAACGGGCGGTTTTGAATATGTGTATGAAAGTCGCAGGTGTGGCGGCAGGGGGGCTGGTAATTGCATTTGTGGGGAGTGTCCGGTATCTTATTGTGTACGGAAAGGCTTAGTATTTGGCCAACGGATAGCCGCGTTGGGCAAGCCTTTGTTTGTGTCAATCGTACGAGTATTGTAAATGGGTAAAATAGCTGGGGTTATGTGATTATGGACAGACGTGATTTTCTAAGAGTATTGGCGGGGCTGACTGCCGGTGTGCATACTTTTGGCGGGTGCAGCCTGAACGGACAAACAAAAACGAGTGATCGGTTAGGCGAGCTATTGCCGCAGCGACCGCTCGGAAACACGGGCAAAACAGTTACGATGTTAGGTGTCGGCGGTAACCACATTGGCGGAGAAATGAGCGACCGTGAGGCGCAGGCGACGATTGAAGCGGCGATTGAAGGGGGAGTACGGTTTTTCGATACTGCGGAGGGCTATCAGGATGGTGAAAGCGAGAAGCGCTACGGCAGGTATCTGACGCCGAAGTATCGCGATGAAGTATTTTTGATGACGAAGGTCGAGCAGAAGGATGCGGCTTCGGCGATGCGAAGTCTGGATGCATCCTTGAAAAGGCTGCGGACTGACTATCTTGATCTGTGGCAGGTGCATACGCTCGAATCCGTGGAAGATGTTGATGAGCGTGTGCAGGGCGGGATATTAGACGCGATGATAAAGGCCAGGCAGTCAGGTAAGGTACGGCACATCGGTTTTACAGGCCACGCGACACCAAATACCCACCTGCGTATGCTCGAAAAGACCAACATCTTCGAGACGTGCCAGATGCCGATTAACGTTTGCGACCCTTCGTATAAGAGTTTCATAATAAACGTCTTGCCGATTCTGTTAGAACGACGGATGGGCGTTTTGGCGATGAAGTCTTTGGGTGAAGGTGGTTTTTTTGCGAGGAGGGTGTCAGATAACGAGGACCAGCCGGCGAGACGTGGTATTGTGCCGCAGCAGTTCAGCGTTAAGGAAGCACTCTACTTTGTCTGGTCGCTTCCGGTCAGCGTGCTCATCACCGGTCCCGATGACGCTGACATGCTGCGGGAGAAAATTACACTTGCCCGGTCGTTTACCGACATGAGCGAGCAGCAGCGCAAGGAGCTAATCGAGAAAGTTGCCGACGTTGCAGCTACGGGTAAACTGGAAGATTATAAATACGGATAGTCGCCTGCACCATAGTAGGGAATCGGTGGACTTAAAGCCCGCCGATTCCCTGAAGAGTTGTTGTATAATTACCCTAAGAGCATAAAAACTGAACTGCGTAAAGGATTGGATACCCCCCTTGAGAAAAGTGATAACGCCAGCCGGGCGAGCGCGCAACTGGACAGCTTACTCGTCGCCGGCGGACTTGCTGTCATCGTCTTTGCCGGTCTGACCGGTGCCGCTGGCAGCACTTTCGGCAGCCTTTTGCTGTGCCTTTTCCCGCTGGATGGCCTCGTAGATTTCCTTGCGGTGAACCGGTATCTCCCGAGGTGCATTTATCCCCAAGCGAACCTTATCGCCGCGGACATCGACAATCGTGATCTCGATATCATCGCCGATTATGATTGACTCATCCTTTTGTCTGCTAAGGACCAACATTTTCGACTCCTTTTTTGTCTGCTGGCCGGCCAGCCTCGCTCGATACCGAAATCTCTACGCCGCTGACCAATTTATTCCCTAAGTTTTATACGAACTACCGACTGGGTGGTGTGCAAATAATCTTCATATGCCTTTGCCTGCGCACCAAATTCAGCCACATGTATATTGTTTCGGCCATTTCTCACCTGCCGAGCAATCAAAATTTCTCCCTTGTCCTACTCCACACGGAGTTATAGGACCCCCGAACGCGCAAGTGCTTAATTGTTAAGGACTTAAAAAACGCAAAAAGACGCAAAAAGACGCAAAAAAGATGTTTCTGCTGTTGTCTGCGGCCCCTCTCAGATGCTCAGGCGCTGTGTTTTCGCCGACGCCGGTATCTTAAAGCCACCCAATAGCCGGTGATTGACCCCACCGCTGCAAAGGCGACCATCTGTAGCGGCAATATAGCACAGGTAGCCCGTGTGAAGAACGGCACAGGCCAGGTCTGCACCATGTGCTCGAGAACATCCTGCTTCGCGGCAAAAAACGTTATTGCGAAAAACGTCAGCACCGCCGCCGCCATCGCAGGATACACATAGCTTACATCCAGAAACCTCTTCGCTATGAACGCAGCAAGCCCAAACGAAACAAACACTGCAAACGCAATCTGGCCAACGCTCGGCTGCCCGACAACGGAACCTACCTGGCTATCGGACATTCTGACGTCTTGCGCCAGCACTCCAATCGCGAACTGCGTGATCAGTATGGTCAGCACGGCGGCCGTTACGATACTTAAGATCTTATTCGTCAGGGAGTTATCGCTATTGTGCCCATGCACCGCGTCGGGCTTGGGCCCAGCTAATCTGTCGGCCGCAAGGACGCCGAAGTAACTGGCTGCAATGATTACCAGCCAGAAAAACCCCTCCCACCTCAGGGCTGCGTACAGCTCCTGCCGCTTCGCGAGTGTGTGATTGACCCGAAGCAGCGAGGTCATATCCCCGCTTCGAATGCCCCATACGACGAGGCCGGTAGGCCCGGCAAGCGGGGCGATCTGCCGACCGTGAGGGTAGCAAACAAAGTACGCAACCCCGCCCGACAGAAATGCCAGCAGCCCGCACGTGACAATCTCAAAAACGGTGAACTCGCCGCCGAAAAGCGTTATGGCTCCCAGCGGGTCTGTCGGCTTGGCTACAGGCCAACCCAAAAGTCCTACCAGGGCGGCACCCACAGCCATTGATCCGACGATTCTCAATCTTGTCGGCACCGGCACACCGAAGAAGCTCAGCACTATCGGCACGCCGATACCTATTGCGACAAACGTATTAAGCACAACCGGCCACGACAACTCCATTGATTATCCTTTCCGTATTTGCCCATCACCCTACCAGCTATTTACATATCAGTCAAGCCGGTTTTCAGCTAACTTTGTCAATTGGCCGCCCGAGCGCCTTGAGCGCACTTTTTGAGCACTATCGGTATCAAAGGAACGCCGTTTTAACGCAGAGGAGGTATATTGTGGTTTAGACAAACCGGGCTAACGGTTGTCAATGAAAGTCAAATAGTGACTGCGTCTTGATGACCGTTATCTGGTCGGGATAACCGTGGAACGTGTGAACGTGGAGTTCATCCCTTCGAGCCTCGAAGTCGATATAGCTGAAAGGCTCCAGGCCGTCGACCGCCAACGTCGGGAACTTCACAAACACACCGCGATTGTGCGCAAACCGCTCCAGGTCTGCAAAACTCTGGCGGTACAGATTTGCGCTCATCTTCTCCACCTGAAAATCGGTCATGTAGCTCATGGCCCGATTCAACGTGCACTTATGGTTCCGCTGGCCGCGGAACTGAAAACGCTCGATAAGTCCCTTTTTCGGCAGCAACTGGCCTGGTAGGGCGATCAGTTCCGTAAGGCACACGCCGCGTGCGAACACACTAATGACGTGCGAACAGCCGGTCGCCCAGATGAGCGCCTCATACTTCTCCGTTCTCAAATGCCGTTTGGTGTAAATATTGAATAGCTCCGGATGTAACGGCCTTTGATACAGGGAGAACGACAACTCACTGATAGCCAGATTGATTTTCGGTGCATCCATAAACAAATCCTATTAGATTCAGGTCAAAGCGCTGCCTTGCTATGCTTCATTATACAACAAACCCACCACCAAATTCAAGTGGATTATCAGTACTGATACAGGTTTCCGGCGCCCTTATCGGACGATTTTTCCACAAGTTTGGCCTGGTAAAAGACTAAGAGGAGGAAAATTTTTTGAAAAAAATTGCTGCTGCAGCTACCGCCCGGCCAAATAGAGGCAAGCGTTAAGCACCGCCGCGATAATATTGTAGAAAGCATGAGTACCCGCCGCGACCCCGAAACCGCGAACCGCGAAAAGAACTGCAAAATACACCCCCGCAAGCGTCCTGAACATGAATCGCCCTAACGAGAATACCTCACCCGCGCCGAACCTGCCGTTCACAAAAAAAACGTGATGGTGCACACTAAATAGAGCTGCTGAAATCACGACTGCCAGAATGATGGATCTGAGATGACTCATCCCTAACAAGTCTTCCAGCACCAGCATCAGCAGGCAAATCAGTATCAGCCGGAAAACCAGCTCTTCATAGATGCCCGCTCCGATGCCGGTCACGATATCAACCACTAATTGAGGCATTGGTGCACTGTGGCCGCCTGACGATTCAACCGCCTGCGGACTGGTTAATTCGGTGCTGCCGCCGCCGGCACAGGGCCACATTACCACTTCCGACCGCACCGCGGCAACGGGCTGCTGGGGCGGCATCTGCGGCCCGGTAGCCGACCGGTTAACCAGCAGGCTAAGAACTACAAGCGGCACGGCAAGGGCGATACATTCAACCGTCATCGGCAAAAAATCCTTCACGCTCACCGACCACCGCGTCCGAGAGGTTATCTGCAGCGCTACCAGTATTACCACAACCACTAATGGTGTCGTCAGCCACGTCAGGCGCTCTGAGAAGCCGAGGTACTCAAGAAGATTTTGGACCCATACAAACGCAACAACCCTTATCTGCGGCTGCATCAGTGCCTCGCTCAGTTGGGCGGTGCTGATCAGCATTGTGCCGATTTCATACAGGACGATAAAGCATGCCAGGTATCCCAGCGCATAGATTGGCCGAGATGTGCGGTCAAGGTAAGAGTCCCGCCCGAATCTGCACAGTTGACTTGTGCTCTCTTTATTCTTATCTTCTTTACTCGCGCCTGCCATGGCCTATGAACTTAAAGCCCAAAAGGCCAAATGTAAAGAAAAAACAGCATCCCGGTTTGCCTGTCCTGCCTGTCCTGAGCTTAGCCGAATGGGCCGGATTTCCTTACTGGTTAGCCCCGCGTGTCCCGATCTATCGGGGACACCTCGGGGTCCTCCGGGCGGGGTTATCACCGTTCCACTCGTCCTTCCTTCTTGTTTCAACCGTCCACTGTTGAGCGCAGCGAAATCCCGGCTCGCGCCGGGGCCCTTCGTAGTTCGTAGAGCGAAGTAGGGTGGGTGTCGATTGCATGGAATATTTACTCTTCTGAATCCTTACATTCTTCCGGATTTTGTGTTTGCACAACTTTTTCAACGGCTCTTTCAACAGATAGATGAAATTTATAATCGCTAATGGTCTTTCGCCAAGTACAAAGTGGCCGTGATGGATCTGACGGAGTAAACCAATCCTGAGCATCCAGCAACTTGTCAATAACTCCGCAGTTGACTTCATCTATTTCATTAAGCGTGTATTTGGATTCTTGGGCTAATAAGAGTTTTGCTGCAAGAGGAAACACAAAAGCAGCCATTAAAGTATGCTCTAACATATTCCAACCCCAGTTCTTATTATTAGTGTCAAGCCCATGCATATAATAGTTTCGTAATTGATATAATTCCTGTATCCATTTTCTACAAAGGAACCATTGCTTTTCTTCTTCTTCATATTCTTTACTAAATTGTATATTATCAACTCTATAACTATCGATAACACTTATCGAACTGTAGTCTCCAAACAACGATCCAATTCTTTGTGTTAATTCATATTTATTTTCGCAATCTAATAATTGTTCAAAAGCCGATGCGAAAAGAACTATTTCTCGTTCCATCGATATCATATAAGAGTCGCTGCATGCTTCATCAAATAGCCAAACGCTTCCCATTACTCTTCTGGCTATAGGATCGTTACATTGTAGTACGTAGTTTAAAGACTTCAGCAAGTTGTCGTCAAAATGTTGGAATCTAATATGAGTACACTGGGGAGGCATAGAAAATATAATTTCCCCATGTTTATAGCCCATAGTATCTTTCGAGCCATCCCTTCTGCGAGTATTCAGGGACATAAATTTATCTCCCTTAACAAATCTTTGGAAGACCGTCTCAAAACATGAACTATTTATGTATTCTC
>SDBT01004605.1_pt1 | contig 23370 bp, 20 predicted proteins | sample 2277101 | NCBI WGS metagenome assembly SDBT01 (sample SAMN10404973, study PRJNA504765) | marine sediment metagenome | isolation source: marine sediment core GS10_PC15, 103 cmbsf | place: Arctic Ocean: Southern Knipovich Ridge | collected 2010 | reverse complement strand
GGACGGGGTATCAAAGCGGAATTGCGCCGTAGCCAAACCCGCCTTCGCTCTGACGAGCTACGGCGCGGTTCACCTTGCCCTCTTGTCAGGCCGTAGCCTTTGGCGAAGGCTGATCATCCCTGCGGCCCCGTCAAGACGGGATCTCCGCCACAATTCCGGCGGACAGGTCCGCTGTGCTCCAACAAGCTGCAGGGTATTCGGGCGAAGGCGAATAAGTGGACGGAAAACAACACAGCACAATGACCGACGAAGTGTGGGCCTAACCCTTTGCTCAAGGACTTCCAGTTGTGAGCTACGAATCGGCGGCCCTCACCCTTGTGCTTTAGCCAATCGATAACTGACCCCTGACAGCGAATAACCGATAACCGAGAACTGATCTGTTTGTTACTCGTGCCCGATAGCTGGTGTATCTCAACTCGCAACCCACAACCCACAACTCGTATCTGAAAGATCCAGCAATTCATATTAACAAAAGAAGGCTATGGTAGTACATACTATCAAATAATATGTATGGTGTATCGGTCAGAATATGCAATTTTACCCCAGAAATCTACAGAAGAAAATATACCCCTGGGGCGAAGCATATTCCTCTGGGGTTTACCCCGCCTGCCCTATGAAATGCGAGGCCTATTTCATCGGGGTGCAATTCACGGCAGTGACAGCGCAGCGTATTTCACCGGGGTTTGCCCCATGCTCTATGCCCTCTGCGTTCTGCTGGGGCATCAAGCATGAAAATGCCAACGACATTAGTCATAAGTCAACGAATTCAGCCACGTCCCCAAACTTCATCCAAGAAGAGTTAGGAACGTTCTGCACGAACGTCCCGTAACACGTTCCTGTTTGTCCTATGTCAAGGGCTGACCCCTATTCGCTGTCTATTTATGACCACGGACTCCTCGAATTGTCAGAGGCTGCAATTCTTTTCTATTGTCGGCCTCTCAGCGGCAATAGAAAACGACTTTGTCTTTGCGTCCTCTGCGTCTCTGCGGTGAAGAAGTGATGCATCATGAATGAGACGACACCCCCCATAACCATCGTTGAGCCATCGCGTGGCTGGATAAGCCTGAAGCTCCGGGATGTGTGGGAATACAGGGAACTTCTCTACTTCCTCACCTGGCGGGATATCAAGGTACGTTACAAGCAAACAGCTTTAGGGGCTGCCTGGGCTGTCATTCAACCATTTTGCACCATGGTGGTCTTTAGCATTTTCTTTGGCAGGCTGGCAAAGATCCCATCCGATGGCATTCCCTATCCTATTTTTGCGTATGCTGCCCTTGTCCCCTGGACGTTTTTTGCTCAAGGGCTGACCCAGTCGTCAAACAGCTTGGTAGGCAGTTCACATCTTATAACCAAGGTATATTTTCCTCGATTGGTCATACCTATCGGCAGTGTCCTGTCTGGTTTGGTGGACTTCGTCATCGCCTTCATCGTCCTAATTGGGATGATGTTTTATTATGGTCTTTACCCTACGGCAGCCATCGTGTTTCTGCCGGGTTTGCTTTTACTTGCACTCACTACGGCCTTAGGTGTCGGGCTATGGCTCTCAGCCCTGAATGTCAAATACCGGGATGTGCGGTACACTGTTGGTTTCTTAACCCAGTTCTGGCTGTTTGCAACCCCTATTGCTTATCCTAGTAGCCTGCTGTCTGAGCCCTGGCGCACAATCTACGGCATAAATCCCATGGTAGGGGTAGTGGAGGGCTTCCGCTGGGCATTGCTGGGCACAAAAACTGCCCCAGGACCGGTTGTGGCCGTTTCTGCAGTTGTAGCCGTGGCGCTTCTGGTAGGTGGCGCTTTCTATTTCCGGAGGATGGAGAGGACCTTTGCGGATATTGTGTAGCAAGGGGCATAGAGCAGGGAGCATGGAGCAAAAAATGGGTGGAAAGAGACTGGGGAAGATGTTTCGCTTTCAAGATCTGGAGACCTGCCCCGTTAAATCTGTAGCGCGCAATAGCAAGAAACATTTTTTGAGAGATGGTTGCTTTTGGTAGTCCCCCATGAATTCGTTCACTATTTAACTGGGGTTGGAAGAAGGCCATTGAGATCGCTAATAAGCTCTTGGATATAGCTGATGATCTCGAAAAAAGGCGGTTGTATCGATTTGCTGAGCAGGTTAGAGGAGCTGGTTTAAGTATGTCAAATAACATCGCGGAGGGCTCAGGCTCCAGTTCGAACAAAGAGTTTGCTCAATTCTTGAACATTGCCAGACGCTCAACTTTTGAAAATGCAAACATGGTAATTGTGTTTGAAGACCGCGGGCTTATCAAGGATGGTACACGGGATGAGCTACTTTCTGATTTGGAGCAAGAGTGCAGGATGATCACCGGGTTCATTCGCAGCCTCAAAAAGAACTGATATGTCACTGCAAGCTCGCAGCTATATTGTTTTGTCCCCCTGCTCCCCGCTCCCTGCCTATTACAGGGCTGACTGTATTTGTATATCCAGGGAAAACTTATGACAGATCTATTCCGAGGCATTCGCCATAAGATCGACTTTCGTCTAAACGCCAGAAAGGAATATGAAACGCGAGTAGCGTCAAAAAATTGTATACTTGATGTTGGCGGGAGGAATCGTTTTTCTAGAAGCCGGAAACAACTGAATCTATTAAGTCAAAATCCGAATAGGACTGTAGTGTGCACCGATATCCTTCCTGACTATGGACCCGACATTGTCGATGATATTTGCAACACAGCTATAAAGCCCAGTTCCTTTGATGGTGTCTATTGCGATGCAATTTTAGAACACGTACAAGAATATTGGAAAGCAATAGATAATATTTATAACATCATGAAAGAGGATGGCGAGGCCTTCTTCTACGTCCCATTCATGTTCCATTTTCACGACTTCATGGATTACCATCGATTTACCTTCACTGAAGTGGCCAGAATGCTAAACAGGTTCTCCGAGGTTAAGATATTTGTCCCGGGGGAGCATGAGGGATTCGGATGGGTTTTCTGGTATGTTGTGACAATGACAACAATAGGCAAGTACAAACGCTTACATAGAATATCAAGCCAGTTGACTGACTTAATCCTGAAAGTATTGTTGAGTATTGTGTATAGAGTGAAGAAGAAAGGGACACAAAAGAAATACAGTGATATTTCTGTTCAAGATTTTTGCTATTATTATGTCTATTTGTTTATGAATCATGGGTTTTGTGCGTGGGCAAGGAAGTAGGAGCAGTGTGGGGGAGATGATGCCCAAAGCATTACTCACCAAAAACCGAATCCAGAAGGGATAAGAGTTTGGACGAGTCTTTCCATGTGGAATGTTCGGGTACTAATTGTTCGGCCAGGGGACCGAGCACCGAGCAACAAGCAACGAGTAACCAGTACCCATCATCGAGCAACCAGCATCGAGCATGAAAACTAATTCAAGCCAGTCAAGGATGTCCCCCAAATCTTAGAAAACACAGCGGGTTATGGCGGCACATACAGATTATCCCTGAAAGTCCTGTCATAGGGTGCGCTAACCTATTTTGTCTTCGATGAATGGAAACTTCTCTTTTATCCTTTTTCTCAGCGGTTGGGGAACTGTTCTTTTGAGCTTCTTCAAAATCGCTTTTGTCCTCCAATTGCCCAATGGACGTGTTTCCCAGTCTATATATCCGTAATGCTTCAGCAGCCGGACTGCATCTGCATCCGACATTAAGGAGGCTACCCTGTCTTCGTACTCAGGAGACTTCCATTTTTTCACTGAACTGCCATATATATTGTCAACCTTACATTCCCAGGCCGAGTGTTTCTGCACGGTCGTATGCTTGTGCCAATCAAGTAAAGCCGGGTCTATATCTTCGTCTAAAAAGTGACATAATTCCGTGACAGTTTGTTCAAAACGGTTCACCAAGTTCTCGTACTTTACGACCAGCACTTGTGGATGAAAATCGAAAGGTAACCCAGCATTAACATCATTTACCCAGCGGTGTACAGAAACCCAGAAATATTTTGGATCGTAAGGATGCCGAGACAATATTACGTCACGGCCATCGCGAATAACGTTTATTAGGCGCACGTTATTACCAAAATATCTGAGAATCCGTCCGAAGAAAACGATATTTTTGGGCGTTTTTTCACACCATCGGTATGCAGTTGGGAGCACTTCTGCTGTAGATAAGTATTCCTTAATCTTTTCCACGTCAAAAGGGGCTTGCAGATTAAGGCCATTCCTGTAAGCAGTGTAAGCAGTGGGGCAAAAAGCTTTAGTTTCATGTGGAATAGCAAAGATATGCGGATGGGCTGAAAGAACTGAGAGTAATAGAGAGGTTCCAGATCGGGCACAGCCACCGATTATGATCGGCGGCTTAGTAAAGCTAGAGTCAATTGGGCTAACGTTAACCTTTTTCATTATATGTTAACCTCACAAAAAAAGCTGATACCGATGAGAACTCGCTTTTGAGTGGGACGAGTATAGAGGAAATGGGCTGGTGTGGCAAGTGGAAAAGGCTGAGGACTTCCCCCAATTTTCTGGCGGTTTTTGGGGCCTGACAGACGAGATGCCTCGTTTAGGAAATAGAAAACTGTGTAATCCGTGAAATCCGTGTCAGAGATTTACTAAACAGTACCTGCCGCCAACGGTTTTAAAGTGTAGTGAAGCGTTGCTTCGCCCAAACCCAAAACCGTGTCATCCGCCGTGCCAAAAAAACTAAAAGCAGCAACTCAACGTAGCCAATATGCTTCCCAAAGCGCCCCCTTGCAGACAAGTTTGAAGGGGTTGTGCAGCAGAAACTTAAAAACTAAAGATGTCCCTAAAGAACATGCGCGTACCGGAAATGCACCTTAAAATGTTTTGAAATAATCAAAGGACCAAAATGAACACATTACCACAATCCCCTAAAAATGTACTTTGTTATATTAATCATTATTATGATCCAAATAGCAAGACACCTTATTTCAAATCTACTTGTCAAAAAAGCCATGTAAGAAGGGGCTTTGTTGAAAATACCATAGAGAGAATAAAGGAATTAGAAAAGACCAGCGAAGTGGGAAAAATAGATCTTAAGGTTTGTGGTGTTAAAGACAGGAACTTAGTACCGATTGATATTGATTTTTCTTTTATTCAGAATCCCCAGTTCCTTGTTTTTGAAACCCTTTGCCAAATGGCAAAACACCTTGATGGATACGATTATTTTATGAATATAGAGGATGATATTTTAGTACCTCCTGAAACATTTAAAAATATCGTGAAATTTGACAGACACTCCTATATTAACGAATGTTTGCATCCAAACAGGATAGAAGTGTGGAATGGCAAAAAGGTGCCTTTGGATCCTAGAGGTGAACCGCGCATATGGACTTTGCAGGAGAAAAGATATGAAGGCAGGACCATAAGGGTCGCCTTAAATCCCCATTCCGCGGTGTTGATCCTATCCCGTGAGAAGTTCGGGTATTGTATAGATAACATTGATGTTAATTTCAGAGGTTTCATAACAGGGGGAGGAATGGCTTCAGCGTATGCGCATTTTCATAAGCCCTTTTCGCTTTATCGCCCCTATAATGATCTGGAGTTCCATGTTGTTATACATCAGGATAGAATTCATCCTTGCTGGGGACTGAAGTCTGTACAAGGGAGATTTACAAAGGTAAATATCAAAAAAAAGATCAAACTTTTTTTGCCGCCGTTTCTTGTTATGACGTATAAAAAACTACTGAGGGAATGATTTAATGATGCTTGAGAATAAGGTCTCTTTGTTTGATGGATAAGACGGAAGGGAAGTTTTGGTTTTCTTGGTTCACCTATAACAAATTGGGGTGCATACTTAACTCCCGTACTTACTATATATAGTATGTGGGTATGGAAGATTATCCAAAAACAATCATTGAATTTCAGAAACGCTTTGCTACCGAAGATGCTTGTCGCAAATACTTGACAAAGCTTCGATGGCTTGGCGGCTCTTGTTGCCCGCATTGCGGATATGATAAGGCATGGGAGCCAATAAGAGGACTATCCCGTTGTTCGCACTGTGACATTCAAACCTCTGTAAGTGGCATATATAAGGTAGATTCAAATTCAAAGTGCACCACTGAATGAATAGAGGACATGACAGGCAATCTGGTAATGTGAGGAAGAGCAACCAACCTCCAACCAGAAGGAGCCCATCATGTCCTACACACACTTAGCACTAGAAGAGCGGTATGTCAGCTATCATTTAGTTCTTTACGGTTTGAGCCCCAGAGAGATTGGCGGTTTCATAAAATACCTTAAACAAAGAACTAAGCACAAAGCACCAACAACAAAGAACTAACCACAAGGCACTCAGCACGGATTGCTCATGAACGATATCGCAATCAAAGTCGAAAACCTCTCCAAGCTGTACAAGATTGGCGCTCGTCAGCAGGGCTATAAAACCTTGCGCGAATCGATCATGGGCACCCTCACTGCTCCGTTTCGTCGAATGAAAAGAATGGCCCAGTCCACTAGTAGCGGTCAACAGTCAACGGTCAACGGTCAACGGTCAGATGATACCATTTGGGCCCTCAAAGACGTCTCATTTGAAGTGAAGCGTGGCGAAGTGGTGGGTATAATCGGCCGCAACGGCGCTGGCAAGACCACATTGCTCAGAGTCCTCTCCCAAATCACCGAGCCCACCGAGGGCAGGGCCGAGATACATGGGCGGGTAGGTTCGCTTCTTGAGGTGGGTACGGGGTTTCATCCGGAATTAACGGGCCGAGAGAATATTTACCTGAACGGCGCAATCCTGGGTATGCGAAAGGCGGAGATTGAACATAAATTTGACGAAATTGTGGCTTTTTCTGAAATAGAAAGATTCATTGATACGCCGGTTAAGCGATACTCTTCTGGCATGTATGTCCGCTTGGCCTTTGCCGTTGCCGCCCACTTAGAGCCGGAAATCCTGTTGGTGGATGAAGTGTTGGCAGTAGGGGACGCAGCCTTCCAGAAGAAGTGTCTCGGGAAAATGGGCGATGTGGCAAAGGAGGGGCGCACGGTGTTATTTGTAAGTCATAATATGGGAGCGGTAGAGCACCTCTGTCAGCAGGGTATCTTGCTGGATGCAGGTAAAATAGTGAGACAAGGCCAAGTGACGTCAGTCATTCGATACTACCTTGGAGCCGTCTTGACTAGTGCGATTTCTGTTCCGCTTCTTGACCGTAGAGACCGCTCTGGAAATGGCAGCATACGACTGACAATGTTCAATATTGAAAATGAAAAAGGGCAGCGTGTTCCAGTACTGTTGTGTGGGCATGAGGCTGTCTTTGTAATAGGTTATATGTGTAAAGACAAACAACCGGTGAGAAATGTTTCTATGAGCATTGGCCTGTATACTCATATTGGTTGCGGATTATTCATTCTAAACAGCACTTATACAGACCAGAAGTTCGATGAGATTCCGCCGATTGGCGAATTTAAATGCCGTGTTCCACGCTTTCCTTTAACACCTGGCCGTTACATAGTTGGGGCTCGCGTAACGGTAGGTGGTGAGGAGGCAGATTGGTTCAAAGATGGCATAGGGTTTGTGGACGTAGAAGGGGCAGACTTTTTCGGCAATGGCGGAAAGGGACTCGGTGGTGGGGTTCCTTTTTTGGTCGATGGAAGTTGGTCAGTTGAGGGAAAAGGAGATATCCAAAATGCCTAAAACTGGGCATCCGTTTGACTCAAGTGGCCACAATATGTTGTATCTCCCCTTGATTGATGATTTGGAGGAGATCTTTCATGGACCAAGAAGATTATCCAATAAACTTTGAGGAGTTTATCGTAAGATTTACAACTGAGGACGATTGTTATGATTACATAGCCAGTTTGCGTTGGCCTAAGGGCTTCATATGCCCACGTTGCCAGTCTACTAAAGCATGGAAAACTGATCGGAAGCTGATGCACTGCGCTAATTGTGGGCGTCAAACTTCGATAACCGCTGGGACTCTGTTTCTATGCACAAGGAAGTCTTTGCGTTTGTGGTTTCATGTCATGTGGTGGGTAATGTCTCAAAAGACTGGTGCCAGTGCAAAGAATCTGACCCACACTATTGGATTTAGGCGTTATGAAACGGCATGGACTTGGCTTCATAAATTTCGTCGAGTAATGACGACCGGGAAGAAATCGCCTGTGTGGCAATGTAGAAGTGGATGAAACTTAGCAAAACGATTAACACTTCCTATGTAGAAGGATCAAACCTTAACTGGCGATTGTGGGATGCCCATTTGACACGAAAAAGCCTTATGTTAGCGAAGTCATTTCATTGGCTAAAGGCCAAGTTTGCTGTTTGTGTCGGATTTTATAATTTCATCCGTCCTTGCGAAACACTGAGTCGTGGTGACGATAGAGTCTTTAGGCCTAATACACCAGCGATGAACGCACGATTAACAGATCATCAATGACAATACGAGAGCTTCTAGTGCCCTGAGTCACAAAAAAGCTGTATATTTTTTATAGGTTTTTTCAGATTTCTTGTTACCCAGTCGCTGAATTCTAAAGGACTTATGATCACCGCCTGTGTTGATCTTTATTAAACGAATTAACGAAACGGGACACTAGCTTACCATGCATAACGTCAATCAAGTGGGGATATTGCCTAAATTTAAGGCTTTGATCAAATTATTTATCCCTCCAATTATGGTTAAGTTATTTATGCTTATTATGCCCAAAAGCAGCAAGCCAGCAGAACCACCTGAAAATACCGACCTCCTTCAACCGTCTTATGTTGATTGGCAACTCACAACGTTAGGTGGTGGACGGGCCATTGAGTTACCGTGGATGCTTTGCCATACGATGGATGGTGCAGATAAAAGATGCCTTGATGTAGGTGGGACTGATGTAGTGGGTGGCTGGTCTCGCTCTTCCACCGGGCGGTATCTATTAGATTCCTACAAATCAGTATTTGCTATTGATAGACGAGTACCAAAGGCATTGGGAATTGTGGATTACTTTTGCGTGGCGGATGGAGTGGAGCTTCCGTTTCGAAATGAGAGCTTTGACTTAGTGACATGTGTATCGGTTCTAGAACATGCCGGTTTGGCCGAATATGGTCAACGGCCAGAGGAAGAAGCTGATTGCAAGGTATTTGCCGAAATGCTGCGTGTGCTCAGGGTGGGTGGACGCTTATTGCTTACAGTACCCTGTGGGGTGGATGAAATACACGCTGGCTGGATTCGTGGATACTCAAGGCATAGACTGGACAGATTACTACAGTATGTTTCCGGTTTGGGATACCCGGCTGTGGAAGTCGAGGCCAGCTATTATAGAAATAGTAAGATAGGTTGGCTATACGCTGGTGAAGAGCAAATACGCGAGGTTCGTCAATTTCAGGACCCTAAAGGTGACATTAATGGGTTGTATTGTGGTGTTTTCGTTCGTTATGAGCAGTTGGCACAAAGTAGTGGTGCTTAACTTATATATTGTGATGCAGATTGGGAGTAAATGAAAATGATATTAGAAGAATTGCCTTACTTAGGAGATGGGCCCGCCGAAAGAGCCCCAGAATTGTTCTTTGCAAAGCATGGCCTTGAACCCGGAACAATTGCATTTATTGGAAATGTTCATATTCCTGGTATATACTTTAATCTTTGAGTTGACCTTTATGAAGGGCCTATTGAAGAAGATGCAAGGACGTACATGCCTGCAAAAAAATACGATAATGTTATTAGCATATCTACGATAGAACATATGGGAATGGGAGACGTATTTAATCCACGAGGTCCAAAGAAAGCGATTAAGAATATCGTCAATTGGGTGAAACTAGAGGGGTTTTTCTATGTTACGGTTCCATTTGGAAGGCCGACACCGGGGTTGGAGCGGAAAGCTGGTGAGTTTTGGGCACAATACAATCCACCACTAGGTATGACAACATTCATGCCTTTTACATCGAAGTATATTGAAGAGTTAAGAGACCTATATTCAGAAAGGTTTAAATTTCTTTTTTTGAAGAGAACTAATATCGTGAAAAATAGATGGGCGTGGTGTGACGAAGAAGATGTAGAGGATTGTGAGATGTTGGATGACGGAGCCAGCGCAATTATGATAATCACAAACAAAGACTTGCGATTACTACGTCTAAGCAAGTATACCACCAAACTTGTTGTCATTCAGCTGAAGGAGTACTTGCTGAAGCCGTTGACATTGTGGAAAAGGTGGAGATGGCGGTTCGCGGTGGTTTGGGGTGAACTTAAGGGACAACCGCTGACGCAATGGACAAACCTGTTACGAAACTTGTAGACGGAGAGACAGCTAAGACGAAAACACACAGATATAGATACAGAAGGGGGCGAGAATAAAAATCCTGATTGTCTCTCCCGTCGGTGAAACACCAGACATAAGAAAGGTTGCTGTCGCTCTTGCACAAAGTGCTCAGATTGAGCTGACAGTCGTAGCGCCGGACAAGGTCGCAACACATAGGGTGTATAGCCTCTTGGGATGGCTGTGCGTGGAGCACGAAAGAGATAGTTGTGGATAGGTTACCGGTTGGACACGAGCTGGAGACCTCAAGGTTTGATGTAAGTTAAGGCGAAGGGGGTAAAGCATGTCTGCTAGATATCTGCTGACATACATTGTCTATAAAACTCTACCATCCATCCTTCTCGATATTGCCAGAGTCGTGAGATGGAATCTTTATCAAAAGAAAAGGGACGCAAGGAATAAAAGAGTAATAGAGTCTCTCTTGCAAAGGACAAAGCCGATTCTATTAGAACTAGCTCCTGGCGGACGTAAAATGAAGGGATGGACCACAGTGGGCCTGGCTGAGGCCTCCGACATTCGCATGGATCTATCAAACCCTCTACCCCTACCAGATAATTCCGTCACTCAAATATACTCCGCTCATTTCCTAGAACATCTTCATTACCCCGACCTGGTTAATTTACTTTGCGAATGTTGTCGAGTATTACAACCAGGTGGCTTTTTCAAAGTGGCTGTCCCAAATGCAAGAATATACATTGAGGCCTATCTTAATCCGGCAACATTTGATGCTGAGTACTACTGCAGATACAAACCTGGCTTTCAGTATAATTCGAGGATAGACTATGTAAATTACACAGCATATATGGGAGGCCATCATCGCTACATGTTCGATGAAGAAAACCTGCCCATCATCCTGACTAATGCCGGGTTAAAGTCTGCCAGGCTTAGAGAAGCTGAACCAATGCTGGATATAGAAGCAAGGATGTACGAGTCAATTTATGCAGAAGCGGTGAAATGAAACTCATGTTTTGACTTTGGGGTAGCCATAGTCATCCTTTGGCCAGTGGCAAGAACATCAGCACTATTGGTACTTTGTTCTTTCACTGGAACACGAAGAATAGCTATTTGATGACAAATCTACCAGGGGTTATGCAAAGGTCTCAGGCCTTCCCCTATCCCGATTTATGTATTTGGGCCTCGAACTAACACCATGGGTGAGATTGGCCAATGTCCTTCGAGAGAAGTGCACAGCAAGCCCTGGAATTTGTATGCCTGCAACGGATGATTATGTGTTTATTACGAAGCATTGGGATAGTGTTGTCAGAGAGGCTTTCAATCATTATCCTGACAGGATCTTACTGGCTTATCCAGCGGATCCAACGGCCGGTCCAGATCAATTGTGCATAGGTTGCCGGTCGGACGCGAGCTGGTGGCCTCAAGGTTTGATGTAAGTTAAGGCGAAGGGGGTGGAGCATGTCTATCTACAAGACTTAGTCCCGTGTGTAGTTTTCGCCTTCAATCGTCCGGACAAACTGCAACGCGTTCTTGCGGCTATGAAAACCCAGGATATTGACCGCCTGATTGTGTTCGTGGATGGCCCACGAGACGACGCGGATGTTGAACTGGTGGAACGATGCAGAACCATCGCCAGGGAGGTCGATTGGGTTGATAGGCAGCTACACTTTGGAGAGCAGAATCGGGGACTGCCTGGCTTAAGTGACAATATCAGTACAGTCATGAATGCATATAAAGCAGCGGTGTTCGTAGAAGACGACTGCTTGCCTATGCCGGGCTTCTATTCCTTCATGCAGCAAGCATTAATTCATTATGAAGACAAAAAAAAGGTCTTCTCAATTGCAGGGTGCCAGCCAATACCACGGAAGTGTTTCAAGAATTACCCGTATTCCCTTGTGAGTTCAGCGAGGTTTCTGTGTTGGGGATGGGCTACATGGCATGACCGGTGGGAGTTGATCAGCCCGTACCTGTCGAGATACTACGAGCTGTTTGATGATTTGACAAAAGTGCCAGATGTTGCAGGGAATGATTTAGCAGTTATGGCGCGAGCTTGTGCGGACGGTAAGTTAGAGACTTGGGATGTTCAAGTTGCTATTTCAACGTTATGGCTTGAGCAAGTACACTTATTGCCAATTAGAGGCTTGATTCGTAATATCGGTCATGATGGCAGTGGTGTCCATGGCAGATCTCCGAGACATAGCACCAGTAGGCATAATAAGAACGTCTACAGACGTTCACTTGGGAAAATTGGCTGGTTGGAGAATGTCGAGCCGAATAGCGATTACGCCGAACGACTGAAACAGTTCGTGAGTGCTGTTACTGCGGGGGGAAGTTATTGGGGCAGGGTAAAGGATAGACTACGGCAGGTCCTTTACCTGCTTGGACTATAGCAGTCGTTACATCGTTTGAAAACTTGAGGCCTGGTCCCTCCAGTCTTGAGCCGGTTACTGAGCAGACAGAAGAATAGAAGAGAAAAGTAGATCAGATAATGAAGCAACTTAAGAATAGACTGCGACAATGGCCTTGGCTGGTCAGGCTCTGGTGGTTGTTGTGCAGTTCAAAGGCTAAGCTTTTCAAACCCCGTCCAAAGCGCCTATATGATCTTGTTCTGCAACAGGATGATGCTAAGTCTCTCACCAAGAGAGCGTTGGTTGCATATATTGTGGAGCCGTTTTCAATTGCAAAAGATGATCCACATTTCCTGAGTCATATTAATATGTGGTGTGCGCAGGAAATGGTAAGAGTATTGAATCAGTTAGGTTACACTGTGGATGTTGTTGACTACAGAGACGCAAGTTTCATTCCGCGCAAAAAGTATGATCTGTTTATCGGCCATGGCGGGATCAATTTTGAGAAGATCGCGCAACGAATATGCGACAGTACCACAAAGATATACTTTTCGACGGGGTGCTATTGGAAGTTCCACAATGAACAGGAGTTGGCCCGCTTCGCAGCGCTGTCCGAACGAAGAGGGGTTAATCTGCCTGGAGATCGCTTTATCAAAAACAGTGAAGAGGGAGCGCTATTGATTGCAGATGGAATTATCGGGATTGGCAACGACTTCACAAGGAAGACTTATGCCGGTTTTTCACCCGTTATTATGCTGAATGGTACATCGCTTTTCGATGATCACTATGAACGACACTACAAGGATTTCGAGGCGGGGAGAGCACACTTTCTCTATTTTGCGGGTAGCGGGCCCGTGCATAAGGGGCTAGACCTGCTACTGGAGGGGTTTGTTGGACTTGAGCAGCATCTATGGATCTGTTCCAAGATAGGTCAACAGTTCGAAAAAGTTTATTCAGATGAATTGCATAATCTTCGAAACATCCACCTGGTGGGTTGGGTGCAGCCTCGTTCCCCCAAGTTTTATGAATTGATGAGTACTTGTAACTATGTCATTTTTCCGTCTTGCAGTGAGGGACAAGCACAGTCCATAGTCGAGTGCATGAATCAGGGGCTGATCCCGGTAGTCACCCAGGCATGTGGTCTAGACGTTGAGGGCTGTGGTGTTATACTGGATCCATGTACCATTGAGGAAATAACTAGAGTAGTCCTAAGACTCGCTTCCCTTTCTGGTGATCAGTGTAAGATGATGTCAGTGAAAGCGCGTAGGGCGGCCACTAGTAATTTCTCTGAGTATGCGTTTGCGAATAATATGAAGAATGCGCTTCAACGTGTGATCGGTCACCGTCGTCCAAAGGATGTGAGTTTGGTAAGAACTGAGATGATTAGGCGGCATAGAGTCAATTCACACGGGACCATCATGGCCCCCTTTTTTGTGGACGAAAATCGAAATATCGCTGTTGATCAAGAGGCCACGCAGCATCTTCAGTCAAAAAATGATAGGCGATATTTTCAAGATGGACGGGGGATAGTCGAAGTGGATATAGCGCGTTGGGAGGAAGCTCAACGTTACGAATGGCGGTCATGGATGGAAGGAAGCGGGCTTGAAGCCAGAAGCGACCGTAATATTGAGCATAAAAGGCATTTTGAAAACTATGGGGCTATTCAAGGAAGAACTTTCGACAACGCCATTGAGATAGGGTGCGGACCATTCACTAATATGGTCCGTATCCAGAAGTACGTCCGATGTGGGAGTATTACGCTTCTTGACCCGCTCATCGCTGACTATTTGACTCACCCACACTGCACATACAAAGACAAGCGATTGGGCGGGTGGTTTGGCAAGAAGGTTCGGACGGTTGCCATTCCCTTTGAGAATTTCAACAGCGATGAAGTATATGATCTGGTGGTTGTAATCAATGTGCTTGAACATTGCTTTTCGATGACCAAGTTGTTCGAGCGAATCATTTCACTTACGTCGCCAAATGGGATCATAGTATTTCATGACAAACTTATTGCGGCCTCAGCAGTTCAGGCTTTCGTTGAAAACGTTTACGACGCGGGTCATCCACTTCGGGTGGTTGAGAATCTCGTATTAGAATTCCTGTCCGAGAATTATGTCCAGCTATATCGAAAGGACGTTACTATTCCCTCTCCCATTGGCGGATTTGACTCAATATACTTCATTGGCCAAAAGCGCGGGAGAGGGTGAGTGGTGCAGGTGATACCGAAAACAAAGAAAAGGGTGCGGATGTTTATTGCCAAAACTTTTCCAAACCGGTTCCCAAGATTGTATTCGGTTTTAGACCATCCTATCCGGGTACCAGTCCAGATGGCTGCATATGAACTTACAACCCGCAAATACTTGGAGCCGGAAGACAGAGTCCTCGACGTTGGATTTGGACTGGGTTACGGGATGGCAACAATGGCTGCGAGAGCACGGGAGTTGTTTGGTATCGATATCGATCGGCGGGCAGTATCACGGGGGCAAGAACTAGTCGAACAGGTTCCTCAGATAGTCGAGGTCAGGTACTATGATGGGCGGACCATTCCATACAGTGATGACAGCTTCGATGCTGTAACGTGCATCGACGTGTTGGAGCATGTTCAGGATTATGGGCAAGCACTTGAAGAAATGGTTCGTGTCGCACGTCGTATCGTTTTTGTTTCGACGCCCAATAGGAGGCCTGAAAACACGAGAGCTGATGGGAGACCTAAGAATCGTTGGCACATACGGGAGTGGTCATATGAGGAATTAGACTCTGTCTTGCGGGAACGCCTTGACGTTCATGTAGACTGGAACTGTCTGAACGGCCCGTGGGACGGGCCGTTTGCGTGCACGTCTACTGTATCCGAGGACACCCTGTCTTTGGCACCGGCTTTGACGTTGCTTCTGTCCAAGCGGAAAGGGGGGATTGACAACCGCTCGGAGGGGTAAGATTGTCAGGCAAGAGCAATGATCTTGAACTGACAGGGGCGGGGATTATCTCCCTGCCACAATCCGGAGAAGGGATGTGTTGTCTGCACAACGAGTTTCTTCAACAAAGGGGCTATGCAACCTATCTACTTACCTGGACAATTCCATCCGTTGGTGGATTAGACCGGTCTTCTCAGTAGTCAGTTTGCCGAGGAGATTGATTATTCAAAAGTCAACGCTCAAATTGAGATAAGGCGCAATCAGTCACAGGAATTCCTGCTGGGAGCCTTACAGGCTAATGCTGCATGATGAAGGTCGTGGTCGATGGCATAATCTACCAGCTTCAAGCTCACGGAGGAATCTCGCGGATTTTTTCCGAGATTCTCCCTCGCTTATGTGAGATAGACGAGTCCCTCCATATCACGCTGTTGACATCAGGCCCGTGCAGACAAGCTTTGCCGGCTCATGCCCATATTCAGCATAGCCCAATTCCCCGGGTCGAGCGATTGCTTCGTCCCAGTCGGTTGTGGAACCCGGTTGTTCCACTAGCTAAGGAACTGGTGTGGCAGCTATATGTGGGAAGTGGCAGAGGAAGAATCTGGCATTCCACATATTATACAATGCCTTACCAGGGCAATAGGATTTCCTGGGGGGGGGCCTCAGTTACCACGGTGGTAGATATGATTCACGAAAGGTTCCACGAATATCTTCATAAGGATAATCCAGTTGCGTTTTCTGAGCAGAAAAGAAGGTGTATCGAGCAAGCAGACAGAGTAATTGCGATTTCACATAGCACAAGAAGTGATATCATAGAGTATTTTGGGATTCCCGAGAACAAGATCACTGTCATCCATCTGGCGGCGTCTACTTTTTTCAAAGAGTCACCGGAAACACACAATAATGAATTGAGGAAGCGCTTTGGACTGGGCAAGCCTTTCATCCTTTACGTTGGTAAACGGGGGGGATATAAAAACTTTCAGATACTGCTGAAAGCATATTCCTTGTGGAAGAGCAGAAGTGATTTCGAATTGATTTGTGTCGGGGGGGAACGTAAGTGGTCAGACAATGAAAGTGAGGTAATCACAGACTCTGATTTGGGTAATTCGGTGAGGTTGTTTGACGATGTCAGGGATGAAGAACTCAGACGGTTCTACTCGAGTGCATACGTTTTTGTTTATCCCTCCCTGTATGAGGGTTTTGGCATTCCCTCTCTCGAGGCAATGGCTTGCGGCACCCCAGTTATAGCTTCCAATGCTTCCTCTATGCCAGAGGTAATCGGAGATGCAGGATTATATTTTGAGCCTTCTTCAAGAGAAGAACTATTGGAGGCTCTCAATAGTATTGCAGATGATGGGAACTTGCGTCGGGAGCTGATCAGACGGGGCCTGGAAAGGAGTAGAATGTTCAGCTGGGAGAAAACGGCTGCTGAAACGTATAATGTATATAAGGATATATTATGAAAAAACGAGTTCTGATCACAGGGGTGTCGGGCTTTGTCGGGAGCCATTTGTTGGATCTGCTTGTAAGTAAAAAAGCAAAGTATGAGTTATATGGAATTGTTAGGGAAAGAAGTTCTCTGGAAAGAATACGCCACAATGCTAATTCAATAGAGCTAATCAGCTGTGATTTAGTTAATCTATCCACTGTCCTCAATGTTATCCAAAAGACAAAACCAGATTACGTCTATCATCTTGCTGGAGAGAGTTCAGTTAAGCTAAGCTGGGGTGGGACACTTTCAATAATTAGCAACAACATTATCGCTACCTTGAATATTCTGGAGGGACTGAGGGCGACAAGTGGTGTGGAGACCAAGATGGTTGTAGCTTGTTCCTCAGAGGAGTATGGCCTGGTTTCGGAAGAGGACCTCCCGATAAAAGAAGGTGTAGCCCTGAGACCGGTTAGTCCCTATGGAGTTGCAAAAGCCGCAGTTGATATGTTTTGCTTTCAGTACAATTTGAGCTATGGGATAAAGGCAATCAGGATTCGGGCTTTTAATCATTCAGGACCACGAAGGGATGAGATTTATGCGTTGAGTAACTTTGCAAAGCAGATTGCGGAGGCTGAGAAGGGGGTTAGGGAACACAAGATTTATGTGGGCAATTTAGATGCAATAAGGGACTATTCAGATGTTCGAGATATTGTGAGAGGCTATGTATTAGCAATGGAGTATTGTGAACCTGGCGATGTGTATAACTTATGTTCCTCAAAAGGTTACAAGATTGGAGATCTTCTGGAGACGCTAGTAGGGTTGGCTAAGTGTAACGTCACTATAGTGCAAGACAAAGAGAGGATGCGCCCTGTCGATTTGCCAATAATCGTAGGTGACAACTCGAAATTTGCAAAAGCAACTCCGTGGAAGCCTGAAATAGGTATGGAACGCACACTACAAGATTTACTGAATTATTGGCGTAAGCAACTGGCATAAACTTAGTGAAGCGTAGGTAGCTTATATGACCAGTCCCACCGCGAGATCTTTGAATTAGACCAGCAGGCCTCTGATTTTATAGTTCAGGCTAAATTTTCCGGAAAATGCTGGTTTGGATGTTGTAACTCATGTTGAAGTCGATCAAGAGCCGGAGGAGACAACCTGGAACGTATTGCAGGTCGCACGGGCAGCCTGAGTTCAAGCTACTTGAAGGCCGCAATAATATATAGAGTCTGTAATGTGTTGTACAAACCTGAGTGATCTGCCGCCTCCACACTCTGGCAAAAGCGGCTGGCCGTGGACCGAGGAGAGTATGCAACTGGCGGATACTATGTCAGACGGTAGACTGTGGCCAAGGATCAGTATTGTCACCCCTAGTTATAATCAGGGGCAATTCATTGAGGAGACCATTCGTTCCGTATTGCTTCAAGGATATCCTAATCTCGAATATATTATTTTTGACGGCGGTTCCACAGATAACTCAGTGGAAATCATCAAGAAATATGAACCATGGCTTGCTTACTGGAGGTCTGAACCGGATCGGGGGCAGAGTCATGCCATAAATAAAGGATTCGAGAAAGGAACAGGTGACATCTTTGGATGGATTAACTCTGACGATTACTACTATCCCGGCGTGCTTCGAGCTATCGCCCGGGCCTTTATCAAACATCCGGATGTCGCTCTAGTGCACGGCTATGAGCATCACGTACACCCAGATGGTTCCGCTGTGGTTGTTTTCCCACCCCTCAGAGATGCCCGCGCTGTCACACTTTACCTTGGGCGGCCCTTGCTCCAGCTCACCTGTTTCTGGCGTAGCGAGGTCCATCGGACTATTGGGGGACTCGACGAAACCCTTCACTATCAGCTGGACTACGAGTTCTTGCTTAGACTAACATATCGTTATCCCTCCCTGTATGTTCCTTTCTGCATGGGTGCATTTCGAAGATATCCGGAGCAGAAGTCTCAAATGCCGGACGACTGTTTTTGGGAGTACGGCACGGTGCGCCAGAGATTCCTGAGGCAAGTTGAGATGTCAGCCTGGAAGTACAAGTTACTTTGCTACTGGTACCGGGGGTTGCGTCAGTGGAGGAAGAATAGAGTGTCTTGGCTAGTGAAAGCATTCCCAAGGTGGCTGCGTTTAGGGGTCTCAAGGGCGAAACAGAGGCTGCCAGCCAGGTAGTCGATTAAACTCGAATATGTGTACTGGGTTGCGAGAGGCTTTTGCATAGCCTATTTGAAAAGCCATCATCAAGTTTCAGAGATTTGACAATGTCTTATGCAAGACCAGCACGGACTTCTGGAGCGCACCCTCCCGACGAGGCCTCGCCTTAGTGGGCAAGAATCCTGTGCTGTCCGCGTCCGCGAAGCCATTAGGCCGGGTTTACCGCAAAGGCTGCATCCTCCGGCGTGAACACGGGGTTTAATAGACAGGCCCGAAAATGGCTGGAAAAGCCTGTGCAAACAATTGAAGCACAGTTCTTCGGAGGTCTCAAGGTCCCGAAAATAATGGAAAACGTCGGGCGCAAGAAAGTCGAACCGGCAGTACCTGTTGCATCAAGAACGACTGACGCCCGATATGGCTGATCAAACCCAATAGGCCTACGGGGCCCTCCCTACAAGAAAGCCGAATTACCCCGGAGATTTCCTTCTGGAAGGGTAACTCGGCTTTTCTTTTGTCACGCTCCCTTATTCTCGGGGAGGTGTTTCTTTTAACCTGCAATGAATAATATCTTCATGACTATGGTTGCAGTTCCCACTTGATGGCATCGGCAATTACCCAAGTAACGTTCTTGTTGCCTGCGGGCGCATCGTTGGTCACCTCCACAGAACACGATGTTCCGGCATCAAAATTCAGCGTAGCCAACTCATTCCAATCGCCGCCGCCTGTTCTCTGGTTTTTAGGAACCTGTACACTGTCAGTGCCGTCATTGTAATAGATCGTATAGGTTACACTGGGAGACCTATAGGCATCACTGTCCCACCAGGCGGAGACCTTGTATAGGCCAGTCGAAGGTATGTTGGGTGTCCAGGTGGCCGTGCCGTCAATTGCCCCCCCGGGAGTCGTCAGTGACTTTATCGCCATAAACCGCAGGCCCTCCCCATAGTGAGACCCGCCGTCATAATATTGCCATTCGCTGTACGGGTCACAGTTACCCGGAGTACAGTCAGGGTCAAAGGTGGCCTCAGGATCATCGACTATGCCAGTCCAGTTAGCAACAAAATCCGCGATTTCTGGGCCGCCGCTTACCTGTACATCTTGGCTGGCAGGAACAAACTCATAGGTCTCTAAGCTGGGAGTGACAACATAATTGCCATCCGGCACCGTGAAACTGTAATTGCCGCCTCCTGCTGTTACAGTAGAATCCGTGCTATCCCCGGTAAGGTAGACCGTTACGCCATCAAGTGTGGAAATCTGACCTGAAATCGTATATGTCTCACCTAGCGGCTCAAACTTGATGGCATCAGCAATTACCCAAGTGTTGGCTTCAGTGCCCGCCGGAGCATCATTGCTCAGCTCCACATAACACGACGTTCCAGCGTTAAAATTCAGCGTATCCAAATAGTTCCACTGGCCACCAGCTGTTGTCTGGTCTGCGGGGACCTGCACGCTGTCAGTGCCGTCATTGTAATAGATCGTATAGGTTACACTGGGAGACCTATAGGCATCACTGTCCCACCAGGCGGAGACCTTGTATAGGCCAGTCGAAGGTATGTCGGGTGTCCAGGTGGCCGTGCCGTCAATTGCCCCCCCGGGAGTCGTCAGTGACTTTATCGCCATAAACCGCAGGCCCGCCCCATAGTGAGACCCGCCGTCATAATATTGCCATTCGCTGTACGGGTCACAGTTACCCGGAGTACAGTCAGGGTTAATTGTGGCATCAGGGTCATCAATAATTATAGGGCCAGATACTCCTCCTGTCACCGATAATTCGATTGTGCCTTTGCCGCCCACAAGGCTGTCGTCAGCGTCTTTAGCTGTAACCACCAGATTGTATTCGCCAGATTGGGCTATGGCGGGTACTGTTGCCAGACAACTATATATCCCATCGTTATCAGTTACATCACCATTGATACCATCATCATTCATGGCTTCTTCGACGCCATTTATTGGTGATAGGTCAACCTTGACGCTAGAAATGTTGATCGGAATCGAGTGATCAAGCACAAAAGCGGTAACAAGCACGTCAGCCCCTGCATCCTGAGTCTCCGGCTCTACCTTGGCATTTATTACCTTGGGACCAAGGTATGGAGTTCTGATAAGATCCTCTGAACCAGGGCGATCATTAGGCTTAGTGTGGCAGCCCATAGAACATATACCGTTTCCGGCGATCGTCGAGCCGTTTGGATCGATAAAACTTCCCGCGCTAAGTTGCAGTGGTGCTTCTGTAGGGTTAGGGTTGCAACTTCCAAGGTCCTCCGAAGTCAGGTAGCAGAAGTTTAAGGCTGGTTCCTTATCGATAAGCTTCCCATCCCTGACCATGGCCTGGTTGGCAGCGCCATGTACATTGTGGCATGCTATACAACTCCCATGTGAGTCTTTCACACCATCCCTGTCAGAGTCAAAGTGTGTCCAGGGAAGCTTTTTGCCACTAAGATGAAAATAGTGGTAGTTCCTGGCCTGACTATCATTCTTGAAGTTGGTGTGACTCTTATCCGACATGTTTTCCCCGATGACCTCATCCGGGTTGTGACAATCTAGACAAAGGGCAAAATCATTCAAGGATGCAGTGGGATCAGCACGCTTGGGCCTTGGCAGAGTCAATGCAGGTAGACCATTAATATCCCTTAACCGGTAACTGTCACCATAGGCAGTGACATTAGCCTCATAGGTCCGGTGCTTATGATCAATATGGTCCTTGCTTGCATCGTGGCAGTCCAGACACCCGAATATTCCGTTTACTCCATGACCGGTTTTATAGTAACCATAATTTATATTGTCACCGATTACATTAGGCGCGTCTGTAGCTGCCGATACAAACTTAACGGCATCGGCAATTACCCAAGTAACGTTCTTGTTGCCTGCGGGCGCATCATTGGTCAGCTCCACATAACACGACGTTCCGGCATTAAAATTGAGCATATCCAAATAGTTCCACTGACCACCACCTGTTCTCTGGTTTTTAGTAACCTGGACGCTGCTGGCGCCATCATTGTAATAGATCGTATAGGTCACACTGGGAGACCTATAGGCATCACTGTCCCACCAGGCGTAGACCTTGTATTGGTCGGTCGATGGTATGTTGGGTGTCCAGGTAGCCGTGCCGTCAATTGTCCCACCGGGAGTCAGTGACTTTATCGCCATATACCGCAGGCCCACCTCATGGTGAGCCCCGCCATCCCAATATTGCCATTCGCTGTAAGGGTCACAGTTACCCGGAGTACAGTCAGGGGAAAGGGTGGCATCAGGGTCAGCGTCATCTACTATCACCTCGATAGTTTCACTTGGTAGTCTGCTATGAGCAGGCACATTATCATGGCACGTGGCACACCATTCGCCCTTGCCAGCTTGAAGGGTTTTGCCATCGGCCTCATAGATGCCAAGCGTCCAGTTGGCCTTTGCACCAGTATCAGCATTATTCAATCCATCAACCGCAGGGAAAGCCCCACCTGGGCCGCCGTGACAGGCGTCGCAGGCGTTGGTTGTCAATAAAGGCTCACTATCCTTAAAGAGCGATGTGTCAAGCACCTCACCCACTTTAAGGTGGCAGTCAGGGCAGTCTAGCGCTACCGCCATCTTTGCACCAGGCATTGTATAATGCAAATCATGGCCCGCATCGTCAGGAAGCCCGGGGGTCGCAAACATTCCGGGATCACCGGCTTTGGGCGTGTCGGTGCAATGAGTACCATGACACGAGGTACAGTCATCATTCTCCGGAGTCCCCTCCATATCATCGATATGCACAGCCTTATCCCAGTAGTGACACCCCTCACAAACACCATCGTCAGTGCCGGTGGCGTAGTCACCAGGGCTGGCTAAGAATGTCACGGGATAGGGGCCTCCCCTGTACTCCATGCTATCCCTTATCGCCGAAATATTGGCAGATGCACCGCTCACATCATGGCAGTCCGTGCAATCCAAACCGACGTGAAAATCTGCTGCCGACGCCACCCCCCAACTTAAAAAAATCGTCAAGACAGTGGCTATGACTACCATCCCTCCTAATTTTGAATTGGTAGATTTTGCCTTCATTTGGGGCCTCCTCTTGTTTACACTGTTATCATTATATTATTATATTTTTCACACATGATTCTTACAACGAAATACATGCGAAATTCATGCCGAATTATCCGTTTTATATCAAAAATTAATATAAATTTAGGCCTCCAAAAGTAAATTGGCTTGCCTACTGTGGAAAACCCTCATGGTGCTCCCTGTCCCTCTTCATGGCAATAGAGACAGGATTTATGCCATGATATAGTGCCGTCTTTTAATTTCTTCTCTACCTGCTTCTTTTTTTCATCTATCGAAGGACACTTCTCCTTCATCTTTTCCATATGCCTTATTACCTTATCTTCTGCCTTTTCCACTTTATCCGGCTTA
>SDBT01004604.1_pt1 | contig 23372 bp, 17 predicted proteins | sample 2277101 | NCBI WGS metagenome assembly SDBT01 (sample SAMN10404973, study PRJNA504765) | marine sediment metagenome | isolation source: marine sediment core GS10_PC15, 103 cmbsf | place: Arctic Ocean: Southern Knipovich Ridge | collected 2010 | reverse complement strand
AATTGGTTTGTTTCGAAATAAGAAAGGATTTGCGTGCAAATTGCGTGCAAATCCTTTTTTGGAAACTCTGAAACTCAGTCGGGGTGAGAAGATTCGAACTTCCGACCCCTCGCCCCCCAGACGAGTACTCTAAACCTGGCTGAGCTACACCCCGATCAAAATGTGCCTGCAAATGTAGGAATTCATTTCAAATTCTCAAAAACAGTTTTGATCGGAAAATTATTGGCTTTGCAGGCTGTCATCCCGTCATCATATGCAGGTTCTATCAAAACGTTTACTGTAAGAATGTCCGGATCCGGCAGGATCGCCCCACGAATGATGAATTGGTACTGAATTTGATTGTGAGAAAAAGAATTTTTGTAATTTCAATGTTCATTTTCGGACTAACATCTTAACGCGAGCAAAGCGAGCATATTAACATAATAACATATACATAATGGACCTATTCAAACCCATGGACAGTAAACCTGAAGGATCATCAACAGATAAGAAAGAACTTGAAGTGTCAGAACATGTAAAATGCCTGATACTGGGATCCGGTCCTGCCGGTTATACAGCGGCCATTTATGCTGCCCGTGCCAATCTGAATCCGGTAATGTACACCGGAATGCAGCTTGGCGGACAGCTTACCACCACCACAGAAGTGGATAATTTTCCCGGATATCCTGAAGGTATCGACGGTCCAAGCATGATGGGGGATCTGCAGAAGCAGGCAGAACGTTTTGGAACACAGGTGCGCTTCGGGATGGCCACAAGGGTTAATTTCGATGGAAAGGTAAAACAGGTGGAAATTGATGAGAAGACTTTGATTGAAGCAGACACAGTTATCCTGGCCACAGGTGCGACTGCCAGATACCTCGGGCTGGAGTCGGAGGAGAAATTCAAGGGCTACGGTGTATCTGCCTGTGCAACATGCGATGGTTTTTTTTACAAGGATAAAGTAGTTGCAGTAGTTGGTGGTGGAGACACTGCTGCGGAAGAAGCCACGTACCTTGCAGGGATCTGTAAGAAAGTGTATCTGATTGTACGCAGGGATGAATTAAGGGCTTCAAAAGCCATGCAGAAACGTGTATTCAATACAGAGAACATTGAAGTGCTCTGGAAGCATCAGACCAAAGAACTGGTGGGTGACCAGGTCGTTAACGGCGTAGTGCTTTACAGGAACAAAGGAGAGGCAAACGAGGAAACCGTTACAATTGATATAGATGGATTTTTCCTGGCCATCGGGCATACACCCAATTCGGAAGTGTTCAAGGAATACCTTGAGACCGACCAGACCGGTTATGTGATCACCGTACCGGGAACCAGCAAGACCAATGTTCCGGGTGTTTTTGCCTGCGGTGACCTGCAGGACAAGGTTTACCGGCAGGCTGTAACGGCTGCGGGAACGGGCTGTATGGCAGCACTGGATTCGGAACGGTATTTAGGGGAGTTGGAATAGAAAGTTAGAAAAAGGTTTGAACAAAAAGGAGGCCGTCTCATGTTGACTTGTGAGACGGCCTCTTCTTTGTTAACAATAATTCCCTGTTTAACAAGCCCTGAAAATAGTGTGATGAGTGTCTAAAAAAGACTACCCTTTTGACAGTCTCTTTTTTACACGCGAAGCGCACTTATATCCTGGAAAGTATCCGACTTGTATTCTCCTGCCTCAAGCTTGGCACGGCACTTGGTGAATGCGCTGATGGTTTCCTTTACATCGTCCAGGTTGTGCATGGATGTGGGGATCAAACGAAGGAGAATATCTCCTTTCGGTACCACCGGGTAGATAACTATGGAGCAGAAAATGCTGTAATTTTCCCGCAAATCAAGGATCAGGTTGGTAGCCTCAATAATGGTTCCACTCATGTAAACCGGAGTTACGGGGGACTCAGTTGCCCCGATATTAAATCCGGCATCTTTCAAACCAGACTGCAATGCATTGACCACCTTCCAGAGGTTTTCTCTCAGTTCAGGCATGGTCTTCAGCATCTCCAGGCGCTTGATTGCACCTATGACCATAGCCATGGGCAGTGATTTGGCATAGGTCTGGGAACGCATGTTATACCGCAGGTAGTCTACCACATCTTTGTCACTGGCAATGAAAGCTCCGATTCCGGCCATGGATTTGGCAAAAGTTGAGAAGTAGAGGTCAATTTTATCCTGCACCCCAAAATGTTCTCCTGTACCCATTCCGGTTGCACCCATGGTCCCAAATCCATGCGCATCATCAACCAGCAACCTGAAGTCATATTTTTCCTTGAGTTCGCAGATAACCTTCAGGTTACCAAGGTCTCCGGCCATTCCGAATACACCTTCAGTGATGAGAATTACACCACCACCTTGCTGATCGGCCCTTTTTACTGCTCTTTCCAGCTGTTTCTCCAGGTTTTCCATGTTGTTGTGCGGGAACACATAGCGCTTGGCCAGAGACATTCTCATACCATCGAGAATACAGGCGTGTGATTCTGAATCGTAAACAATTACATCGTTGCGGGTGGTCAAGGCATCAATGATCGATGACATTCCCTGGTAACCATAATTCAAAAGGAAAGCATCTTCCTTCTGTACGAAAGAAGCCAGGGCCACCTCGAGTTCTTCATGCTTTCGGGTCTGGCCCGACATCATCCTGGCTCCCATGGGGTATGCCATACCATATTCAGCTGCAGCAGCAGCATCCACTTTTCTGACTTCGGGGTGATTTCCAAGTCCGAGATAGTTGTTGAGGCTCCAGGTAAGTACTTCCTTGCCACGGAATTTCATACGGGCTGATATTTCTCCTTCAAGTTTGGGAAATGCGAAGTATCCATGTCCCGCCTTCTGGTACTGCCCAATGGGACCTCTGTTCTTGGTTATTCTTTCAAAAATGTCCACGGAATAAAATTTTAGTTTATAATGGCTGCAAATTTAAGTTATTTTTATCGGTCGGCAAAGAAGTGTGCCAGTCTCTTTTTTCGATATTTATTTGCTTCAGCACATAAAGCTGTGAAACGCTTTGCTATCCCCATACAATAAAACGGAATGATTTTTGTTTCATAGGTAATGCAAATATTCATATAATCGTTTTATTATTAACTCAATAATTGTAATTTTGCGCAATGTTTAAAAACAGGGTTGTCATTGTTGCGGTTATTACAGGAATTGTAATGATCGTGAGTGGGTGCGGAGAGTATGAGAAATTACTGAAGAGCAGGGATTACAAGCTGAAGTATGAAACAGCTATCGTGAAGTACGAAGCGGGTGAATATGTGAAAGCTGCCACGCTCTTTGACCAGGTGGCTAATATATACCGGGGAACCATCAAGGCTGATACGGTTAAGTATTACCAGGCACAGAGTTATTATGGCCAGCGGGACTATACGATGGCCGGTCACTATTTCAGTGAACTTTCCGTTACCTATCCCAACAGCGCTTACCTGGAGGAGTCTGATTTCATGACTGGCTATTGTTTTTATAAGCAATCGCCCCGTCCGGAACTTGACCAGGATAATACATTCAAGACCATTACAGCCATGCAAATGTTCATGGTGAAATACCCCAATTCAGAAAGATTGACGCAGTGCCAGCAGATCATTGTTGAAATGAGTGATAAGCTGGTGGAAAAATCATACATCAGTGCACGACTCTATTTCGACCTGGGTTATTATAAGTCATCTATACTTGCATTGCGCAACAGCCTGATGGAGTACCCGGAAACCAAGTACAGGGAAGAACTGATGTTTTTAATTCTCAAGTCTTCATACCTGCTTGCCGACAAGAGCATCCTCAGTAAACAGAGGGAAAGGTATCAGTCAGCAGTGGATGAGTATTACAGTTTTATTGGAGAGTTCCCCGATGGGCCCTTCTCCAGGGAAGCAACACGGATGTATGAATCTTCAAATAAATTTTTAGCAGATATCAATAAAGAATCATAATCATATGGATTACAAAAAAACCAAAGCACCGCAAACGACGATAACACGGGATTTGAATGATATGGATAAAGGAATCGACAACATTTACCAGACAGTGGTAATTGCATCCAAGAGGGCCAACCAGATCAGCGTGGAAATGAAGCATGAGCTGAACCGGAAGCTTGAAGAATTTGCATCTTATACAGATAACCTCGAAGAAGTCTTTGAGAATCCGGAGCAGATTGAGATCTCTAAATTTTTTGAAAGATTACCTAAGCCTTCGCTGATTTCACTGCAGGAATTAAGCGAAGATCAGATATATTTCAGGATGAACGAAACTCCTGAAGTAGATAACCAGTAGTCATTTCTTCCTGATGAAGCTCACAGGAAAACGCATTATTCTTGGAGTAACGGGTAGCATTGCCGCCTACAAAGCGGTTTTTTTACTCAGACTCCTGATCAAGGAAGGAGCCGATGTACAGGTGATCATGACTCCTTCCGCAAAAGAATTTGTTGGTCTTGTCACCTTCTCAGCACTTTCCGGAAAACCGGTACTTTCAGATTTTTTTTGTTCAGAAGGAGGTGATTGGAACAGCCATGTGGACATGGGAGTTTCGGCGGACCTGATGGTAATAGCACCTGTCACAGCCACAACATTGGGCAAGATGGCGCATGGTATAGCTGATAACCTGCTCATAACCACTTACTTATCGGCCAGGTGTCCGGTTGTTATTGCACCTGCAATGGATATGGATATGTATCAACATCCATCCACACAACAAAATCTCAAGGTATTATCCGGATATGGAAACCTTGTAATTGAACCAGGCCAGGGAGAACTGGCCAGTGGATTGGAAGGCAGGGGGAGGATGGAAGAACCCGAGGATATCATAAAGTTTATCCGGAGATTCGACCCGAAGCCGTCAAAAAAAAAACTTCTGAATAAACAGATCCTTGTAACAGCCGGACCCACGCACGAAAGCATCGATCCGGTACGTTATATTGGCAACCACTCTACAGGGAAGATGGGGTATGCCATAGCAGAGGCATTTGCTTATGAAGGCGCCAGGGTTTACCTTGTATCCGGACCGGTCAATGTAACAACGAAGGTTCAGGGAGTGGAGATCATAGGTGTTACTTCTGCAGCAGAGATGTATCAGGCATGTAAAGAGTTGATTAACAGGGTGGATATTGCTGTCTTTAATGCAGCTGTTTCTGATTTTACACCCGCCGAGGTTTTTCTGAAAAAGGTGAAGCGGAGCGGAGCGGAGTGGACCGTACGTTTTAAACCCACCCGCGACATTGCAGCCGAACTGGGAAAGGCGAAACGAACCGGACAGCTGTTCGTGGGATTTGCCCTTGAGACCGATAACGAGCTGGAACATGCTAAATCAAAGCTGTTAAAGAAAAACCTGGACCTGATCGTACTCAATTCTTTGAGACAGAAGGGAGCGGGATTTGGCACAGATACCAACAAGGTGACCATGATTGACACCTCGGGGAACACAGAGGAATATGAACTGAATCCTAAAAGCCAGGTAGCCGTTGACCTGGTCGATCGGGTGGTAATGATGATGGGAAATGCGTAAATCAGGCTTCATACTTTTTATTTTACTGGCATCATTTTCCTTGCATGGACAGGAACTCAAGTGTAATATTCAGATCGTTTCCCAGCAGATCCAGGGATCCAACAAGCAGGTGTTCCAAACCCTGCAGAATGCTGTTTATGAATTCATGAATAATCGTGTATGGACCGACCATGTATACAACATGGAAGAGCGGATAGAATGTAACATGATGCTCAATATTACCGAGATGTTATCTGCAGACGAGTTTAAAGCTACCCTGTCGATCCAGGCAAGAAGACCTGTATTCAACAGCAACTACAATACAGTTACCTTAAACTTTCTGGATAACGACATTCATTTCAGGTATGTGGAGTTCTCCCCGCTGGAGTTTGATCTTAATTCTCATATATCAAACCTGACTTCCATCCTTGCCTTTTATGCTTACTATATCCTTGGCCTGGATTATGATAGCTTCTCACTGTTCGGTGGGAGTCTCTATTTTTCCAATGCTGAAAGAATTGTATTGAATGCCCAGAACGCCCCGGAAGGTGGGTGGAAACCGTTGGATGACCTTGCACATAAAAACAGGTACTGGCTGGTTAAAGACATGCTCGATCCTGATTATGAACCGGTACGGGAGTTTAATTACCGGTATCACAGGCTGGGCCTGGACCTGATGGATGAAAAAGTGGCAGAAGGAAGGGCCGAGATCACCAACAGCCTGGAATTGCTGCAGCAGGTATACAGAAAAAAACCGGATCCGTATATGTACCTGTTAAGGCTCGTATTCGATGCCAAACAGGATGAACTGGTCAGTGTGTACACCGAATCCTTTCCGGAAGAAAGGAACCGTGCACATGCCATTTTAACTGAAGTGGATAAACCGAATATGAGTAAATACAAAGCCATACTGGAGCAAACTAACTAGGCTGGTCCCAAATGATTCAGTCCCTATACATCAGGAATTATGTATTGATTGACGAACTGGAAATGCAGTTCTCAGAAGGGTTTACCACAATCACAGGTGAAACAGGTGCAGGAAAATCGATCCTGATGGGTGCATTGTCCCTCATACTTGGACAGCGGGTGGATACCTCAGTGCTTAAGCTGAAAGATGCCAAATGTATAGTGGAAGGGACGTTTAAACCCGGAGATGCTGTCCGGAAGATTTTCGAAACCAGTGATATAGATTTTGAACCAACCTCCATTCTTCGGAGAGAGATAGCCCCTGGCGGAAAATCACGCGCATTTATTAACGACACCCCTGTAAATCTTCCATTGTTAAGGGAGATCGGAAACCACCTTGTGGATATCCATTCCCAGCATCAGAACCTGCAACTTAATGATCATCAATACCAGCTGGAAGTGATCGACTATTTAGCTGTGACAGGCAAGGTGCTGGCCGAATACATGGCGGCTTTTTCCGCATACGGGAGCATTTGTCAGGAGTTGGAACGGGTGAAAGGGGAGATACTGAAACTGAAAGAGGACCTGGATTACATGCAGTTTCAGTACAATGAACTTCATGCTGCCAATCTGAAAGATGGTGAGCTGGAAGTACTTGAAGGAGACCTCCAGCGGGCTGAACATACAGAAGAGATTAAAAGTGCATTGTTCCTGTCAGCCGATCTGCTAACCCATGAATCTACCGGAATCCTGGAGCAGCTGAAAGACTCATTGTTACAGCTGCAAAAAATCTCTAAATTCTTTACCCCTTCAATGGAACTGGCCCGACGGATCGAGTCGGCCTATATTGAATTGAAAGACATTGCGGTTGAGGTTGAAAGTCAAGCGGAGAAATCTGACCCGGAACCAGGAAAATTAAAGCAGCTGCAGGAAAGGATTGACCTTCTTTTCAGTCTGATGCAGAAGCACAGGGTAAAGGATTTGGTGGAATTGATTCTCCTCAGGGACCAGCTGCAACAAAAAATCGAAGAGCTGACTTTTTCAGATGAAAAGATATCTAAGCTGGAGAAGGAAAAAACGGGCATGCTCGGTGTGTTGGAGCGCTTATCGGGGATCCTGCACAGGAAACGGACTGCAGCAGGTGAGGATATGCAAAAAAAGGTTGAGCTGCAACTCAGACAACTGGGCATTCCCAATGCAAGGTTTGTGGTGGATATTGAGAGTAAACATGAGAATGACCAACATGGTTCGGATGATATCCGGTTCCTGTTTTCAGCAAACAAGCAGGGATCACTTGAGGAGATTTCAAAGGTAGCTTCCGGAGGTGAAGTTTCCAGGCTGATGCTATGTATCAAGTCCCTTGTGTCGGACAGGAAAGGATTACCGACCCTTATTTTTGATGAAATCGATGCGGGAGTGAGCGGAGAGATTGCTGATAAAGTGGGGGGGATCATGGTTCATCTGGCCAGGGGCAGGCAGGTAATGGCCATAACCCACCTGCCGCAGGTTGCAGCCAGGGGTTCAGACCATTTTATTGTATATAAGGAGGATACGAAGGATGCTACGTACACCCGGATCCGGAAACTTGAAAAGAAGGAACGCATCACTGAAATTGCCAAGTTGCTCTCCGGGGAAGAAGTTACGGAGGCGGCCCTCTCCAATGCACGCGTTCTGCTGAGGGTGTAGGGCACCTTTAAACATTCGATCGCACAATCTGAGATTTAATTTGTTATTAGGAAAGAAAACAAACAATCCAAATGTATTCATTATGGTTTATAATCTACTCAAAGGAAAAAAGGGGATTATTTTCGGTGCCCTGAACAATCAGTCAATCGCCTGGAAGGTGGCTGAGAGGGCTCACGAGGAGGGTGCCGAAATAGTTTTAACCAATGCACCCATTGCCCTGCGGATGGGCACAATCAATGAACTGGCAGAGAAGATCAGTGCTGAAGTTATTTCTGCAGATGCCACCAGCCTGGAGGATCTTGAGAACCTGATGAATAAATCCATGGAGATACTGGGAAGCAAGGTGGATTTTATCCTCCACTCCATCGGAATGTCACCCAATGTGAGGAAAGGGATACCTTATGATGCACTTAACTACGATTACTACCACAAGACACTGGATGTATCAGCTTTCTCTCTCCACAAAGTTTTAAGTACGGCCAGGAAGATGGATGCCATCAATGAATGGGGTTCCATTGTTGCTCTATCCTATGTGGCAGCTCAGAGAACCTTTGCCAAATATAATGATATGGCCGATGCCAAAGCCATCCTGGAGTCCATTGCCCGGAGTTTTGGATATATGTATGGACGCGAGAAACGCATCCGCATCAATACCGTTTCCCAATCGCCCACACCCACCACTGCAGGAAGCGGTGTTGAGGGATTTGACAAACTGGAGGATTTTTCTGACCGGATGTCTCCCCTTGGCAATGCCACAGCCGAGGACTGTGCCGATTATTGTGTCACCCTCTTTTCGGATCTGACCCGGAAAGTGACCATGCAGAACCTTTTCCATGATGGAGGATTCTCCAGCATGGGCATGAGCCTGCGCGCCATTGAACAGTACGAAAAGAGCTTTAAGGACTGCCCGTAACCTAAAAAAATCATGGGCATATTGATTATACTACTTTATTTTCTTTTTCCTGCACTTTTACTTTTTTTGAGTACCCGCTACCCGATCATCAATAAGATCGGGGTCGTTGTGATCTGTTATGCAGGAGGCTTGCTCCTCGGAAATGTGAATGTTATTCCAGATTCAGTTTCCGGTGTCCAGAGCAGCCTGATGGGTGTTACCATCCTGTTGGGAATTCCCCTTGTACTGTTCTCCGAGAATGTGCTGAAGTGGGCAAAAATGGCTAAATACACTTTTATCTCATTGCTACTTGGAGTGGTCTCCGTGGTGGTGCTTGTATTGATCGGATACTTCATTTTCAGGGAAAGGATTCCGGAGGTATGGAAGGTATCGGGAATGATGATCGGGGTGTATACAGGCGGCACTCCCAACCTTGCCGCCATTGCACGGGCATTGAATGTGGATGAGGACCTCTATATCCTGACCCATACGGTGGAACTTGTAATCGGAGCTGTGATCCTGTTGTTCCTCATTACGGGGGCCAAACCACTGTTCAGTCTGTTCCTGAAACCCTATAAAGCAGGCGGAAATGCCAGTCAGCCCGACCTGGATGTAAGTGACTTTGAATCCTTTGATGGATTTTTCAAAAGGTCAAGTGTGCCCGGAATATTAAAAGCCTTTGGGGTTTCCCTGGCGATTTTCGGCCTGGGTTATGGTCTCACATACCTTTTTGAAGGGGAGGCAAAAGATACAGTAGCGATCCTTACAGTAACCACGCTGGGTATCCTTGCTTCACTGGTACCAGCCATAAACAGAATTAAAAGGTCATTCCAGCTGGGAATGTTCTTTATTTACATGTTTTGTGTGATCGTGGCTTCCAAAGCCGATCTGGCAGCATTGTTCCGGGAAGACAATGTGAGCCTCCTGGTGAATATGTTCCTTTTCATCGCCCTTGTTATTGTGGGTTCACTGCTGCTGCATGCCTTTTTGTCATGGATCTTCAGGATCAGTGTTGATGACTATATCATTACCTCAACGGCACTGTCCAACTCTCCACCTTTCGTCCCTGTGGTTGCAGCCGCGTTGCGCAATAAAGAGGTAGTTGTGCCGGGCATGATCATTGGTGTGATTGGTTATGCCATAGGGAATTACCTTGGAGTGGCCATTGCATACCTCCTGAAATAAGTTTGCTTTAAAACATTGAGCAGGGAGGCAACATTTTCATATCTTCGCAGTATGAAATTGGTGCTTAAGAATATTGCCCAACTGCTGATGGTTGAAGATGAACCTGATGCAAGGGTAGCCGGTTCCGACATGCAGCGGGTCAACAGCATGGATAACGCCTGGCTTGCTATCGAGGATGATAAAGTTGTTTGTTTTGGAAAGGGTGAGGTGATCCCCTATCGGGATGATGAAGTACTTGACTGTAAGGGCGGTATGGTAATGCCAACATTCTGTGATTCGCATACCCACCTTGTCTATGCAGGTAGCAGGGAGAAGGAGTATGAAGATAAGATCCGTGGATTGAGTTACGAGGAAATTGCAAAGCGGGGTGGGGGCATTCTGAACTCGGCCGCATTGCTTTCAAAAACAACTGAAAAGCAACTATTCGAACACTCCCTCCCCAGGGTTTATGAGATCATCCGTACAGGTACAGGGGCAGTGGAGATCAAGAGCGGTTACGGATTAAGTACCAGGGATGAGCTGAAAATGCTCAGGGTGATCAAGCGGCTGAATGAAGAAACCCCACTGACCATCAAAGCAACTTTTCTGGGGGCACATGCATTTCCAAAGGAGTTCAGGTCGAATCCCGACGGATATGTCCGGCTGGTCATAGAGGAGATGATCCCTGCTGTGGCTGAGGAGGATCTTGCTGACTGTATTGATGTGTTCTGCGACAGGGGATTCTTTACCGTTGACCAGACAGACCGAATACTTGAAGCGGGTGCGAAATATGGGTTGTTGCCAAAGATCCATGCCAATGAACTGGATTATTCCGGAGGGATCCAGGTGGGAGTCCGGCACGGGGCTCTCTCGGTGGACCACCTGGAGTTCGTTGGAGAGGATGAGCTGAATGTGCTGAAGAACAGCAATACCATGCCCACCATACTTCCGGGGGCCTCCCTTTTCCTGGGACTCTCCTACGCACCGGCGCGTACAATGATCGACGCAGGATTGCCTGTGGCCCTTGCTTCCGATTTTAATCCGGGTTCGTCCCCTTCGGGCAATATGGAATTGATCATGTCTCTGGGGATCATGCAATTGAGAATGTTGCCGTTTGAGGTGCTTAATGCTGTTACGTTGAACGGGGCCTGTGCAATGGGTATTGAAAAATCACATGGTACCATTACACCGGGAAAAGCAGCCAGTCTGATCATCACCAGGCCCATGCCCAGCTTTGGATTCATGCCCTACGCATACGGTACAAGCCAGATCGATACAGTCATTTTAGATGGAAAAATCCAATGGACTAAAGATGCATAAGATTATTGAATGTGTCCCCAATTTCAGCGAGGGACAGGATATGGGGATAATCAGGCAGATTACAAACCAGATCGAAACGGTGGAGGGAGTTAAGCTGCTGGATGTGGATCCGGGAAAAGCCACAAACAGAACGGTGGTTACCTTTGTGGGTGAACCAGACGCTGTGGTTGAAGCTGCACTGCTTGCCGTAAAGAAAGCTTCTGAAATCATCGATATGAGTAAACATACGGGTGAACATCCCAGGTTTGGAGCCACCGATGTTTGTCCGCTGGTACCGGTTTCCGGAATATCCATGGAGGAAACGGTTAAATACGCCCATACACTTGCTGAAAGAATCGGACATGAAATCGGAATCCCTGTTTATTGTTATGAGAATGCCGCCCTGAACGAGGAGCGCCGGAACCTGGCCAATGTGAGGTCCGGGGAGTATGAAGGACTGAAAGAAAAACTGGCAGACCCCGCGTGGAAACCGGATTTCGGACAGGCTCTATTTGTTGCCCGTACCGGGGCCATCGCTGTGGGAGCAAGAGATTTTCTGGTGGCATATAACATCAACCTGAATACCACTTCTACCAGGCGTGCCAATGCCATCGCCTATGATGTTCGCGAACGGGGCAGGGCAAAACGGGAAGGAGATCCCCTGACAGGGAAGATCATGACAGACCAGCATGGTAAACCTGTTATGATCCCGGGAACACTGAAAGCGGTGAAAGCCATTGGATGGTTTATCGAGGAATATGGGGTCTCACAGATTTCCATGAACCTGACCAATATTGGGATCACGCCGGTTCATATCGCCTTTGATGAGGTGTGCGAAAAGGCAGGCAACCGCGGAATCAGGGTAACAGGTTCCGAGCTGGTGGGACTGGTGCCACTGAATGCCATGCTGGAGGCAGGGCGTTACTTTTTAAAAAAGCAGCATAGATCCACCGGTGTATCAGACCGGGAGCTGATTAAAATTGCGGTGAAGTCCATGGGCCTGGATGAGCTGGGACCCTTTAATCCGGATGAGAAGATCATCGAATACCAGCTGAGAAATTCGGGTGAGAAACGCCTGGTTGATGAGTCGCTGACGCATTTTATGGAAGAGACTGCTTCTGAATCACCCGCCCCGGGTGGAGGATCGGTGAGTGCATACCTTGGATCCCTGGGTGCAGCGCTGACCACCATGGTGGCCAACCTTTCTTCCCATAAGCGTGGTTGGGATGACCGCTGGGAAGAGTTTTCGGATTGGGCAGATAAAGGGAAATCCATCCAGGAAAAGCTTCTGATCCTGGTTGATGAGGATACCCGGGCATTTAAGGCGATCCTGGCGGCATTCGGATTGCCAAAAAAATCTAAAGAAGAACAGGAGGCCAGACAAAAGTCCATTGAATTGGCCACCATTCGCGCCATCCAGGTTCCGTTTGAGGTAATGAAGACTGCATATAAGGGATTTGAGGTTGCCGAAGCCATGGTAACAAAGGGAAATCCCAACAGTATAACTGATGCCGGGGTAGGTGCACTTGCTCTGCATGCCGCTATTGAGGGGGCCTGGCTGAATGTGAAGATCAATGCAATTGATCTCAAAGACCATACAGAAGTGAAACAGATGCTTTCAACAGGAAGAAATCTGGCACAGGAATCCGATCATTGGTGCAAGAGGATATTGAGTGAAATTCAGGGCAGGTTAAATTCCTGATAAATATACAATCGCTACAACTAAATCTTATGGACAGCGTTATATTAATTATTAGTAATGATAACATATAATGAGAAGAGTAGTCCTGCTTGTGGCGTTGATATCGGTGTTGGTTGAGAATTACTCCCAGGTACGTATACAAACCACACAATCTCTTCAGCAAAGAGAGGAGATGATACGTTTGCTGCCTCCGGATGGAGAAAAGGAAGTTGCCGAAGAATTTGCCAGGCAGCATAATCTGCCGGTCAGGGTCGAGTACAGGGATGGTACCATTCTTGAAATAATGAGGTTAACAAGAAACGGTCTTCCACTATATTATAAAACTTTCAATTTAAATGCTGCCAGAACTCTGTCTACCAATGAAGTTTGGGAGGGTGGTGCTCTGGGACTGGACCTCACAGGGGCCGGTATTGTGGTTGGTATCTGGGATGCCGGAGGCATCCTTATCTCGCACAATGAATTCGGAGGCAGTGCAAGGATGATGGATGGAGAAGATGATTTGGACAGCCATTCGACCCATGTGGCAGGAACCATCGGGGCAGCCGGTCAGGAGACCAGTGCAAGGGGCATGGCAAATAAGAGCACCCTCGAGGGATATAACTGGGAGAACGATAATGCGGAGATGAACAGTGCCGCACAACAGGGCTTACTTATTTCGAATCATTCCTATGGCTTTAGCCAGGGCTGGGATTATAATTCTGACAAAGACCGGTGGGAATGGTATGGAGATGAAAGTATCAGTGAAACAGAGGACTATAAGTTTGGATTCTATGGAAATTATGCCCGGGCCTGGGATGATATTGCCTTTCGGAATCCCAGGTATCTTATTGTTAAATCTGCCGGCAATGACAGGGGAGAGGGACCTGCTCCCGGAGCCAATCACTTCGTGTTGACAAACGAGGGCTGGTCAGCAAGTACGACCGTAAGGGATCTTGACGGAGGGCTTGGTGGTTTTAATTGTATCGGGACCCAGTCCACTGCTAAAAACATTCTTACCGTTGGAGCTGTTGAAGATATTCCTGGTGGGTATGAAAGCAGCACTGATGTGGAGATTGCCTCTTTTTCAGTATTTGGTCCCACAGATGATGGCAGGATAAAGCCGGATATCGTCGGGAACGGCATCAGACTCTATTCAACCAATTCGGACCATGACAGCAGCTACAGTTACATGTCCGGCACCTCCATGTCAGCCCCCAATGTGGCCGGGTCCCTTGCTCTGCTACAACAGCACCATCGCAATATCAATGGAGGGTTTATGTACGCTTCCTCGCTGAAGGCGCTGGTAATACATACGGCAGATGATGCCGGTAATCCAGGTCCCGATTATAAGTACGGATGGGGTTTGATGAATACTGCAACGGCTGCCGGGTTGATATCAGACCATACAGACAATCACATCCTCTATGATACACTGTCGAACCTGGAAGTTTCAACTTCAACACTATTTAATACGGGTGAGGAACCCATCAAAGTGACCATTGTTTGGGTTGATCCCGCAGGGACTCCACCTGCCTTGCAATTGAATCCAACCGACAGGATCCTTGTTAATGATCTGGATATTCGCCTGACAAGACTTATTGACGGAGAGGTTTTTAAGCCTTTTATCTTAAATCCCGGAAGCCCCAATAAATCTGCTGAGACAGGGGATAACCAGCGGGATAATGTAGAGCAAATATCCATAGGCGTTCCCTTAAAAGGATTCTATGAACTGACCATTTCACATAAAGCAGTGCTTTCAGGAAATGAGCAGCCTTACAGCATCATTATATCCGGATTAAGTGAAGATTTTATTGCCGCTGGTTTGATTGAAAAAACAGATAACAATGGAGAAATTATGCTATCATCTGCTGAGACCTATGTCAACGATATGGATGTGCAGTGGCTTATAAATCCTGATAATGGGCAGCCTGTATCGCTCTATTTTGATTTTTTTAAAACAGAGCTTGATGCGGATATCGTATCCCTGTATGACGGGGCTGATGATAGTGCGCCTCTTCTTGCCATCCTCAGTGGAGATTTATCAGATTCCGATACCTTAATACGCTCTACAGGAGGAGCAATGTTTGTTACATTCACATCTAATGAGTCTGTAGTAGACCGGGGATTTCTGGGAATATATTGTACGGTAGCTCCTGAGGGAAGCTATTCCATCCTTGGGGAAACTTATCCCTGCGAATTGTCAGTGGAATCTTTCTTTGCAATCGGACAGGAAGGAGCGAATTATAACTGGGCATCGGACCAGGCGTGGGATTGGACAGATAAATCGGCCAATGGCATTGATCTTCAAATAGGCGAGTCTCGGGATATACTCCGGCTGATTCCGGTGAACAGATGCGGAAATGGAATTGAATCGACACTCTCTATCATTCCACTTAAAAATGTACCCGAACGCCCAACCTTCTCCGGGGATACCATTCCATGTGCAGGTGTGTCCAGTATTCTGACTGTGAATGATCAGGCAGGAGCAAGTTATCAGTGGGAAGTTCCTGTCGACTGGCTTGGTAGCAGCGAAACAGATTCACTGCATTATATACCCTCATTGCCTGAGGATGAAATTATCGTAACTGCACGTAATAGCTGTGGAAAGAGCAATCAGCTTATTATAGATATTACCGTGCTGGACAGACCTGATTTTGAAGATATTCTAACCGTTCAGGTGCCGCCCTGTGAATTCAGCATCCAGGAGTTCTTTGTGGATTCTAAACCTGGTTATAACTACTACTGGGAGGTCGATTATGACTGGGATATCCTCGGAGATACGCTCTCTGATACGATCCTTGTGAGGGTGGGAGCGTCGACGAATTTTCTTTTTGTCACGGCTGAGAACAAATGTGGTATCAGGAAATCCAACAGGCTATTCTTAACGGCTCCGCTACCGCCTGAACCCATCCTGAAGCAGAGCATGACTTCCTATGGTTACCCTGAATTGGAAGTGATCAATCCGGCTGACTATGCCTCGTTTTACTGGTATCTTGACGGAGTGCGGCTTCAGGGTGAGGAAGCCATGAATAAATCCCTGGTGGCCAACAGGAATGGAACCTATCTGGTGGAAGGGTTCAATGATGAAGGCTGCAGCTACCTTTCAGAGAAAGGGATTCGTGTTGATGCGAGGGAATTTGACTTCCTGGCATACCGGATCAGCGAAACGACCGTAGTTGTGGAGAATGCCACTTCTTCCACTGCAGTATTCAATTTCATTTCTCTATCGGGCAAGGTTTCATATGCAGGCAAATTAATTCCTGGAAATAATGAGATCGGATTTTCAGAACAGGGGGTGTTTTTAATACAGATCGAACAGAACGGTGTGAGAACCTCACTGAAAACTCTTTTCTGATGATCTACTGATCCAGCGTATCATAATAAATGCAAAGCTCGACTATTCCGGATCTGTTTCTTAATTTCAGCTTGTTTTTCTTTGCATATACTGAAAGTGTGGCAGCATGGTCCGGGAAAATCTCCTTCACCGAGCTCTTTCCCTTAAATTGAGTGGCAGGCCGACCGGGTAATTCGACGAAAATATTCTCTGGCATCTTCTCGAATGTTGCAGGTTTAGCTTCCGCATATCCCTGTGCAGGTACAGCTTCGTTCAGGTGGATACGCCTTAGAAGATATACTTTTGTGTTTCCGTGATTTACCAGTTCCATATAGGATTGCTTGATATTATTTCCCACCAGGTAATTCACAAATACAAAGGTTACATCACCTACCCATACCGTATCCAGGCGCGTGATACGTGGATCAAAGTATTTAAAACCATCCTCCACCCGGAATTCAAAATAACCTTCATAGGCATTGTATCGCATATCCAGTTTCAAATATTTCTTTCGGTTATATAATGCCGATCCTGATACAAACTCCTTATTCAGGTAGGGCGAACCCTCTATCCTGCTATACCTTTCCCGCTGGTTATTTATATAATCCGGGTCAGATTGCATAAATATGAAAAGATCATGGTCATTGGAGATGATTTGAGTTTGTCCCTCCAGCAAGAGCAATGAACCCGCTGAGAAATGAAGTGCAGAGATCAATATATACTTCCACAGAGATTTCAGATTGTTATGCCAACCTGTCATTTCCATCTCCCGGGTTATTGAAGTTCCATTGTTAAGAATGTTTCATCAAAGATCCCCTCCTCTGCATATACACGTAAATGAAGAGTGTTGATGGTCTTGTAACATTTGGAAAAGGAGGCGTCACTTAATGATTCGATATAGAAATCACCATATGTCTCGTCTGTGAACTGATACTGAGAAGGCACATGACATTTGATATTTGTAGTATCCGATGTGTCGAACACAATTTTAAATTCTCCTGACCAGTAATCACTTACGATAATGGTATCACCTCCATTTGGATTGGAGATGGTGGTTAACTCATAAAGAGGATACTGACCATCGTAAACGGATGTTTCATCAGCCCACCATTTTCCTGCCAGCTCTTCAATATCATAATTGCATAACAACTGCCGCATATAGATGGTGTAAGTTGAATCAAACGTGGAGATCACCTCGCCTGCCAAACCAATGATCAAGGTGTCTTTCCTGCCGGATAAATTATCATAAACTCCCAGCACAGAGAATTCAGCGGTCAGTTCTCCTGCCGGTATGGTAACGGATGGGGGTACATAATACTGATCTCCCAGAACACCGGTGGAATAAAGGATCTCGAGTTCAGCTACAACATCCTCTGACTGGACGATGGGAATACCTACCTCTATGTTATAGGGACTATTGATGTCATCCACCAGGTATTTGCCCGAGGTTCCCTCAATAAAACTGATGAAAAGCGGGCCGTCATATATGATTCTTTCAGCTTCATCACAACTATTGATGATCATTACCGACAGAATGATGCAGCAACTATTTATAACTCTCTTCATGATAAATTGCATTGATTCGTTAATAGCCAGGATTAGGTGTAATATTCTCATTGGCACGGAGTTCCGCGTCAGGAATGGGCCATACCCACCTTAAATCTCCGGGATCCACCTGCAGTTCACTCTGACTGGGGCCCGGATTGGTAATGGTTCCTTCAACGGGGTGGATAACCGGTACCCGCTCAAATCCCATGCCCTTCCTTTTCAGGTCCCAGAAATAGTGTCCCTCAAAGCAGAGTTCCCGGATTCGTTCCTCCCAGATCGCATCCTTCAGCGCCTGTTCGGTGAGTTTCTCCTCGGTGTAGTTATCTATTCTTGCCGATCTCAGCGTATTATAATCCCCCAGCGCAATGGTATACTGATCCAGTTCAGCAAAGGCCTCTGCCCTGATGAGAAACATCTCAGAGAGGCGGAATACTTTGTACATGTTGGCATTGGTGGTAATATCGCTTGAATAGAAGAGCGGGTTTCCGGGGTACTTCCATACCAGGGGCCAGGACCAGCCATGGTCTGTGGTATCTGTCTTAAAGGCAATACTACCTCTGTAATCATCCGGATCGAACAGGTTGATGATCCAATCTGCAGGGATATAATCTACATTGGGAAGTCCCTGTGAATTATTGTAGTAATTATATCCGATATACCGGCCATTGAAATCGGACCGTGTTAGCCCAATCTTGAAAATTACCTCATTCCCTATGTCATGAAGGAACAGATCAGAATAGGTTGCCGAATCCCTGGCCAGTTCATAGAATTTATTGTCGATCACTTTGGTCGCATGGCCGATTGCGTCATTATATTCACCCATATAGAGGCTAACTCTTGCCAGGAAAGCTTCTGCAGCCACCTGTGTAAGGAATACGCTGGCAACGTCATCAGCTCCGTGATCTGAAAGCAAACTTTTTGCTGTCTTGGCCTCATCAATGATGAATGCATAAACCTCTTCAATGGTATTTCGCTCGGGTTCGGCTACCTTAAAATGTTCCACAATGGGTACACCCAGATCAGTTAAAGGATCCGAATATAAATAGGATTTTGCAAATGCTTTTACCAGATCGAAATGGGCGATGGCCCTTGCAAGTCTTGCCTCGCCTTCGATCTGATCCAGTTCTTCCTGGTCTGCGTCTTCGATACCAGGCAGGGCGTCGATGACATTACTTGCCCTGACATTCACCTTATACATGATATTCCATGCTGCGGTTATATCACCATTGTCAGCCAGGAAGGTCCATTTGTAAAACTCTCCGAGCTGATTGGAGTAGCCGATAACAGATTGCAGCTCATCTGTCAGAATATCTGCGTGAACAACAAAATAGCGACCGTAGTATGCGGTGGATTTATATCCTGAATAAACCCCGTTCAATGCCACAGTGGCATCATTATATGATTTGATAGCGAGATCGGTAATCACAGAATCGTGCGGATTCTTTACAAGAAATTCTTCACAGGAGGTTAATGTGAACGATGCCAGTGCGATATATATAAGTTTATTTCTCATTTTCATGTCGATTTAGTGCTTTAGAAACCTGCGTCTATACCAAAAGTTATCGTCCTCACATGAGGATATTGTCCCAGTTCATAAGCGGCATCATATTCCGGATCAAATCCCGTGTATTGTGTCCAGGTAAAAAGATTCTGTCCCTGAGCATACACCCGGAACGACTTGAAAACCCGGGTGACACTCACCCATTTCTGTGGAAGGGTATAGGATACGGTCAGGTTCTTCAGTCGCATGAAAGAAGCATCCTCAAGCAGCCTTGTATCAAAATAGTTATTAAAATCAGCTTTTGGGATGTCTGTCACATCACCTGGTTCCTCCCAGGCCCGGAGCATGGCTGTGGACTGACCGAATGCAGCGAAAAGGCCGTTGGATTCCATGAAGAACCTTGTATTGTTTATCATGTGCCTTCCATAAACCCATGAAAAGAAAGCCGAAACAGAAATCCCTTTATAGGAAACTATTCCTGTAAATCCGCCCTGCCATGGGGCTATCCAGCTTTTATTCACAAAACGTGCATTACTTACCAGGAATTCATTGGTAGGATTCCCCTTCTGGCCTGCCCAGAGCCGCTCTCCGTTTGAAGCATTGACCCCCAGGTACTCAACCATCTTCCAGGAGCCATATGGCCTTCCAACCGCATGAATCCAATCGGAATCTTCCGTGGGAGGTACCTCTTCTCTTCCATCATATAGCTCGATTATTTCATTGTGGTTGTAGGCAAGGTTTGCATCCAGGTTAATCCTGAAATCCCTCCGGTTGATGATCTGAAGGTTGGTGGTAAATTCGATACCTTTGTTCGCCATCTTACCAATATTATCCCAGCCTGCTGAAAAGCCTGATGTAAAGGAATAGGGTACTTCAGATAGCATATCCGTGGTCAGCTTATGGTAAACTTCAATAATGAAACCATATTTCCCGGCCAGTTGAAAATCCAGTGCCAGGTTTGCAAGTCTGACCTTTTCCCAGGTCAGTTCCGGATTGCCAGGGGAAGAAGGAAAGCTGGCATTCAGATCATAATACCTGCCACCAAAACCGTAAAGTTGCAAATGGTTATAATTGCCGATATTATAATTACCGGTGGTTCCAATACTGCCTCTCACCTTCAATCTGGAGAGGAAATCCAGACCTGACATAAACTGCTCCTGCCGAACATCCCACTGTGCCCCGACTGACCAGAAATCCGCCCAGCGATTCTCACTCCCGAACCTCGATGATCCGTCACGGCGGTAGCTGCCATCCAGGAAGTACTTCTTATTATAATTATAACTTAAGTTACCAAAGAAAGAGAGTACCGAGTATTCAGAGATGTTCCCCGACCAGGCAGCTCCCTGCATGGCAGTAGTACTGAGGACTTTTACAATATTGTTGGGAAGGGTAAACCCTTCTGTCTCAAAAAACTCACTTCTGAAACCAATGGATTCCTCACCTGCATATGCACTGATGCTATGTTTACCAATACTTTTAGCATACGACAGCAGGTTGGTGTTTGTGAGCCGGAAACTCCTGCTGAAAAACCTGTAAACCTCACCACTGTTAATCGATCCCCAGGCAGATTCAGGATGGAGATAAGAGTAACTCACAAAATCTGAAAAGTCTGCTCCCAGAGTGGATCTGAAAGTCAGGCCATCAAAGATTGTATACTCACCATATACATTACCCACAATTTTAAGTTTGTCATTGTACTGATCATTCAGATCGAGTTGCTCCAGGGGATTTTCAAACATCAGTCCGTCTTCAGTAGAAGTGTAGGAACCATCATCCTTATAGGGGGCCACGTAGGGATTTTCCAGATAGGCCCTGAAGGTAAGATTATAGACATTGTTACTCTGCAGAACAGGATTCTGATTCTGTTCAAATCCAGCAGTAATATAGGTGCCGAACTTCATCCTCTCTGAGGCCCTGTGATCGATGTTGATACGAGCTGTATACCGTTTAAGGTCAGATCTGTATTGAATGCCGTCCTGAAACAGATACCCACCTGATACGTAAAATGCGGTTTTGTCATTGCCTCCCCTGAAAGAGAGCTCATGACTGTTCATAGGCGCATTCTTAAAAAGCTCATCTTTCCAGTTAGTCTTTACCTGCCTCAGGTCCACAAGATCAGGATCATTCTCATCCCTTATTCCCAGTGCTATTTCATAATCCAGTTTCTGATCCGTATCCATTATATCAAAGCGGTCCGATGCAATGACCGATCCACCAAACTGGGTTCGGTACTGAATTTGTGTCTGCTGATTATTTCTTCCCCGTTTTGTAGTAATAATAATCACCCCGTTGGCTCCTTTTGATCCGTATATGGAGGTGGCTGAGGCATCCTTTAAGACACTGATGTTCTCAATGTCATTGGCATTAAAGGCTGAGAAATCTCCGGAGGTGATCTGGATGCCATCCATAATATATAATGGACTGGTGCCTGCATTCAGGGAACCGATACCCCTTATCCTCACAGTAGAACTTGCACCGGGTGCCCCTGAATTGGTAATAACCTGCATTCCAGCCACCTGGCCCTGGAGTGCTGCATCAAAACTGGCTACCGGGATCTGCCCTATCCGGTCTGAACTCACTGTCGTAACCGATCCGGTAATACTACCCTTTGGCTTGGTGCTATAACCTACTACTACTACTTCCTCCAACTCCTTTTTGCCTTGAATCATTACCATATCTATCACATTCAGGGCCCCGATCTCAACCTCTTCCGTTTGCAATCCAATGAAAGTAAACCTGAGAAGGTTGATCGTTTCCGGTATAATTATGGAGTACCTCCCGTCAAAATCAGTAATCGTACCAATGGTCGTACCAACAGCCACCACACTCACACCAACTAACGGCAGATCATCCTCACCTGAGGTAACCTTACCCGTAATTGTTCTGTCCTGCGCAAATAGCCCGGCGCAAAACAGCAACAAGGGTATAATAGTTGTAATCTTCTTCATATAAAGAGATCTTTATTTATAACTACATAACAATATTCGTTGCAGAATTGTTAACATTTAATACTGTGTATCACTAAAAGGAGGGGTCGAATATAATGAAAAATGCGAAGCTCTCTTTTTTTATGTTGCATGACCTAAGAAAAATTAGTTTAAATAGCTGCATGTTACACATCTGTTCCAAAAATCACCACCTCGCCTGTTGAGGATGAAGCAGCTGATAATCAGTTAGATGTATGTATATGAATATGATCATATAGTTACCCGGGTGTAAACCCGGTCGAAATGTTTTAATACCAATTCGCCTGTATTGCCTGTCAATATTGAGATGTTGTTTGTTTTGTGTTTAATTTTCTTTTCATATATTTGGCGCTGAAAGAGTCTAATGCTAATTACTTATTAAACCTAAAACTTTAATCTATGAAACGATTTGTTTTCGTATTGTCACTCCTGTTATTTGTAGGATTTAATCTTATGCATGGACAGGGAGTGCAAGTTACGGGTAATGTGACCAGTGCCGACGATGGTACTGCGCTGCCCGGGGTATCGGTTGTGGTACGAGGTACCACAATTGGTGCGGTAACTGATTTTGAAGGGAATTACTCAATTACTGTTCCTGATGCGTCAGCAATACTGATGTTCAGTTTTGTGGGGATGCTTACCCAGGAGATTTCGCTTGACGGAAGAACAGTGGTTGATATTATTCTCGAATCTACATCCACGGAGCTTGACGAAGTAGTCGTCACAGCGCTGGGTATTTCCAGGGAGAAGAAATCACTGGGGTATGCAGTACAGGAGTTAGACGGCGAAGCCGTAAATCAAGTGAAGACTATTAACTTGGTTAATGCCCTGTCAGGAAAAATTGCAGGTGTCCAGGTGAAAGTAAACAACAACCTGGGGGGATCTACAAACATCATTATCAGAGGTTCCTCTTCTCTTACACAAAACAACCAGGCCCTTTTTGTTGTGGACGGAGTGC
>SDBT01004602.1_pt1 | contig 23375 bp, 19 predicted proteins | sample 2277101 | NCBI WGS metagenome assembly SDBT01 (sample SAMN10404973, study PRJNA504765) | marine sediment metagenome | isolation source: marine sediment core GS10_PC15, 103 cmbsf | place: Arctic Ocean: Southern Knipovich Ridge | collected 2010 | reverse complement strand
ATCTATTGAGGATGAAGCTACCATTTCTTCGCACCTTTTAATTGATAGAGCGTTATTTTTTTTTGTAGCTTTTGCTATCGCCTTAACCATATCATTTGTAGCTTTACTGAATACTTCTTTTTCTAATATTCCTTGTGGACCATTTGCTATAATAGTTTTACATTTCATTATTATCTCATTAAAATTGTCTACAGTTTTCGGCCCTATATCTCCAGTTGTAGTATTATATGTTCCTGCTTCGTCAGTCGTAATAGTTTTTCTGTTTCCGTTGTCATCAATAATTAAATCTACAGGGAGCAATATTTTATCTTTATACTTATTATAAGTTTCAACTATCAGATCTTTATTTGCTTCTAAGTCTTTCTCAATGATTTTCCGATTTACTTCTCCCATGTTTTTACCCAGAGCCTCATAGATTAGGATCGCTGTTAAGCCGGAGCATAAAGCGAAGTCGAGTTTCTCATTATCAAAATTGTATTTCATTGCCTTAAATTTATCAATTGCTTTTGCACCACCAATAAGCATTGCCATTGGTTTATCAGGGTTTTCTATAATCTTTTTCAAGGCATCTAATTCCTTGTCAGTTATAGGACCCGCTAACATTTTTGGCCATCCTACTATTGATGCATGAGCTCGATGGGCTGCTCCAAAAGCATCTACAATAGCATAATCAACCAAAGGAAAAAGAGTTTTAATCATATCTGTGTTTTCAGCTTCAGAGAAATCCTTATAGCTTTTCATTTCAGCATCGTACATCCTAATATTATTTAATACTAGAACTTCTCCAGCTTTAAGCTCTTTAATTGCTTGAGTTGCTACTTCTCCATAGATATCTTTAACAAATTTTACAGGTCGCCCTAATTGTTTCTCAATTTCTTTAGCATGGATATCTAGATCTATAAAGTCATCATTTCCAGGACGTGACTGATGTGCCATGATGATTACAGCACTTTCGTTATAAATATCCTTTAAAAATGGAACTAATACTCGAATTCGTGGAGAGTCTCTTATCTCCATTTTCTCGAGATCGATGTTGGAGTTAATATCAACACGCATGAGCACTTTCTTACCTTTTAAATCAACATCTTTATAAGAGGTATAATCGATCTTCATTTTCATCATCACTTTTATAAATTACTTGTTTAGTAAATTAATCTTTTAAAGTTAATAAATTTAAAAAGAATGGAATAATTTAAAATAAATGCTTTTATCGCTGGTCGTTTAATTAAACTGCCTTTTAATTTAAACAATAGGCTTACTAAAAATCTTGGTTCTGCATTATATAAAAAACATACCCGTAATACTTTGAATATTTTCTAAATAACTCTATTTCTATTAAGCTCATATCAAGTAGAGATGTTTTTTCAGTATCATTTCTGTATTTTTTTTTTAAAATTGAAACTTGTTTTTCATAAGGAATGTAATAATTATTCCACCAACTAGATTCTGGTAGAATGAAGCTATCAACAATGTTATAATTACTATCTTTTATAATCTGGATATTTTCTTCATTAGTTTTCATAGGGGGATATTCTTGATTAAAGAATTCTTTTATTTCTTGAGGGGGATCAGGTTTTATCCAAGCTATTTCAGATACTGTAAAATATCCTTTCTTTTTTAGGAACATACGCCAATCTTTTAGAGCTTTTTCAAAGCCATAAATAAATACTGCTCCTTCTGACCATATCACATCAAAATGTTCTCTCTTAAAATCCATAGAAAACATAGAATTGTTAATAATCTTAATTTTTTTTTCTAACCCCTCCCTCTTAGCGTCAGTGTTTAATTTATCAAGAAATGGTTGATGATTATCCAACGCAATAATCTGACCTTTTATTAATTTAGCTAATTCAATTGTTTGCATACCAGGTCCACATCCAACATCTAAACAATGAACTCTCTCTGGTAACTCTTTTAACAAAGAAAAAGCTTTTCGAGTTGATTCATTATCCCCCGGACCTCCTCTTGGTAGATTATTAAAAATTTCAAAAAATATATCTGGCATCTCCATTTAAACGCACTCCTATTAACTTTTTTAAACGTATATCGTATATATTTTCAAATTTATTAAGTTATTTAATATTTGGTCAGTGTTTCATCTAAAAAACAATGATTTAAGTTTTAATAATAATAAAAAATATTATTAACTATTAACACAATCGAACATTATGATGACAACTCAATTAAAAGTTGCAATTTTAAAGGATTTGCAGAATTCGGTTGACATTTTTAGAGATAATATTATTCTAGTTCCCACCCCTAAGGAAGTTTCTTTATCAGAAGAAAAAAATACTTTTACTTTAACATCAGACTGCTATGTAGATTATTTTAATGTTGACAATTGTGATTTATTTGACAATGATTTGAATGAGTTCCTTAAACAAATTTCAAACATAAGAATATCCTCAAATAGAAATAAGAGATCTAATCTTGAAAATGCCTTACAATTTAAAGATCTTTTAGATATAAATAATGAAGAAGGATATAACCTTGAAATTAAAAACAATAAAATTTTAATATACGCTATTCATGAAAAAGGATTATTCTATGGGATACAAACTTTAATTCAATTACTCAAAAACGGATTTTTAATAGATAATAAGCTTAGAAAACTTACAACTGAACAAATTAATAAGATACGCTTACCAGAGATTGAAATTAGAGATGTTCCTGATTTGAAAATAAGAGGTGTGGCTCAAGATATTTCAAGGGGGCAAGTTTTTACTATTGAAAATGCAAAAAGATATATTAAAATCCTTAGTCATTTTAAGATGAATTTTTATTTCGTGTACATTGAAGATATGTATGCTCATCCTAAATATCCTAAAATTGGAAAAGAACGAGGAGCCTTAACATCCGAAGAGATCAAGGAAATAGATGATTTTGCAAAGTCAAGATATATTGAATTTATACCAATTTTTGAGTGTTTAGGCCATGTAGATAATATTCTACAACATGAAGAATATGAGGATTTAGGAGAATTTCCTGGCGCTCATTCTTTAAATATTTCAAATCCAAAGATCTACGATTTTCTTAAAGATTATATATCCGAAATAAGTAAAAATTTTTCAACTAATTATTTTCATATAGGTTGCGATGAAAGTTTTGATATAGGACGTTTTAAATCAATAGATTTTATAAAGGAACACGGAAAAAGTAAGGTCTTAGTAGATTTTTATGAAAAAATATACCAGATTGCTAAAGAAAATGGTAATGATTATGTAATTATGTATGATGATATTGTAAGAAAAGATGAAAATATATTAAAGAACTTAAATAAAAATCTAATTTTGATGTATTGGGATTACAATCCCAAAAAAAGTTTTCCGTATTTAAAGAAATTTTTAGACGCAGGATTTAAGGTGATTGTAAGTCCATCCATGCTAAATTGGCAAAGAAACTTTCCAGATAATAAAAATGCGGGTAAAAACATAATTAATTTTATAAAAGCTGCGTATCATAACAGAGATAATGGGTGTTTAGGGGTCTTGACTTCCACGTGGGGCGATATGAGATATTATTCTTTTAGAGAGAATGAGATATTTGGAGCAATCTTAAATGGTGCTATAGCGTGGACAACATTGGAGTTTAATTACCATAAATTCATATCTGATTATGGTTTTCTTTTCTACGGCATTGAAGAGGGTTCACTCCAGAAATTTAATGAAATGTTTAAATTATTAAGTAAATCCGCATCAAATTATTATAGAATATCGGTTTTATTGCCACCTCTCTTTTTTACTTATTTTTTTAAGCATCCTTTCCCCACTAAAATTTTCAAACCTCCTTTTGAAAGTTATGAAAGATTAGGAGATCTAGCAGTTAAATGTTTAGATCATTATTATGAACTCAAACCAAAAGTCAATTTTGAAATTGATAATTTCGAGTATATTGAATATGGTGCTGAAATAGCTAAGTATCTCAGAGAAAAGATTGATATTTCTCAAAAAGTTTCTGATACTTTAAACAAATCGAAAGTTAGCAGCATGGATATTCAAAATGCTATTTCTGATTTGAATTATATTAAAGAAAAAATGATATATTTAAAAAATAAGTTTGAAAAGCTCTGGTTAAGAGCAGCTAAGCGCCCCTGCTTAGATAGTATTATGAAACTATTTGATTTTCTTATTAGAGAATATAATAAAAAGATATCTCAAATTAACGATAAAAGTTATTTTGAGGATCCTTACATAAAATCGGAATGGATTTGGACTGCTGATGTAAGCAATGGTATCGAACCCAGCTATTTTAGAAAAATGCTCGATATTCACCAGCCAATAAAAAAAGCAGTCGTTCAGGGTATTGCCAATAATTACATGAAAATCTATATAAATAATGTGTATGTTGGACAGGTGCTAAGTAGATATTCAATGTCTATATTACCCATTGTATTAAGGGTAAGAACTTTTGATATTACAAAATATCTTAAAGAAGGTAAAAACATTATTGCTATAGAAGCATACAACTATAATAATTATAAGGGAGCAATAAATATATACGGTCAAATTTTATCAAAAAATGCTACAGTGTCAGAAATTATTACTGATAGTACATGGATTTGCAAAACCCTCAAAATCCTAAATACTAATGATTGGCAAACGTTAGATTTTAAAGAAAATGGATGGAAGCAAGCAAAATCTTATGGAAGACCCCCAAAATTAAATGGTGATATTTTTAAACCAAATTTACTAAAGGGGGAGCGTTCTGATACCCAAGATTATTTTGGAATTGAAGGATATATGTCTAATTTCACAGAGGAATATGATAATAAAAAATTAGAAGAAATGATAAATATATTCAATCCCTATGGAAATTGATAGAAAATGGATGAAATGAAAGAGATTTTAAAAAAAGTTCAAGAAAAAAAAATTACGATCGAAGAGGCTGAAAGACTATTACGGGCCGATATGATCGAGCATGTTGGCGATTTAGCGCAGTTAGACATATTTCGTAAAGCTAGAACTGGAGTTCCAGAAGTAGTTTACGCTCAAAATAAAGATCCTCAAATGGTTATCGAAATTATTAATTCCTTTATAAAAAAAAATGAATTTGCCATAATATCCCGTTATACTCAAGAACAATATGTACTTATTACCAAGTATTTTGAAAGTAAAGATTATAATATTCAAGTCAATGAACCAGGGAGAATCATTATAATTAAAGAAAAGTCATTTAATTTCATCGAAAAAAAGGGCCGAGTGGGGATTATTACGGCAGGGAGTTCTGATATTCCGGTAGCAGAGGAGGCAAAAGTAATAGTAAGAGTAATGGGATGCAAGGTTTTTACTAGCTATGATGTGGGAATAGCAGGATTTCATAGGATATTTACTCCTTTAAGCGAAATGATAAAAAACGAAGTTGACATCATAATTGTATGTGCTGGTATGGAAGGAACCTTGCCGGGTGTAGTTGCAGCTCTAGTTGATGTACCGGTTATTGGGGTCCCAGTTTCATCTGGCTATGGTTTAGGAGAAAAGGGTATGGGTGCGTTAACAACTATGTTACAATCTTGCTCTCCTGGGCTTGTCGTTGTTAATATAGATAACGGTTTTGGAGCAGGGGCTTCAGCCGCTATGATTGCAAATAAAATCACAAAAAATTGTTAAAATTTAAAATATAATAGTTGAGAAAAAAAATGAATTTTTAACACCCTATATCTTCGAGCTCCAATATATCCTAATTTTAAATTTTTATTTATTTAAATAGAAACTAGTCTAGATAACTATATATATGTTGTCTGTTATAATATGTATTGGACTATTTTTAATTAAAATTTAATAAAAAAAAAAAAAATTTTTGTGTAGTTGAGACCAATGGTCGCAATTATGAATAACGAATTTTTTGAAAAATCTAAAACATTTTTTGATAATAGGGAATTAGATAATTCCTTAGACTACTATGAGAAAGCTCTTTCCTACATTGATATACAAAAAGATAAATTCAATTACATCCGATTTTTAAAGGAGATTTTAAAATATTGTAAAAAAAATGATTTACTGGAGCAAGAGGCATTAGCTCTAAGAGCTCTGGGGAGAACTTATTCGATTTTTAAACAATATGTTGAGAGTTTAAATTATCACAGAGAATCATTAGGAATTCAACGGAAATTAGGAAGGAAAAAAGAGTTAGCTGAAGGTTTACTATTTCTTGCAGAAGATCTTGAAATTTGCGGTAATTATGATGAATGTGTTGAATCCTTTCTGGGGGCTGAAGAAATTTTTAACGAAATGGGTGAACTAATAAAAGTTAAAGAAATAAAAAAAGAAATTTCAAGATTAAAAGAATTTTCAAAAGAAATGGTAGAAGATGAATACATTTTGCAAAAATTTCACGTAGATAAATACTAGAACTATTGTCACACTTATTTTCAAAAATTTTTATTTTCTTTTTTCTAATTGTATAAATTTCTTATCCATTAGCTCTTTTCATTGTTAAGATAAATATCCTTTATTTGATTCTTAGCAAAATAGAGTACTTCTTTCACAGAAATTCCTAATGTTTCACTAATTCTTTTAAGATCTTCATATTCTGGTTTGATATTGGCAATCATTTTCTTATTTTTATTCTCTATAAACGAGATTTTGTATCTTAAATTAAATTCTTTGTTGTGAATTTCTAATTTTTTATTTTCAATTTTTCTATCGACACAGATACGTTGTATCGTATTAAATCTTACCCCTAATGTTCCTAGTTCTTGGATCATCTTCTCAATTATATTAAACTTATATTCTGGAAGGCACAAAACCTTTATTGTATAACTAGGTCTATTTTTTTTAGAAATATTTGATGTGATTTGAATATCCAAAATATTTGATGATGCTAATTTTTCAATAAAATTTCCTAAAATTTCACCTGTAACATCGTCAACATCAGTTTCAAGAACAGTAATTGGTTCTATGTATTTTTGGAAGATATTATCATCATGTATTAATTCGTCATCTTTAATCTCACCATAGAATACGCGTAAAATATTTAAAAAGTCCTTAAATTCCTTTTGACCGGTGCTATACACTAATTTCTTTAAATCCATTTCATAGGGCTCAACTTGTGGATTCAAATTAGAGAGTAATGCGGCCCCAGTAGGAGTTACTAACTCGGCTTCGATAGGACCTCCATGAACAATTAAATTTGATTTTTCTAAGATTATTGAAGTTGCTGGAGCAGGAACGGGCAATCTACCATGTGCAGTGGTTATTTCTCCCCCTCCTAAAGGGAGCTTAGTGCATTTGACTTGACAATTTCCAGTAAAAATCGCGAGAATGTCTAAAACCTTTGTCACCCCCAAGATATCTATTAATGTATCAACAGAACTTAATTCATGTAAATGGATGTTTTCAGGTAAATCATCGTGAACTTCTGATTCTGCTTGAATTAAAGAGTTCAATACATTTATAGCATATTCTTTTGCAGAATCTGAAAACTCCTTCTCTGCTAAAAAATTGAGTAGTGCTTCCTTTAGAATGTTAGATGATCGGTGATTACGTTTTTCTTTAATTTTAAGCTCTAATTGATTAATTAAAACATTCGATCTTTTTACTTTTTTTAATGAAATTTCTAATTCTGAGACTCCTGATAAATAATGTTTTAGATCCAATAATTCACTTAATATTATATCTGGATTTGGCACTAAATCTAAAAGAGCTGCTAAAAACATATCACCTGATATGCCCGAATTACTAGTATCAATATATAGAGTTTTCATTTCAAATTTTCCTTATATGATATATATTTATTATTTAATAACACTAATTTCAACAGATTAACAAAGTCGAATATAACTAAAAATAATTAAATTCATATTATTATATTTTATATAAAGAATTAGTAAAAATAATTTAAATGTTTTAATAATCGGGCAAATTTTCCTTTCTTTTAGATGATAAAATATTGGATAAGAAGATTTAATTATTATTTTTTGTATAGTATTAATAATAAGAAAATTCTTATATGGATCATATGAGCGAATTAGAAACTATTAAATGTTATTTATCTCAATTACCAGCAACTGTTCTAAATCTATTAGGTGTCGAATCTCCAAAACATATCCCAGAACCCGTTCAGCCAATTTTAGATAAGTATAAAGACATTGATCGTTTAACTATCAATTTAATTGATAATTTTGGCTTATTTGAGCTTACGTATATAAAACCAAAATGGATAATAACTAACTCTGAAGTAATGCTGTTATTAAGTACAAAAAATCCTTATACTCTTGGAGTTTTTCATCAGATACTCTTCGGGGGATTTGAATTTGAGCCCAATGGGTTTCATTTACTTAAGTATCTTAATGAAAATGGTAAAAAATCTTGCTTTGTTGCTAGGAAAAAGGATTTAGAGCGCTATGACGGGGGTACTCCATCTGTTCCGAAGGATACTGATATGTCAACATGGGTCGAATCTGCTAAGATTATAAATACGCATGATCTCTCTTGGATGCATTATTTGGATTTTGAAAATCTTCATAAACAACAATCACGATTAAAGCAGAGAACGCCAGAAGATTTAATAGAAAAATTAATTAATCGCACTGATAAATGGATATTGAGTAATTACAAACAACTTAGAAAGAATTCATTAATGATAATTTTAGGGGACCATGGACGGTCAAAGTTAAATTTAGAATATGCAGGCAAGATTGCCCAATGGCGTGAAGCAAGTGTTCCCATTGCCATTTTTATAAGGAAATGATTAAATTTTAATTCTTAAGAAATCAGGTTTAATATGGGAGAAGAAAAAGAAGGATATAAACGTTTTACTATTTCACTTCCACAAGACTTATATGAAGAATTTGAATCTTTTAGGGAAAAACTAGAGATGTCAAGATCTGATTCTATTCGTAAAGCAATGTATTCTTATATGGTTAGTGATAAACATATAACATCTACAACTGGAAGCGTTATTGGATGCATTACAATGATATTAGCTCATGAACATTTTAATCCTGATCGTCAACATACACATGAACATTCAAGTAGTGATACACATCCTCATGCACGAGAACATGCTCGAGATTATGATCATCCTCACGATCATAAACAAATTGATGATCTTGAACAACAACATGATCATGAATATACTTCACAGCCAATATATGCCAATGTTCAACAAACAGATCACATTCTTAAAAATGATATTCAGCATCATTATAGGGAAATTATTGTATCAACCATGCATGTTCATTTAGAATTTGATAAATGTATGGAAATCGTTGCTGTTTCAGGACCATATGAGAGGGTAAAAAAATTGAAAACTCGACTCCAAAAATTAAAGAGTGTGATATCAATTGGATTTTTCTTGGTTGATAAAGGTAATGAACCAATCGTGAAAAGAGAGGATAAGAAGAAATAAAATAAATGATTCCTACTTCTTAGAGAAAGAAAATAAGATAAGGCGATTTGGAGGAATATTTATTCATTTCTTTGAAAAAAGGTTATGTGTGTTATACATCATTTAAATTTGCTGAAATTTAAAATCTAATACTGCGATAATTTATTAATTTCCATTTAAAAAGAGAGAAAAAAATATAAATAGATAAAAAAAAAACTCGAATTATATTGATATTATATTAAATTTGACTAAAGATCTTTTTCTTGAACCGTTTTTCTGCCATTTGCTTTAGCTCGAGCAATCGCTTTGTCGAGTACGCCAATTATTGCGTTATTTAGAGAATCACCGTCTATTAAATCACCACTGGTGTTACATCCTTTACCTTTAATATATTCTCTAACTTTGCTCTTTACAAATAATGCTTCAACTGAGCCTGCTTTTTTTGCCATTTTTTATTCCTCCTATAATAGTTAGTTTTTAATTAATATTTTTTTTAAATTTAAATATTGATTAGTTAAGCTTCCTTTTAAACTTTAAGGTTAAGTCATCATAGAATGTTAATAATGTCGGTCTAAATGCATTTTTTACCTTATGTTGAATCATTAAAATTTTGAGCGTTAATTTAATTCCTATTAAAATTTAAAGCCAATTTGGGTATATAAAACATTTAATTTCCAAATTAATCTCAATAATCTTAGATCTCTACATAATCCAGGTATATGCAAATCAATAATAAGATATTATTTATTCATTAGTTACCATTGGTTTGTAGCAATTAAGTAAAAAAAGTCAAACAATTAGAATAATAAAAAAAAAAGGTATTTAATTTTTAGATTTATTTTTGCTTATCTCTTATTTTTTTCTCTTTTTCATAACCACGTATATAAGTCCAATAACAGAGACTAAAGAAACTCCAATGAGGACGGGAATTTCATAGCCAGGGATTGGTCCTTCCATAGGTTCAGTTTGGTAGAAAATCGTGTCTCCGTCTTTCATTTGAGTAGGTCCATCACCTGCTTTGGGGAAAACCCATTCCCAATCGTCTAATTCATCCGGATCATCTTCCGATCCAGGGGTTATGTAATTCTTAATCATATCCTTGGGATCTTGTTGATCGTCTAAGTATTCGATTTCAACAGTTACAACCCCGGCGTCATCAACCTCAACATCAACATTGGCATAAATGTATACTGTTTCACCGCCTAAAGGAATTATAATATCAGGATTAATTGTAGGTTGTAAGTATAGACCGTATGGAATTACGGAAATCCCATCGTATACTCCAACCGCATTGGGTACGCCAAATAGTCCTAACCAATCTTCACCATATGATATCCAGGGTATTTTATAGGGTCCTTCCCTTATGTTGAACTCTTTTACAGCTTTCTTTATAAAGTCCGCTGCAGGCCCACTGCAAGGCTGTCCTGCTTCGAGTAGTTGTAAAAGATACCCGAATTTATCCGGAAGAGCAGAGAGTGTATTATATTTAATTTGGCTTACAACGTAGATTGAAAATATGTAGGAGGCTACTGCAGCTTGGTCATTGATACTACCGAGAAGACCTCTTAGTGCGACGCCGGCAGGACCGGCAGCAGTAAGATACCCATCCCATGTAGCATTCAATGCAGGTAATTTAGTATCACCATAATACAAGAAATCCATAATTAAACCATCCATATAAGCAGTTAACTCATCTGTGATATCATCACATTTATCAACGATATACTGTCCTAATGCACGCACGTTATAAAAGGAATCAACCCAATCCCGAGGATCGAGAAGGTAGGGAACTTCATCATCATCAGTGTCAGGATCTGAGTTATCAAATTCTTCAGCTGGATCTAAGAAATCCCATATTTCCCTTTCTAAAATGGTTCCATCATATTTATCTGCATATATCCCCATCAACACATCCCAAGAACTAATGCTCAAATCTGCTAATGTATCAGCATTAACAGTAGCGTTAGCTATTGAATCTCCGGGAAGTGTTAGATTTGTTACATACTCCATCATTTCTATCATAGGGGGAAGGGTATCAACAAATTGGGTGATATTTCCCAACTCCCATAATGTTAGTCTTATTTCGTCTGCGCTCGCTTCAAAACCAACTGCTTCATAAACCCATACTGATTCATACTTTATTAGATCTTCATCAGTTTCCCAATCAATTATTTTCATTTGTGATCTCGCACCCACTACGTCGGCGTCCCCTGCTTTTATATCCTTAATGTCAAATTTCTTGCCTAAGTGATCTTCCATTTCATCCTCGTCATATACTGTGACTTCTGTATCGTCAAGTGTCATTCCTTTTGCCTCTGCGGGAATATCTGGTGGCTCATATCCTTGTACTGGGCTCACCATACTCGCAGAACTCATGAGAAAAATAGAGATAAAAATTATTGCATATATTAATTTTCTTTTCATTTTGCTTTCATCCAATTTTTTATCTTTATTGTTTTTTTTATAAATTTCGTTATTTACTATTTTGCTGTGAATCTTTTTAAATATATCTAAATATCTTCTTTTTTTGCAATCATAGCTGATTATTTTTCGTGATATTTAATTTGATAATTTTGACTGTATCTTCGAGAACATAACGAATAAATTTCTCAGCAGAATATATACCCGCGATCTATGATCAATGTAATTATTAAAATGTTATCAAGAGGAAAATAATTAATGTAAGGAAGGGAACGTTACCATCTAAAAATAATTCATTTATCCCCTAATGTAGGAAAAAATAGCAATAATAATAAAAAAAAAGGGTTAATTAATATTTAAAATTATTTTCCTTCTTGGTATTTTATCTTTCCTCTTTTTCATGATGACATAGACTACTGCGAGAATTGAAATTCCAGAAACACCCAATAAGATGGTTATTTCATAGCCCGGAATTTGATCGACTCCACCTGCTTGCCACAAGATTGTGTCGCCTCGTGTCCAAACACATGCACAACTGCCTATGTCACCGAAGGTTAGGGTCAATTCGAAATCCTTAAGCTCATCCTCTCCCTCACCCCTGAAGAAGGGGTATAATATTAGCCATTTCGTTCTAAACTTTATGATATTATAAAAGAAAAGCTAAATGAGTGATTCTTACAAAAAAACTTTAGTTGTAAGATGACAACCCCTGCAAGGGTTTAGGTTATAAGTTTTTTTTGATGTGAGTAGTATTTTGAAAGAGAACATATTTATCTCCTTTTTTAGGTTTAATATTTATATTTATAGGAATTAACCTAAGATATTTACCAAAAATGCGATTATTTTAATAGATTAAAGACTTTTTTAACATTAATTTAAATATAATTGTTAGGTGTGTTTTATTACAGAGTCAAGACAACTAGCACAGGATGATACAAAAAAAGTCATAATCAAAACAGCAGTAGTTGCAATAATTGCAATTATAGTTTTTGTTTCCATAGTAACCTATCTATATTACCCCCCGATCGATGCAAATGAAACTGATTCTAGAGATAGTGATGATGATAGCGGTGATGACACTGGAGGAAGTTGAGGGCCAACTAATTGTAGTGTTTCAGTTAAACCATTTGTTACAAATTTCAAGGTTCCTAATACAAAGATTCTTAAATATGGTTATGATTGTAAGTTTTAGAATAGTAGCAAAAAAATTTCCAATTTGAATGAGTCTTGTAAAAAAATGTTAGTTACAAGAGGACTACCCTTGTATGGGTTTTGGTATAAATATTAAATTTTATTATAAAAAAAAGTAAAGAAATAATGTTAAAATTATTCCTCACGTAGAGCTTTAATCAGTAGTAAATCATTTCCAGATAAGATCTCTAACATAGCTCCCCCTGCGGTTGAAATAAATGATACTTCGTCTGCTTTTCCAGACATAACAGCAGCAGCACCCATTTCTCCTCCACCAATTAGTGTTAGCGTATAATTTTCTTTTGTAGCTTTAACCATTGCATCAACCATATCATTTGTGGCTTTACGTAAGACTTCCTTTTCAAATATTCCCGGTGGGCCATTAGCTATAACGGTTTTACATTTCATTATTATTTCATTAAAATTAGCGTCTCCAGGTTTAAGCTCTTTAATTTCTTGGGTTGCGACTTCTCCATGGATGTCCTTAACAAATTTTTCAGGACGCCCTAATTACTTCTCAATTTCCTTAGCGTGTACATCTAAATCTATAAAATCATCATTTCCAGGACGTGATTGATGTGCAACACCCAGAATTCCCGTGATTATCCCAATTATTAAAATTTTATCAAGAAGAAAAGAACTAATGAAAGGGACTTTTACCTCTAAAAATAATTGCTTTCTCTCCAATAATGTAGGAAATAATAGCAATAAAGTAATAAAAAAAAAAGTTTTAATTAATTATTTAAAATTACACTTCTTTGGGTATTTTACCTTTTTCTCTTTTTCATGATGACATAGACCAGTGCGAGGACTGAAATTGCTGAAACACCTAATAGGATGGTAACCTCATAGCCAGGAATCTGATCAACTCCACCTGCTTGCCAGAGGATAGTGTCTCCACGCTTGAAAACAGGGTTTGGACCTCCAGTATCAACACCAATAGTGACAACCAATTCCCAATCTTTTAATTCGTCTGAATCCTTTACCGATTTGCCTCTAGCTATATCTCTAGGATCAAGTTGACCGTCCTGATATTCGATTTCAAAAGTAACAACGTTGCCTTCCACACTTACATCACAATATACATAAACGTGGGTGGATTCTGCGGAGTCAAGAGGTTCACCATATCGAGTCGTTCTACCAGTAGCAATGGAACTCACTTCAGTACAGGCATCGTCACCATCCACTCCATAGCTAAGCTGTGGTAATTGAAATAACTCATCATCTTTGATATTAAAATCCTCTACATGATGGTTTAAATAATCATCCCCAGGAGCCGCCATTGGCATCTCTTGGATAAAACCCATCATCATGGCTAATTTATTATCGAATGGAAGGTTCTCAACAGCTGCTGCCATACTTTTAAATCCATTATCAATCTGATTGAAAAGGCCATAAGCGATATCTCCAGACCAATCTGTAGGAGTACCAGGAGTAATACCAGAAATGTCTCGGGTCGAACTTGGACCATCCCAAGCAGACCAGTCTTTTGTTTTAACTAGCGTATCCATTGTATCCAAATATCCAACAGGATCAGGGGTACCACCAGGTGCATACCCAAAAGCAGCCAATACAACTCCTGCAATTGTTGCGTTGATTATACCATATAACTTCCTTGCGGCGTTATCAGTAAAATTATTTGTCGGGTAATCATCGACCACAGCTGAGCCAGCAAAAATATTACTAGTTAATACGGTGTCAAATGCATTACTTAGAGTACTAAAACCGGCTAGAATGTTTCCTTTAATGGACTTTAATTCATTAAAAATGTCTAACCGGTCACTAGGATCGTAAAATATTGGACCCCAATCATCTTCATCCAAATCAGGGCTTTTTACACCCCATTTTTCGTCGGTTTCCCAGTCTTCATCAAACTCCCATTTATCTCTTATAATCTTGGTTCCATCATATTTATCAGCACCTGCAGCTGCCAAGAGTTGGTCTATATCCATTATGTTATTCAAAAATTGTAATAGTACGCCATCTCCTAGAATTGCTGGTACGTTAAACGGGGCTCCCATTCCTGCAGCAAGATCGAAAAACGTATCATTAAATCCCGGAGTGTGAGCAGGGTTAGTAAAGTTACCAAGTGTTGCCATTCCCCCGGCCATTGCTGCAGTCATCATGAATACAAACGGTTTTGCTGGAGCATCTGAAGTAGGACAAGTAGTAGCGGAGGAAAGTGCTGCATAAGCAGGGTCAGGGCCAGTAAAACCTGGTGTGGTAGTTCCGTTTGTTTTGCTTGCATCTGGCCATGTGCCAAACATATTGTTCATATCTGAAAGTTCAGCGATTTTTTGTCTTAATGTTATAATTGCATCATTTGCAGCTGTATCTGAACCCAGAAGTCTTTTTTCAACAAATTTCAACTCTTCATCATCTTCGAAATCTATAAATTGAGTCATGCTTCTAGCACCAACGACATCAGCGTCTCCAGCTTTCCAATCAGTTATACTACTACCTTTACCCATACTATCTTCCCATGCTTCTTCGTTGTATATCTTTACTTCACCTTGAAGGTCCATTCCTATTGCCTCATCTGGAATGCCTCGTGAATAACCATGTACCGCTTGAACTGGTTGAAACATAGAAGCTGTGCTTACGAGAAAGAGAGTTATAAATAAAATACCATATATTATTTTTTTTCTCATTTTGCTTTCATCAAAATTTTTTTATTTGTTTTAATGTAAAGTTAGTTATAATTTATTTTGCCTTAACTCTTTTTAAATGTATCGATATTTGTTTGACTAATAAATGAGTTAAATCGAAAAGTTTTAAAAGACCCTACCAACAAAAGTACTAAATTAATTATCAATAAATATTCTAAAATGTCTAAAAAATATTATTAGCTCTAAATTAATAAGAATAAGTGGGATTTCAATTTAGTAAATGATAATTTGATAATAACTTTTACAACTTAAGTCTAGCCTTCACTCGGTCATAATTTTTTTAAGATCATTGTTGTTTACTCTTGACCTTGTGTATCTTAAAATTAAAAGTAGTGCTTTTTATAATTTTATACTCAAAGATTCTATATGATCATCGAAAAAAAAACAAAACCATCATCTATGATACGAAGATCCTCCTCCGAAAAGAGTATTCATTACTTATTTATCTTTAATAAGGCGGGAATTTGTTTGTACGGGAAAAATTTCACGAGTGTGTACAAGCTAATAGATAAGCAATTATTATCCTCATTTTTTACTGCCCTGAGAGCATTTACTAAGGAAGTTATAGGCACCAATATTAAGACTGTAGGGATGGGAGATGTTAAATTCGTATTAATTAGGAGAAAACTCGTGTATTATGGTATCCTATGTAATTCCCACGAAAATTTAATGTTATTAGAAAATATAATCTCAAAAATTAATTTTAGATTTATTGAATATGTAAACAAACATAAGATTAATATGGACGTTGAATATATTTACGATAAAAGCTTAAATGTTATAATCGACGAAATAGTAGAGAATATTCTAAGTAAGGAATTTGATTTAGAAAAAGAGCTAAAGATTATTGAAGAATTAAAGAAATTAGCCTTAGAAGATGAAATAAATGGAATTGTTTTGCTTACCGATAAAGGAAAAGTAATATATTCTTCTCTTGATCAATTATATCTAAATAATTTTCTCAAAGAAGTAGAATTTCGAGTCAAAATTTTTAATAATTCAATATTAAAACTATTTTATACCTCTAAAAATAAGGAATTAATCTTTTCAGAATATGTGGAAAACCTTTATTTCATAATTCTAGTATTTAACTCAGAAATTAAGTTTGGGATCGCAGATTTATATTTGCAAAAAGCGGTGAAAATAATTAAAAATGGCATTAATCATCAGGAAATGAATACAATGAATTTGGATTCTCTTTTTCAAAATATCCAAGGACTATAGCATGATTTTATTTTGAGAAGATATTCATCTACTGAGAACCCTAGGGTTTTTTCTGCTCTTCTTAAAGCTCCAAAGGAAGCACCATTTGAATAATAATTTAATAATAAATTAAATACTTCTTCATTTCCTAAAGAAAGTAATGTTTGCAATCTGGCATTATTCATAATTAATTTAGGATTTTGAAATTTCAATTTAATAGAGGGTAAGTGTTTTAATTCGGTTTCAATTTTTTTGAATTTTTGCCGAAAAGAGTTAAAATTTATTTCTTGATAAAAGTCTACCTTCTTCTCATAGGGGGTATTTAGTTTTGGAATTAAAGGATTTATATTTACTCGGAGTGTATTTTTTTCAAATCCTAACTCGCTAACTTTTTTTAGAAAAATGATTATATTATTAATATCATCTTCAGTTTCATCAGGTAATCCTATTAAAAAGTAAAATTTTACGTTTTTAATCTTAGATTTTTTTACCTTCATTAGGACAGAAAAAATTTGTTCATCGGAAATCTTTTTCCCTAGACTAAATCTTAGTTTTTCTGAACCTGATTCTGGCGCAATGGTAATGGTGTTAATATTACTTTTCTCAAGAATTTTTATAATATTTGAGGTTAGATGTTCAATTCTAATCGATGGAACAGTTAATCTTTTACCTTTCCTTAATATATATTCACATATATCATAGAATTTAGGATGAGACGAGACGCAGGGACCTATTAAGCTAATAGTCTCGAAATCTGAATATTTAATTCCCTCTTGAATTGCTCTTTTTATATCTTCAAAGCTCCTAATTCTATATGGATAATTATGAAAAGAGGAGATGCAAAATTTACATTGAAAAGGACACCCTCTATTAATTTCGAGAAAAAAATTTTCTTCAAATATAGTTTGTACGCCTGATGATTTAGAAATTAATTGGAACTCAGGAACAGGCGATTCGTCAAGGTTTTCTAGAATGACTCTATTTACTTTGTTATTAAGAGAAGGGACAAAAATCCCCTCAATTATTTTAATTCGATTTAATAATTCTTGGAGATCAATTTCTTTGGATTTATAAAGTAAGATTGTTTTTAACATGTCTTCGAGTTTCATTTCTACATCACCGATAAAACAAAAATCAAAAATCTTACTTAGAGGCATCGGATTAGACGTAATTACTGGTCCACCTCCGATAATGATTGGATAATTTACGTTTCCCTTGTCCAACTCTTTTTTACGATCTGCATGAGTTAAAGGTATCCCCGCCTTTTCCAATATCCATAGTATATTTTTAAAATCATTTTCAAATTGAACGGAAAATCCTAAAATATCAAATTCATTGGGATGAACTTTATTTTCAATACTTCTAAGGATATTCTCTGAGGAATAATCTTTAGATGCCGGAAATGTTATATTGTCAGGTAAGAATATTCGTTCACAGACAATATTATCATAACAATTAATTAAATAGTAAAGAAGCCTGATTGAATATGAGGACATTCCGATTTTATAGGTATTTGGATATACTAAACCAAACGATAAATCAATATTTCGCCAATCTTTAATAATTACATTTTCTCGGTACATTAATAAAAAATTTCCTTTCCTTTAGGTGATAAAAATTTAATCTAATTATTAGAACCCAATTATTATTGGTTAATCCCTTTTTCGGTCTTAAGTTTTTTTATTTCTTCAACAATTAAAGGTAAAATTTTTCCTGTTTTGTGATGAATAACAACTGTTGCTTTATCGTCTAAATGAGTCGGGTGATCGTTAACAATTATTAATTTACCTCCTTCGTTTAACGTATAAAGAGGTAAATCGCATACAGGAGCTACTGTAAGTGAAGATCCCGCGATCAACATTACATCTGCTTTTTCTGACAATGCTTTTGATTGGTATATTTCGAAAGTGGGTAAGCTTTCTCCAAATAACACAACGGAAGGTTTTAGTGGAGTAGCACAAATATCACAGCTAGGTGAATTCGTTTTTTCTCTTTTTAGTTTATTTAAAATTTGCTCCTTTGTATAAGACGCTCTACATCCTAAACAGCTAAATCGGTTAACACTTCCATGCACTTCGTATACTAAAACTGAACCTGCTTTTTGGTGCAATTCATCAATATTTTGAGTTATTATACTTTTAATTATATCCATGTTTTCTAATTCTGCCAACGCAATATGTCCAAGGTTTGGTTCGGCATTAAATATTTTAGGAGCAAGTTTTTCTGCCATTTTCCAAAATTTAGACGGATCTTTAATAAAACTGTCAATCTGTGCATAGATTTCAGGCTTATATTTCTCCCAAATACCATCATCTCCTCTAAAATCTGGAATACCTGACTCAGTTGAGACTCCTGCTCCTGTTAATGCAATTGCACTTTTAGAGTTTAAAAGCAATCTTGCCGCGTCATGAATCTTTTTCTTTTCCATTTGCATTAATATTTTATTTAAATCATTTCAAACTAATAACTTTGAGCATGTTAAATTATAAAAGTTAATAGCTAGAATTACCCCAAAATTTACTTCTCAATTAAACGCAAAAGATTAAAATGTATAAAAATATTATTCTTGCAAAACCTTAATTAATTAAACTCCTATCCCTAAAATTTGTACTCATAATGATAACAGGTTACTCAATTATTCTAGAAAATGATATTCTGTATTGTTCTAATGAATACAAATATGCTGATTTTGAAATTATTCTATTCGTCGAAAAACTATTGAGAGCTCTTAATCCTAAACAAACATGGCGATTAAATAATATCCTCTTAGAAGCCGGTACAAAAGAACGCATGATAATTATGCACTTTATCACAAAACTAAAACAAAATCTATTCTTCTGCATAACCGGCGATTTCAAAGGTAATTCTTTAGAATCACGTAAAATGATTGATGAGTTTTTTGAAAAAGTGAAAGCATACTATAAAACTATTGACGCTCTAAAACATTGTTCTGAAAAACAAGTTTTTAGAGAGATACTCAAAATTATAACCTATTATCTCTGGGAGAAATTTGCCCCGCTTTTTGAAAAAGAACAAATAAAGAAGGATGTCGATGCCTCAGTAAAAAATAAAATCTTATATTGCGGAATTTCCACCCAAGGTTTACCAATAGTTTCTCAATTACATGATAAAACGTTATTAAATAATTTAGATAAGGAAATCAACGATGAGAACGTTGAGTTGTTTAATTCTAATATTTCAGCACAATTAGCGACTATTGCAATGAATACGCTAATACGGGCGAAAAAAAACATTAAGGAAATTCATATAGTAGATACCGAAGATAACCATCAGAAGAAAATTATTTTATTCGAAGATGTACATAATTACTCCTTAGATTTTTTCGCATCTGGTAATTTATATAAGATTAAGGAAGCAATGAAACAATTGAAAAACAAGATTTTTGCAGAGGATATTTTACGTAAAGACTTTTTAGGAAATTTAAAACCTTATAAATATTTATCTCATTATTTTTCGGATATGGAGACTGACTTTTGAGCAATACTTAAAAGTTGTTAACAATCTAACCTTTAGCTTGTTCTTTTATTCTCTTTTCAATCATTCGTTTTAACTTAGTAAATTTAGGCGATTTATCTGTATAGTCAATTTCACTAAGAGCTCGTTCTTGATATGCTTGAACAAGTTTATTAGAAAGATTTTCCCAAGCTCGACATATTTCTAAAGTATCTTCATCATTACTTAAAAGACTCTCATGAGACATAATTCGTAAAAATTCAAATGCTACATCTTCTACTATATCATCATCTGCACCTTTAAGTAGATCTCTTACAAACTCATCTGCAGGATACCATTCTTTAACTTTGGTGAAATCACGGTGAATTTGCGTAAGCAATAAATTTCTCGGGCCCTCCCATAACTCCATAATCATGGAATCGCGATGAAATCGTGGAAGAGATAAAAAATCATCCATAATACCATGTCCTCCAAAAAATGATATTGCCTTGCGTATCATTGCGGGTGCTCCGTCTGCTACCACGATTTTTTGAAGCATAATTAGTTCACGTAGCCTAAAACGACGCTTTTTTTCCTCAAGATCTCCGGTATTTTCTAAATCTTTAATTCCTGTGATGAGATTTTCACCGAAATGAATATATTCTGAATATAATTTAAAGGCTCCAGCAGCGCTTCTCTTAGCAAACTGATTAATGTCATTTATCTGGTTAATCATAAGTGGAAAAGATGATAATGGTACCCCGAATACCGTTCTAAATTGGGCATATAAAGTCGCTTCGCGTGCTACTTTTAAAGCCCCAGCGGACAAACCAAATGCAATATGAAGTCTTGATAATGAAAGGACAATTCCAACTATATTCCGCAAACCATTTTCAAGTGGACCTATAGGATAACCAACTGCACCATTATATGTAATTTCCGCGGTTACTAACTCTGCAGTTCCAAGTTTTTGTTTAAGCCTATCAATGGTGTACGAATTTCGTATTTCTTTTTCTTTATTTCCAGGAAGCCATGAGGGAACTACGAATACTGCTACTTTGGTAGAGGAATCCTTTCCTTTTGGTTTCGCAGTTACAACTGAATAATCAGCATGTGCTGCTGAACAGAAAAATTTTTGCCCATATAATCGCCAACAATTTGAAATCCCATCAGGACCTTCTTGTTCTTCGAAAACTGCTTCCACAAGATTAGCGGGAACATCACTTCCCCCTTGAATTTCACTTACAAATTGCGATCCTATTCCATAGTCACCAGCGCTATATTCTCCCGATCCATTTCGGACGTGTTCGAGAATCTTGGTTGCTTCATCCCCAAGAGTCTCTTCATACCGTCGCATTATCTCCACCATTCCATGAGTACACGCAATTGGACACATTACACCTGCTTCACTTAGCTGATACAGTAGAAACATTTTAACAAATTTACTCCACGGAGTATTTCTGTTAGGATCGAAAAGTCCAAGACTAAAAATTTCGCGTTCCAAAATTTCAGTCTCTAAGCACCGCTTTATTCGGTCTATCCTATGGTTATGAGCATCATAGTTCTGGACTATGGTACATTTTATTCTATTTTCTAATTTGTTGGCCTCGTTAGCTAAGTCTTTAAATCTAAAGGAGACATAATCGGAAAGTGCACGAAGATCTCGCTCAATTGGTTCCACCTCATCTGTTGGAACATATTTCCTAACAAGTGCTTGGAGGAATTCATCATCCTTATAATAATTAAAATTCTCCCTTACAAACAAATAATCGTCAAAAGAGTAAACATTATTTCTATTTCCTTCTTCTAAATTTTGAGCACACATAATTCTAAGGTTTTAATTTTGTATTGTATTTATGGAACTTGAATTAAATCTGATCTATTTAAAATATTATTTTTCTTAGATACTTAAATATTACCTAAAGAATAATATAAAATCAGTAATTTAAAAGGGGCTAGTAGATCAATATAATAAGAATTAATTAAAAGAGGAAAATTTGAACATTATTCCTTCTCTTCTTTAGATTCATCAGAGCTTTCATTTTTTACTTTCCCTTCTTTAGATTCATCAGAGCTTTCATTTTTTACTTTCCCTTCTTCAGATTCATCAGAGCTTTCATTTTTTACTTTCCCTTCTTCAGATTCATCAGAATTTTCTTTTTTTACTTCCTCTTCGTTATTGGAAGCTTCTTTAATTTCTGAAGGTGCAGGAGCTCTTGTGGGAGCCCTAGTTTGTGTAAATTTCTTTACATTTATGCGCTCAGTTCGCTTTATATCGCTCTTTCTTGATCGTTTAACATCAACTTCAATAATATCAAATCCGTCATCAGTAACCTCTTGATCTTCACTACCTTCTGGATATGAGACCAATTTGCTTTTGATAACAGTGGCACTTGATAAAGGATAGATAGTTTTAGCCACGCGACCGATCTGGCTTTGAAATTCACCAAAAATCATCCCATTTATGAATTTTTCATGATTCAGAGATATAGCGAATTCCTTTAAGATGTCTCTCATAATTTTACGGACTATAATTTGTTGAGAACTCCTAGCTCTCTTTATTGTAATGCAAATGGTTGAGACTCGAAAAATAAAACCATCCTTTGTTGTTAAATTTTGAATTGTAGCTATTTTTGTACTACCACGACCAATTAGAGAGCGGATATAATCGTTAGTATAGGAATGTCCAATAAAAATAGTATTACACTTTTTTGCTTCTTCATTTAAACTTGTTACCTTATATTTTAACTTTAGATTAATATCATTAAAATCATCAGTAAAATCAAATAACAAATTTTCTATTGTTCTTCCCACAATATTTTTTTCTAAACCTATAATTTCACCTATAGATTTAAACTTAAAGCTCTTTGGCGCAATTATTTCATACCACGCCTTATCTTTGTAGGATACTTTTTTTAATACGGCTTTTTTTTTCCTTTTTGCTCTTTGTTGACTCATTTTTATTACTACACTTTACTTAATTATATTAATGGATTATCTCGCTGGAATTTTTTTTCAACTTTTTTTTCTTAAAATTCATTCCTATTAACGTTATATCTATAAATGTTTATCTTTTATCTTTTATATTTTTTTTTATATTTTTCTTATTGG
>SDBT01004601.1_pt1 | contig 23377 bp, 14 predicted proteins | sample 2277101 | NCBI WGS metagenome assembly SDBT01 (sample SAMN10404973, study PRJNA504765) | marine sediment metagenome | isolation source: marine sediment core GS10_PC15, 103 cmbsf | place: Arctic Ocean: Southern Knipovich Ridge | collected 2010 | reverse complement strand
AAATACAGTTTCCAGTCTTGCTCTAAGAGCAAATGAAATTGCAGTTACAATCAGAGCAATGCAACTTGCAAAAAATAATCGTTTAGAATTAATCTGATTTTTCATCGTGTTTGTTATTTAATGCTTACTATTCAAATCCAAACTTAATCAAAAAAAATAATTTGTCTTTAGTCCTTTCATGACAGGTTTTTTCGCAGGAATCTTCAATAAGTGATACAATTTTGATTTTAATATTTAGCATTATCTCCATCCTGATCAAAATCTCCGGCTGTGATGGAATACCAGATACCGTGCATGGATTCAATTTCAGGTAGTTCTTGATCAAAATCAAACGGCCTCACTACAGAGGCTGGGAATGGAGATATAGGAAGCTCTGTACCTGTAAATGAACCATTGATGTTTTCATAAAGATAATGTATATACTTCTGTTCATCCCGATTCTCATAACCGCCTGCTAATGCAATGATATCATTGTCCCCGTCCTGATCTACATCTATTATTGCAAAGTCTGATTCAGAGAATTCTTTAAGATTGGTTAAGCCTTCAATTTCTGTTTCTTTAAACTTATTTCCATCTCGCAAAAAAACCCTGGTGGGCAATTTGTTTGTTGCTCCTACAATAATATCTTCAAGACCATCATTATTAAGATCTCCCTTTTGCATACGTGGTCCAATCTGTGAAAACTTGTGAGGAATTATGTTTTGAGAATAATAGAAATCTATAAACTGAGAACCCGAAACTTCTTAATACAGTTTCTCTTCCTCACAACATTTTTAGATTTATGAATATATGATATACAGCAGTGTATATTAGATGTTCTAAAACATAACTGAAAGATCTTGTTTCATTGTTAAATTTTCGGTAAAATTGTATGATACAATAAATGAGATTAAAATAACTATTTCATTTATTATCATATAAACCATTACTTTAAAATCTAAAACGATTTAATGCATTCTGCTAATCCTCCTTCATGAAAAAGAAAACATCACTGAATGATATTGCCAAGAAATTAGGCGTATCCAAAACATTGGTTTCTATGGTTTTAAACAATCATGGGGATGAAAAGGGAATCAGTAAAGTAACACAAAAAAAAGTCTGGAAAGTAGTCGAACAACTCAATTACAAACCAAACCTTGTCGCTAGGGGACTCAGGCTGGGGAGTTCCAAAACCATTGGATTAATTGTAGCCGATATATCTAACAATTTTTTTTCAACCATCGCCAGGAGTGTGGAAGATTCAGCCAGTAAAAGGGGTTATAATGTTATGTATATGAGTTCGGATGAAAACGAACAAAAAGAGATCGATCTTATTAACATGTTGAAAGAAAGGCAGGTTGATGGCCTTATTCTGGCAACTGCATTAAAAAACACGGATGAAATAGTACGGTTGAAACAGGAGCATTTCCCTTTTGTCCTTATCGACAGGTACTGCCCTAACATTAAAACAAACTTCGTAATAGTGGATAACCGTATGGGGGCATTCAGTATGACTGAGCATCTGATTAAATGTAAACACCATAAGATAGGTTTGCTTCGGATATCTCCTTCACATATCTCGCCAATTGTCGATCGTGTCCGGGGTTACAAAAATTCTCTTAAGAAGCATGGCATTCGAGTGGATAAGAGACTGATACGGGAAATACCTTATGGTAAAATCAAACAGACAATAGAAACGGAATTGAAGAAGTTGCTGAGACCACCTTTAAGAGTGGAAGCCATCTTTTTTCTCAATAATATGCTGGCAATTGCAGGAATCGAAGTACTCCATAAAATGGGTCTGAGAATTCCCCAAGATGTTGCTGTTGTGAGCTTTGATGATATTGAGCTTTTTCAGTATTCTTATCCAACCATTACTTCCGTTGCTCAACCTATTGAAGAAATTGGTAAAAAAGCCGTAGAGATTCTAAAAGAGGAAATCGACCAGGGCGGAAGAATGAAATTGAAGAAACAAATTATTCTTTCAACAGAATTGGTATTAAGGCGATCATGCGGATGTTTTTTGACTTAATTACAGTTAGATAGAGATCCCACAAAAATATTATTATTAGATACAGCCAAATTTTTTTCATATGAAGACACATATTCCTCAATTATTTACAATTCTATTGTTCATCAGTTCAGGAATCAGTAGAAGTTATGCAAAAACCCACAGGAGAATGAATTATTTTTAGTACAAAATGGAAAAACAGACTATAGAATCATTATTTCCAGAAATGCCGGTGAAACTGAGAAAAATGCAGCTACCGAGTTTCAACGGTATATCAGGGAAATAAGTGGAGCAAAACTTCGCATTATAACAGATAAAAGAAAAATCAGTGAATATGAGATTATTTTAGGCAGAAACAGACATATGGAAGAGATATACCAATCAATGAAATATGATAATCTGGAAGAGGATGGATTTACCATTTTAACTCATGATAAAAAATTAATCATAGCAGGAGGAACTCAAAAGGGGTTGATCTATGGGGTTTATACCTTTCTTGAGAAATATCTTGGTTGCAGGATATATAGTTCAAAAGTTAAAATAATTCCAAATCCGGAAACATTGCGTTCGACCAGATAAATGATACTCAGGTTCCGGTTATTAAGTTCAGGGAAGACTATTACCGTGATGTTTATGATCCTTTGTTTATGGACTGGCACAAGCTTGACAGCCACAGGGATGAATGGGGTTACTGGGTTCATACATTTCATCTTCTTGTTCCGCCTGAAGAGTATTTCGGGGAACATCCCGAATATTACGCAATGCTCAACGGACAAAGGGTGCCACATACTCAATTATGCTTAAGTGACACCAATGTTTTTAACCTTTTGGTAAGCAACCTTCAGAAAAGAATTGAAGAAAATCCAAAAGCGCATTATTGGTCGGTTAGTCAGAATGATACTTATGGGTATTGTCAATGCACTGAATGTCAGGCTATTGACAGCAAAGAAGATTCACATAGTGGTTCGGTTATACATTTTGTTAATAAAGTTGCAGCGAAATTTCCTGATAAAACCATTTCAACGCTGGCTTATCAATATTCAAGGTCGGCCCCGAAACATATTGTTCCGGCCGATAATGTGAATATTATGTTTTGCAGCATCGAGTGTAACAGGAGCAGGCCTATTATAACGGATCCTTCCAGTGAATCTTTCCGGAAAGATATGGGAGATTGGAGTGCAATAACAGATAACATAGTTGTTTGGGATTATGTCATTCAGTTTCAAAACCTGGTTAGTCCTTTCCCAAATCTTCGTGTTTTGCAGCCGAATATTCGATTTTTAGTTGAGAATAATACCAAAGCAATGTTTCAGCAAGGGAACCGGGAAGCAGGCGGTGAGTTTGCAGAATTGAGAGCATACCTGATTGCCAAGCTCCTCTGGGATCCTTATATTGATATTGATTCTGTTATGAATGATTTTCTTTTTGTTTATTACGAAGATGCTGGACCATATATTAGGGAATATATTGATATAATGCACGATGCCCTCGAACTTTCAGAAAAAGATCTGGTAATTTTTGGAAGTCCGATTGATCATATGGATGGTTATCTCGTACCTGATCTGGTTGAAAAATATAATGCGTTGTTTGATAAGGCGGAAGGCGCAGTAACTGGCCAACCAGACGTATTGGAAAGGGTAAAAAATGCCAGGCTTCCATTAGATTACGCCATGCTTGAAATTGCCCGGGCAACAGGAACCGGTACGAAGGGTATATTTATGAAAGAAAATAATATATGTACCGTTAAACCTGAGGTAAAGAAAAGGCTTGAAGAATTTGTGAATCTATGCAACAAAGCAGGTGTCACCCGCCTCAAGGAATGGCACACTACACCAAACGACTACCGGGAAATTATGAAAAGAGTATTCGAGATAAGCATGGTACCACACAAGGCTCTTGAGAAAAAAGTTACTATGATTATCCCGGCCAGTAAAAAATATTCGGGAGGAGATGCAGGGATTTTAACGGATGGGTTAAGGGGAACATCCGATTGGTACTATATGTGGCTGGGTTGGGAAGAAGATGATATGGAAGTAGTGATCGATCTTGAAGAGGTAAAAAAAATAAGTAAGATCAGTGCAGAATTTCTCCAGGATATCCGGAGCTGGATATTCATGCCTGAATTTGTTAAGTATTCCGGTTCGGTTGATGGGAAAAATTTTAAAGAGATCGGAAGAATTGATAATGACACACCTGTGAAAGAGGAGGGAGTGATAATTAAAGGTTTTGAGACTGAGGTGGAAGATGTTGAAGCCAGGTATATAAAAATTTATGCAAAAAACATGGGTACTTGTCCCGACTGGCATCCCGGAGCGGGAGGAAAAGCCTGGATATTTTCAGACGAAGTTATTGAGAAATATTTATCTTTGCATTGAAAGAGATGACAGAGAATGAGAGAAATAATCGAAAGAAATAGAATAAAATGGACTGGACTTTTAATTTGTATGTGTGTTCTGTTTATTTTGAGTAATACGGTATTATACAGTCAAAGCGGGATTAGAATTAATCAATTGGGTTATCTGCCCAATGCAAATAAAGTAGCGGTATTTGTAAGCAAATCCGATCAGGCACTTGACCGGTTTGAAATAAGGGAGGCACTAACTGATCAAGTCGTTTGGCAATCTGAAATGATTAAACCGTATGGAGAGTATTCGTCCTTCAAAAATACATATCGGTTAGATTTTTCCTGGTTTGGGAATGAAGGATATTATTATATTTCAGCAGACGGTATTAGATCACCAAATTTTAAAATTGCTTACAACGTTTATAATCATACAGCAGATTTCCTTTTGAAATACATGCGTCAACAAAGATGTGGTTTTAACCCGCTTTTCAAAGACTCCTGTCATACTCATGATGGGTTCATTATTTTTCATCCTGATCCTGAAAAAGACTCCACATATATCAATGTCGCTGGAGGTTGGCACGATGCCTCTGATTACCTGCAATATGTCACTACTTCAGCAAACGCAACATTTCAAATGATGTTTGCCTATGAGCAGAATTCTGATGCATTTTCTGATTTATATGACAAGGATGGGACCCCGCCTGGTAATGGGATTCCTGATGTATTGGATGAAGCGAAATGGGGTTTAAACTGGCTGCTCAAAATGAACCCTGAAAAAGGAGTTATGTTTAATCAGATAGCAGATGACCGGGATCATATAGGTTTTAGGCTGCCCAATAAGGATACTGCCGGCTACGATAGGGGACGGGAAAGACCAGTATATTTTTGTACCGGAAAGCCTCAGGGTTCATTAAAGTACAGGAACAGGACAACGGGTATTGCTTCAACCGCCGGAAAATATGCGTCAGCATTTGCCTTGGGATCCAGGTTAATGTTTAAATATTATCCTGAATTTTCAATTAAGTTAAAGCAAAAGACAATTGAGGCATATGAATTTGGTCTAAAGAATCCGGGTGTATGTCAAACTGCTCCTTGTAGATCACCTTATTTTTATGAAGAGGAGAATTGGGTGGACGATATGGAGTTAGCTGCTTATCAGTTGTATGCTATCACAAATGATGAAAGGTACTTATTAAAGGCAAGGAATTTTGAGAATAAGGAGCCTGTAACTCCATGGATGGGTGCCGATACGGCAAAGCATTATCAATGGTATCCGTTTATTAATTTGGGGCATTATTATCTTTCATTATCATCGGATGAAGAAATACGGAATAAATTTTCAAATTACCTAAAGCAAGGAATTGACCGGGTTTATCAGAAAGCAAAAAGCAATCCTTTCTTTATGGGGATCCCTTTTATTTGGTGTTCGAATAATCTGGTTGTAGCAATGTTAACCCAATGCCAATTGTATACCCAGGTAACATATGATTCTACCTATGCTGAATTGGAAGCCGCTTTACGGGATTGGCTTTTCGGATGTAATCCCTGGGGAACAAGTATGATTATTAGATTACCTCCGGATGGGGATTCTCCCCAGGATACCCATTCTGCTTTAACTTATTTGTTAAATGAACAACCTCTTGGTGGACTGGTTGATGGTCCGGTATACGGCTCAATTTATTCAAATTTGAAAGGAATTTATCTGGCAAACGAAGATGAATACAAAGACTTCCAGTCCAATCATGTAGTTTATCACGATGATTTTGCTGATTATTCTACCAATGAGCCAACAATGGATGGTACAGCGAGTTTAATATATTATTTATCAACGCTCCAGAAGAAGGGAATGCTTTGCAGCAATTAATCTAAATGTAACTAATCAGTGTGTTGGGATGAAAAATGACAGAATGTTATGAAATGTTAATAGTTATATGAACATAAAATCTTTAAAACACTAAGTAATTATTTTGTAAAATATGCAAAAACGAGAATTTATCCGAACCTTAAGTTTAGGCACTCTGGGAATAATTTCCGGAGTAACTTTACTTAGCTCATGTAAAAGTACTGACGGAAAACCTGTAACCACTCTCTGGACATGGATAAGTGGAAGACATGGATTTTCAAAGAATTGGGAGGACAAGTTTAGAGAACTTGCTGATCATGGAGTTTATGGTATTTTGTTACTGGGAGATTATGAATTTGTTAGAAAAGTAGCGCCCATGGCAAAAGATTCAGGTTTAGAAATGCATGCCTGGATTATTGCTTTAAATTGCCACAATGAGGAAGTACAAGAGAATCATCCTGATTGGTTTACCATTAGCAGGGAAGGAAAATCAAGCCTCGATTTCCCACCCTATATAAGTAGTTACAACTGGTTATGTCCGACTAAAAAAGAGGTTGTGGAATACACTTCAGATAGAGTAATAAAGTTATCTGAAATCGATGCTCTCGATGGTATTCACCTCGATTATATCCGTCATTGCGATGTGATACTTCCAGTTGGATTATGGTCAAAATATGACCTGATACAGGATAAGGAATACCCTGAATTTGATTTTTGTTATTGCGAAAACTGCAGACAATCCTTTTATGAAAAAGAAGGAATAGATCCCATGGAACTGGAAGATCCTCCTTCACACGAGTCCTGGCTTCAATTCCGGTACGATAGTGTTACCAACCTGGTGAATCAGCTCTCAGTAATAACCAAAGAGAGAGGAAAAAAACTAACCGCAGCTGTGTTCCCTTCTCCGTCTATTGCGAAGAAACTAGTCCGTCAAGAGTGGACAAAGTGGAACCTGGATGCTGTCTTTCCAATGATGTACCATAATTATTATGAGGAAGATGTAAAATGGATTGAAAAGGTGACAAGGGAAGGAGTGGACGGAATAAAGGGTAATTTCCCTATCTTTAGCGGATTATTTATACCCGCTCTTTCGCCTGGGGAGTTGTCCGAAGCTGTTGATTATGCCCTGCGTGGCGGCGCTGATGGGGTAACATTGTTCAATGAAGGGAGAATGAAAAGAAAACACTGGAAAAGGATAACATAATTCTATTTCAATCCAATTTAAACTTTTGCTAAATGAAAGTACTAAAAAACATATTTACAGTATCCCTGATTGCCTGCGTTAGTTTTTTTATTACCAGATGTTCCGGTGTAGATAATCGAACAGGAAGAAGTGATCCAGATACAGGTTCGATCGAAATTTTAAAACCGGAAATTCCTTTCTCACCCAAACATTACCTTTGTTATAAAACGCCTGAACCAATAACCATTGATGGGAAAATAACGGAAGGGAGTTGGGAAAAGGCTCAGTGGACCGATTATTTTGTTGATATTGAAGGTGAATTGAAGCCAAAACCAAGACTAAATACAAGAGCAAGAATGCTCTGGGATGATGAGTATTTATATATATCAGCAGAATTGGAGGAACCTGAGATATGGGCAACTTTACGACAAAGAGACACTGTTATTTTTTATGATAACGATTTTGAAGTTTTTATTGACCCTGACGGAGATACACATAACTATTATGAGTTTGAGATGAATGCGTATGGGACAGAATGGGATATGATGCTTGACAAACCATATCGGGATGGAGGTCCGGCTATAAATGGTTGGGATATAAATGGTATGAAAGTCGGTGTGGAAATCTACGGTACTATTAATGATCCTTCAGGTAAAGACGAAAAATGGACTCTTGAGATTGCCATGCCTTGGAATATTCTGAAGGAATGTGCCGGTGCAAATTATCCTCTCAAAGCCGGAGACCAGTGGAGGATCAATTTTTCAAGGGTTGAATGGACCACGAATATCGTGGATGGCAGGTATATAAAAAGAAAAAATCCGAAGACCAACAAACCTTTACCTGAGAACAATTGGGTCTGGTCCCCACAGGGAGCAATCAACATGCATATGCCTGAGATGTGGGGATTCCTTCAATTCTCAGAAAAATACGTTGGTGAAGGTATAGATGAATTTATTTACAATAAGGATGAGGAAAAAAAATGGGCCCTGCGACAACTATATTATTTGCAGAAAACTTACAAAAATAAGAATGGTTATTTTGCTAATAGCTTGCAGGAGCTTGGTGCAAATCAGAAAATATTTAATGAACTGCCGGGAACTCCGGAAATATGGGTGACTAAAAGTATGTATGAAATTGCCCTGCCGGGATTCAGGAAAGGTACAACCTGGCATATCAACCATGAAGGACGAACCTGGAAGACGCAGTAAAACAATCCTGACTTCCCACGAAGGGTCGGGCAGGTATCAGGCGGGTGTTCTTTTGGTTATTGATGTTTGATTATTAATATTATTTCACATTCCTATTCAAAGAAATCAAAAAGGAAATCAGGATTATAATACACCTCGAAACTGTGTGTATGTTCCTGATTTCATAACAATTGTCTTAGAATATTTTAATAATAATCCAACTCCGATGGAGTTGCCGGGATCTCTATTAATTGGTTTTCTTCTACAATAATCGAACACCGATGGTGTTCTTTTTTAAGTAATTAAAGTTATGCTATTTATCAATTTACCCTGTGAAATATTGCTTTGCAATAAATCTTCGATTTATTTCACAGGGTGAATTATTCTCATCTTTCAATTAAGGACCTGGCAGAGTTTGGAGGGGGAAGGGATGAATTGAGATTTACGATTTTACATTGAAGATTTAGGATTTGAAATTGAATATCGAATGATGAAATTGAAATTCGGAAACTAAAACCACATGGTTTGCTTTGTTGCTTCCGATTAATTCTTTTATCTCTTTTTCGAAATAAACTTCTGAGGAATATTCTGAACCCAATATTTCTTGTAATGAAATTATTTATTACATCAGCAGCGATACCCCAACGTACCAGGTCATAAAAGCGATATCCTTCTATACCAAATTCAAGAGGCAGCTCATGGTGTACAGCTTTCCTTGCGTAATCTGCGCTTGTGAATGCAGTACATGGTTGAACATCGTAGTTAGCTGCCTCCTGAGTATAATCGACAACAGGTGCAACACCCGGGTTCAGTTCGTAAGAGGTACATAAACCCATTATACGATTCCCATCCCTGGCACGAATACGTACCATGTTAACATAGGTAAGAGCTGTTGCCAGGTTACCTAATTCAACAGCACATTCATCTCTCCATAACAGAACGTAGGCTACCAGAATGCCGGTCGCAATCTTTATCTGGGTTTTCCAATTGGTGTTAAGGAACAGTAAAGCACAAACAAGGAATACTACCGAGATCCGTTGCAAGACTCCAGCCCACCGGATAGCTCCAAAATCAAAATCAGGCCATAAACATAAAAACAGGCCCAGCAAATATATTTTAATCGTTCGAAAAATAATTTTTTTATAGATGTCTTTTTTGGGTAGGTGAGCTTCCAGCCGCCTGGAATAGGCTAAAGTAATGGAAACACCAACAACAAAAAGAAAGAAAGGAAAAACCAGGTCGGTAAGAGTACATCCGTTCCATTCGGCATGTTTTAGTGGCGCATATACATGACTTCACGAACCGGGATCATTTACGATAACCATAGCCGCGATAGTAAAACCCCGCAATGCATCCAGCGCTATTAAACGTTTGGGTTTGGCAGGGGTGGTAAAAGTTTGCTCATTCATACCAATATATTTAATTAAGTTTTGGAGTTATCAAATCGTAGGAAACACTTTTTAAATCTCTTATTGCTCTAAACTAATATAATTTATTCTATTAAGATTTGCGAAGCTATGTTCTTTTTATAATATTTGAACTCTGAAAAATATACAGGTGTGAGCCTACTCGCTCGTGCCAGTCTAATTAAAAATAATATAATAATGAGGAAGATTAAGATTTTAGCTTTTATAGCTCTGGTTTCATTAGCATCATGCATAAAAAAAAGAACCATTGATTATGTAGATCCTTTTATAGGTACAGGTGGACATGGGCATACTTATCCGGGACCAAGCATGCCCTTTGGTATGGTTCAGTTAGGACCGGATACCAGGCTTACCGGATGGGATGGCTGTTCAGGTTATCATTATTCTGATTCCGTGGTGTATGGTTTCAGCCATACTCACCTCAGCGGAACAGGTATCTCCGATTATGGTGATATCCTTCTGATGCCAACCACAGGCAAACTTCAACTGAATAAAGGAAGTGAAGAAAACAGTTCCGAGGGTTATTGTTCCGGATTTAACAAGAAAAATGAAACAGCATATCCGGGCTTTTATTCAGCCTTTCTGGATGATTATGAGATTAATGTTGAACTAACCGTAACCAAACGAGCAGGATTTCATCGTTATACCTTTCCTGAAAGTGAAGATGCACATATTTTAATTGATCTCGAACACAGGGATCCGGTTATTGAATCCGGTATCAGATTTACCAGTGATACAGAGGTCGAAGGATACAGAAGATCCAAAGAATGGGCGAAGGATCAACAACTTTTTTTTGTGGCAAAATTTTCAAAACCATTTGATTCATACGGAGTTGCCATTAATGATGAAGGCAAGGAAGATATTCCTGAAGCGGAAGGAACGAATGTGAAAGCCTGGATCGACTATAAAACGAAGCAACATGAATCAATATTAGTTAAGGTTGGTATATCGGCAGTAAGTATTGAAGGAGCCCGGAAAAACCTCGAAGCTGAGATACCGGAATGGGATTTTAATGCCGTTAAAACTGTTTCTGAACAGGCCTGGAAGGATCAATTAAATAAAATACAGGTTACAGGGGGAACAAAGGAGCAACGTATCATTTTTTACACATCCCTGTACCATGCATCACTAAACCCAAACTTGTACATGGATGTCGACCGGAAATACCGCGGCAGGGATAATAAAATTCATGAGGCAAAAGATTATGACTATTATACCCCGTTTTCTTTATGGGATACATTCCGGGGTGAACATCCGTTGTTTACAGTAATCGAACCGGAAAAAACCATTGATTTTATTAGAACTTTTATTGCCCAATATGAACAGGGTGGGGCTCTTCCCGTATGGGAATTGTCTGCCAACGAAACCGGTACTATGATCGGTTATCATGCTATCCCGGTTATTGTGGATGCTTATAAAAAGGGTCTTAGCAATTTCGATATCGGAAAGGCTTATGAAGCCATGAAACATAGTGCAGAACAGGAACACGAGGGTCTTAAATATTTCACGGAATTAGGATACATCCCTGTAAGTGAGGAGTCTGAATCCGTTTCGAAAACGCTCGAGTATGCTTATGACGATTGGTGTATTGCGCAAATGGCAAAGGATTTGGGCAAGGAAGATGACTATGAATATTTTATCAGGCGCGCACAATCCTACAAAAATATATTTGACTCAACCACCGGATTTATGAGAGGAAGGATTAATGGCGGATGGTTTACACCTTTTGATCCCAAAGAAGTTAATTTTAATTATACTGAAGCCAATTCGTGGCAATACAGCTTCTTTGTACCACAGGATATTCAGGGGTTAATACAATTGATGGGTGGCAGGGAAAAATTTGTTGAAAAGCTTGATTTGCTTTTTTCTGAAAGTACGGAGACAACCGGTCGTCAGCAGTCTGATATAACCGGATTGATTGGTCAATATGCCCACGGTAACGAACCGAGTCATCATATGGCTTACCTCTATAATTATGCCGGACAGCCCTGGAAAACGCAGGAAATGATTAAGCGGATACGGGATGAGATGTACACAACATATCCTGATGGATTATCCGGAAATGAAGATGCCGGACAAATGTCTGCCTGGTATGTACTTAGTGCCATGGGATTTTATTCCGTTACTCCCGGTATGGATTATTATACGATTGGGACACCCCTTTTTAACAAAGTATCCATTGCACTTCCAGAGGGAAAGACATTCACCATCAGGGCCGAAAATCTTTCCGGCACAAACATATACATTCAATCAGCCACATTAAATGAGAAGAATTATTCATTATCCTATATCAGACACTCGGATATTTTGAATGGGGGAGAGCTTACGTTTAAAATGGGTCCTGAACCGGAAAAAACATGGGGAACGGATGATGATGATATTCCGTTTTCATCAATTGATGAATTCCTGATTCAGCCTGCACCATTTGTTGAAAAAGGCGACAGAACTTTTACCTCGTCAACTGAAGTTGTTCTGGGTACAACACAAGGTGCTTCAATATTTTACACACTGGATGGTTCAGAACCGACACTGCAGTCAGCCATATACCAAAATCCTATTGCTATTACTAAATCAACCAAACTGAATATGTTTTCAAGGGTGGGAGAGGAGCCGAAAAGTGTTGTTGTTACCGCAGAATTCGATAGAATTCCTCCTGGCAGGACTATAAGATTATTATCCGAATATGCACCTCAATACTCCGCGGGCGGGGATATGGCATTAATCGATTTTATACGCGGACCGAAAAATTTCAGAACCGGTTCCTGGCAGGGTTATGAAGGAGTCGATCTGGAGGCTGTTGTTGACTTCGGTAAAAAACAACCCTTTCAAAAAATCTCCATCGGGTTCCTGCAGGATATCGGCTCGTGGGTCTTTATGCCTGAACAAGTGGAATTTTATATTTCAAATAACGGAAAAAGTTTTATTTTAATTGGAAAAGCTGTGAATGACATACCTCTTGATGAGTTGGGAGTTATAATTAAAGATTTTGGGATCAATGTATATCCGAAGAATGTGAGGTACTTAAAAATAGTAGCAAAGTCGATAAAAATCTGTCCGGAGTGGCATAAGGGAGCCGGAAGAAAAGCATGGGTCTTTGCGGATGAGATTGTGGTGAAATGATGTAGGTTTCAGATTCTGTTTGGTTAATGGTAGACAGTTTGAGGTTTGGTACTCTGATTTAGCTGTCATTCAGTGGTTATTCGTTCGTTTCACTCACGTAATTAACTTGAGCTTTACCGACTCTGCCCCGCCTTCGTATACTACGGCGGGCAGGCAGGTCTCACGAACTTTTGTTTTTTTATTTTTTCTTTTTATCTTTCAGCATCCTATTTAAATGTTTATCCTTAAAATCGAAATTGTGAATTCTTAATTTATGGATCCTAATAAAGTTTTTGTTATGAATGAGGACAACGGTCGATCCGGAATTATTTATATGTTGCTTATTATTGCCGTTTTGATTCCATTTCATAGTTGTACTGATAAAGAAGATATCGAACCCGATAACTATTTAACTGAACCGCTATGTAAAGTTACGTTTACTCCAAAACCTTATACCTACAGTGTGGTAGGATTCTATCCTTCCTGGAAACATGATGTTTTGCCAATATCGTCTATCAAGTGGGATAAAATCACACGGGTTGTATATTGTTTTGCTTCTCCAAACCTGGACGGAAGTTTAAATGTAAGTTATTTAACTAAAATGGACGAGCTTGTAAGTGCAGCACATGCGCAAGGTGTAGAGGTTTATTTCTCAATCGGTGGAGCGGAAGATTCTGATAATTTCCCTATTATAGCGACAAATGAAAAAACCAGGTCAAAGTTCATAAAAGAAGTAAGGCATTATATTTTTGCTCATTGTCTTGATGGAGTAGATATCGATTGGGAAGTTTGGACCGGAGCACAATCAAACACAATTGTAACGGAAGAAAGCTCAGCTCTTATTACCATTTTGAAAGAATTGCAGACGGAATTGACTCCTTTTAACAGGAAGGTGTCCATTGATCTCTATGCTTCAGATTGGAGCGGAAAGCACTACTTTGATGATGTATACATTTATGCCGATCATTTACAGGTAATGGCTTATGATTTTTCAGGTTGGTGGACAGGTCCGGGTCCTCATTCTTCTTATGAAGACGCGATTGGATCAGGATCTGACGAAGGATCCACCGGATTGGCTTACTGGGTTAATTACAGAGGTTGGCCAAAAGAAAAAATATTGCTGGGGGTTCCGTTTTATGGAAGGGATTTTGATGATAACGGAAAAGGTATTTCATACAGGACCATTGTCAGCCAATTCCCGGAAGCGCCTGAGTATGACCAGATAAATAATATTTATTATAATGGAAAAGAAATGATAAGGAGGAAAGCTACTTATATAGTGGAAAACCAATTTTCCGGAATCATGATATGGGAACTTGCACATGATGCCCCCGAAGATAGTATCAGTTTGCTTAAGGTAATTGATGAAGTTATAAATCCTTAAAAGTTAGTTATGAATTGTGATCTCCCAGATTCCTGGCTGTTTTATTTCAAATTCGAATTGTACCTCCAGTCTTATAGTTTTCAGCTTGTTCCAGGAGCTATAAGTGATCTTTCCCATGAATGGAAACCTGACATAATCAAATCCCACCAGATTCACAATTTCAACTTGTGATCCGCTACTTCCAATAAGCATAAGATCTTGTACATCAGTATTTCCCGTTCCCATTTGCATTAACCGGAATAATACCTGGTTTCCATCTCCTCTTCTAATTACAGAGTATCGATCAAGATTTCTTTTGCGGATCACCTTTACGCCAGCATTAACCGAAGTACCTTGATATTTATCATTTATCCATATTCCTTCTTTTACCACCTCTTTTCCGTTTTCCATATAACTATATTTCCCTTGTCCGTTTCTCTTCCCTTTTTTCCATTGCCCCTCATATATTGCACCTGAAACCCATTCATAAATCCCTTGTCCGTGGGGCAAACCTTTTTTAAACTCTCCTTTATACACGTCCCTTCCTGATGCTTCACCTTTTCCATGAGCCAGGCCATTTTTACATTCCCCTTTATAAATAAGGGATATTTCCGGTTTTAACACCTTGCAATCCGCTTGTCCGTATATCAGTCCCGGAAAAATCCAAAGCATTATGAAACTCCACGTCGATATTTTTCTTTTCATTACGATATAGATTTCTTTCATCATATCAAATCACTAGTGTTGCGTTAAGCACACAAAAGGTTCTTTGAAATTCTTTATACATAAGCATTGTAGAGTATTTTCTGGTTCAAACGATTTGAAATAAGAGATGGAATATAATTATAATTTGAACCTCGGAGAGGTTCGATTATTGTAGAAACAGATAATACCTAAGTAAGCGCCGAAACTGCCATCGTTGACGAATAGATCTATGTTACATTCGGCGCAAATAACAGGTGCATCAAAAAAGCTTATCATAGTTCCGGTCCATGAACTAAACGAACTTAGCGAAGCGATCTCATAGCCGTCCCGATTTTCGGGAAACGAAGTGAATAACTGTTCTCACGAACGTAGTGAGTAACCATTTTCTCTTTGATAAAGTATGGCAGATGGACCGGTTTATATGTTATGTCCGGTTTCTACAATAATCTGACCCTTCCAGGGTCATTTACTTGCAAAATAAAATGAAAAGAATATCTAATGATTAGAAATTGTTATAAACCATAACAAATGAGAGACAAAGAAAAATCTTAATCTTGAATATTCTATATACGAATTATTAAAAAATTTCAGTATCAATATTTTAGCCTGACGCTTCGGTCACACCCTGACCAAAGCGTCAGGGGTTAATGTGTACTATTCATAAATATTGAAAAAGATAATATTTATGAATACGTCAGGTTAGATAAAACAACTATAAATGAGCTGTTTACAAATGCTAATACACAGAATTTCAAAGAACGATTTCATAATCAGTTGAAACTGTTTGACTTATAAAGCAACGCTAGTGATATCAAATAAATAATAAACAGATTTTTGAAGAATTCTATTTTTAAAATTATTTATATTTCGTCCTTAATTTTATCCACTGATAATCAATTCAATAAAAGTTACCCGCTATTTTAATTTATGTTGATTATCAATAAATTATCCTACTCCATTTTTAATCATGCCGCATTATTGAGGGGTAAACCAGTTTTGTAGCTTGTAAATTTACAAATATAATTTTGATCTGCAGCATGATGTTTTGTTTTTGGTACTCGTCTTGCGATTATTCGTCTATAATACCCAATCTTCAACTGCAAGCGATATTGCATCTGTCAAATTACTTCCTCATTCATTAATTCTCAATTACTTAAACCTCATTCATCATTCCAAATTCATAATTCATAAATCATTATGCCCTCTGCTCTCCGCTCCATACTCCAAGCTCCAAGCCCAGGGCTCCATGCAACCTACTGCCACTTTCTCCTTAAGCCTTTAATACGAAAAAAATTAAGTAAATAATATAACTCATTATATATCAGCAGATAATTTTGAACTTAGCCCCGATGGCTATTGGGTCGATCTCATAGCCGTCCCGATTTTCGGGAAACGAAGTGAGTAAATTCCGATACAAATAAAAAAGGTTCTATGTAATGTCTTCATTATTAAAACGATTTAGTACTTAAGTCTATGATTTTAAATACATTTCATAAAACATGCTGCATAACATATACAATATTATTTATTTTTAAACGAAATTCTTTAAACTTGTACATTTTGTTTGAAATAGCTCAATATTCATGCAATTTTTTAAAAACTAAAACGATTTAGTTTTTTTTTAAATAAATTTTAAAATAGCTTTGTAATACGCAACCATTTTGATCAATTTTTCATCTTAAAAATACCTCAACCTTGAATCCAGCTTATTAGTGTAATCATAAAAATGAACAAGATGACGGGAATTTCCATAACATCAGTTATTTTCCCAAAATTCATTTGGAATTGGATTTTTCAACTATATGTAATTTTATAATTATTTTTATTTATTAACCCTAAATTATTAACCTATGAAGAAACATTATTTCTTTAGTTTGTTAATGTTCTTTGCCCTCATTGGGAGTGTTTTTGCACAGGAACGTACCATTACCGGTACGGTTACTTCTGCAGAAGACGAAACGTCACTTCCCGGCGTTAATGTTCGTGTAACAGGTACTACTGTTGGTACCATTACAGACGTTAACGGGGAATATTCAATTGACGTACCTGAATCTGCTACGACACTTTCATTCTCTTTTGTGGGAATGAGAACACAAGAAGTTGCCATTGGCACATCAAATGTGCTTAATATCAACTTAGTCCCTGAACTTCAAGAGCTAGATGAAGTTGTTATTACAGCTCTTGGTATCTCGAAAGAGAAGAAAGCTTTGGGATACTCGGTTACTGAAATAGGCAGTGAAGACTTGTCTACTGTAAAAGAAACCAACGTGATCAATTCACTTTCCGGTCGTGTTGCCGGAGTTGTATTGACTGAATCACCTTCCGGTCCCGGTGGCGGTACAAGGGTTGTTATTCGTGGTAACAATTCCCTTAGAGGTAATAACCAGCCACTTTATGTTGTTGATGGTGTTCCTATTGATAACTCAGGATTTGGAAGTGCCAACGGTACCGGAACAGCAAATTATCGTCGTGATGACTATGGAACAGGTATTTCTGATATCAATCCTGATGATATTGAGTCAATATCTGTCCTTAAAGGTCCTAACGCAGCTGCCCTTTACGGCTCGAGAGCTTCAAATGGTGTGATCCTTATCACTACCAAAAAAGGAAAGAAAGGAAAAGGAGTTGGTGTTACTTACTCTACATCCTTGACTTTCGAAAATCCACTTCTTCTGCCTAAGTTCCAGAATGAATACGGGCAGGGATCAATGGGAAACTATTACACTGATGTTGATGAGCTTAAGAACTATGGAAGTTCCTGGGGCGGTAAAATTGACGGACAGTCACACATGTACTGGACCGGTGAAAATCGTACTTACACTGCACAGGAGGATAATGTAAAGGATTTCTTCCGTACAGGATCAACTTTCATCAATACACTGGCAATGGAAGCGGGAAATGAGAACTCAAGTGTAAGGTTCTCATATACCAATAACGATGCTAATTCAATACTTCCTAATGCTGGTCTTGTTAAGCACAATTTTAATATTCGTGCTCTTACTGATCTGAGCGATAAGTTATCTATCGATACAAAGGTTACTTATTTCAATCAGCAGTCCAGTAATCGTCCTTTCCATGGAACAGAAGGTGTTATGGCTTACGTTTATGATATTCCCAGAAATCTGGATATAACTGATCTGGAAGATTATCAAAACGAGGAAGATTACTCTGTGAATACCTATACATCCGGCACTAACGGTAATCCTTACTGGGTAGTAAATCACGATGTAAATGAAGATTCACGTGATCGTATTATGGGTTTTGCTAAGGTTAATTATGAATTCACAGATTGGCTATCTGCATTTGTTCGTGTTGGTACTGATGTCGTTTCACATAAAATTGAAACTGTCAACCAATATGGACATTGGTTCTACGGCAGCGGACGATTCAACTACAGTACACGTAAAACATCGGAAACAAATGCCGACTTCCTGTTTATGTTCGATAAGGATTTTGGTAGTGATTTGAGAATATCCGGTATCTTTGGTGGTAACCATATGTACGAAACATATGAATATCAGGGTGTAAGTGGCGAGGATTTGAAAATACCTACCAAACCCACTGTTGCAAGTGCCGGACTGAGCTTACCCGGATATACTCCGCTAAGAGAGAAGATGATCAATTCATTATATGGATCAGCCTCTATCTCTTATCGCGGCTTTGTATATTTGGATTTATCCGGAAGGAATGACTGGTCATCAACATTACCTGAAGATAACTGGTCATACTTTTATCCCTCTGCAAGTTTATCTGTACTCTTGAATGATTTTATTGATCCTGATGCTAATATGCTGGATTTTTTGAAAGCAAGAGGAAGTTGGGCTAAGGTAGGTAGTGATACAAGTCCTTACCAGTTGGATATTGCATTCAATTTGCAGCAGCAAGGTTACCTCGGGTTAACTACTCTTAGCCGTCCATCAGTAAGAATGAATACTGATCTGAAACCTGAACAGACTATATCTACAGAATTCGGAGTGGAAGCCAGGTTCCTTGGAAATCGGGTATATACCGATATTTCATATTATCAGATTGAATCTTCTGACCTGATTATGGATGTTCCTGTTCCTGCAGCTACAGGATACAGCCAGTTCAGAAGCAATGTTGGTAAAGTTTCTAACAAAGGTATTGAAATTTTAGTAGGTGGTATTCCTGTTCAAGCTGCTGATTTTGAGTGGGATATTTCTTTTAACATCTCACACAACAAGAATACACTTGATGAACTGATCGAGGGTCTAACACACTTTACCTTCAGTACTACCAATTCTGGTAATATTGTTGTTCAGGCAACTGTTAAAGATGAAGAAGAAAATTTGGAAGGCGGATTTGGCGATATTTATGGAACCGACTGGCTGAAGAACGATAATGGGGATATTGTGGTTGATGCACAAGGTCGTCCCCTTGCAACCAGTGAAAAGGTTTACCTTGGCAATTACCAGCCCGACTGGGTAGGTGGTATTTCAAATAGATTATCATACAAAGGAATAACCCTCAGGGGCCTTATTGATATACGTGTAGGAGGACAGATATTCTCAGGAACTGATGCCTCTCTTGATGCTTCAGGTGTTTCTGAAAAAACACTTGAATACAGAGAAGAAGGTATTACTGTTGACGGTGTTGTTAATACCGGAACAACAGAAAGTCCTGTCTATGAAACAAATACTGTTGAAATTACAGGTCAGCAATATTGGGGTTCATATGCCGGAATAGCTTCTAACTACATTTATGATCAAACATATGTTAAACTTAGAGAATTATCACTAAGTTATCAATTACCAAGAAATGTATTTGAAAATACTTTTATACAATCTGTGTCTGTAGGCCTGATAGGTCGTAACCTGGCATTTCTGTATAAGGATTTGGAAAACTTTGACCCAATATCCAGTTACAGTACAAGTAATTTTGCCCAGGGTATACTATATTTTACATTGCCCACTACACGGAGTATTGGATTCAATGTCAATGTTAAATTTTAACTGTAAACTATTAGCTCTATGAAAACAATAAAAATAATTTTAGGATTTATTATTGTACTAGGGTTTGCTTCCTGTACAAAGGATTTTGTTGAGATAAACAAAAACCCTAATGCGATTACTCCTGATGAAGCAAGTGCGAAATACTTTATTACAGGTCCACAGTACAAATTGTATTCTCCTGACAGATTCCCATACTGGAGAGCACATTTAATACATGTTGACCGTTATGCAGGACACTTCTGTTTTGGATTCAACGGTTCCTGGTGGGATGGCGAACTTGGTTATAAATATTCTTCAGGCTATACCGATGCTGCATTTGGATGGCTCGATGGATATTTCGGTGAGATAGATAATTTTATGAAACTCACCAAAACCGGCGGAGACTTTGAAAACCCGTTGATGTATGCAACAGGTCAGATTATTAAAGCAATTTACTATCAGATGTTTACTGATCTATTTGGTGAACTTCCATTCACTGAAGCAGGAGATACTTCAATAGTATTGCCAAAATTCGATACACAGAACACAATCTACCAGGGTGTTATTGATCTTCTCGATGAAGCAATAGCCACAATTGGCGATAACACAACAACCGGGGATGGTGTACAGAATCTTGGTACTAATGACCTCTATTGTGGTGGCGACCTCCAGTTATGGAAAAAACTTGCCAACACACTCAAGTTGAGAATGGCTCTTAGAGCTCATGGTGCCAGTGGCGCTACATGGGTTGATGGAGCAATTAATGAAGCGTTGGCCGGACCATTATTGGCAGAAGGTGAAAATATCCTTATGGATAAAGATGCAGAGATCTCTCAATGGGGTAGTGCATGCTATGGCGATGTATGGCATAACTTTGGTGGTTTGGGATCAAAGTGGACTGTTGGAAAAGTACTTATCGATTTTCTGCGTGATTATAACGATCCCAGATTGGATAAATATGCCAAACCTGCTGCAGGTGGTACTTCCAAGTACAAAAGACCCGACCAGGCAACTAATGATGAAGGCTATACCAATTTTCCGGAACGAATGAATTATTTTGATGGTTTGCTTAATACAGCAACAGGTGGTGATTATACTGTTAATGCATGGCCTAATCTTACTGCTCCGGATAGTGTAGAATTTTCAGTTCCTGAAAATAAACATTATATCGGTCAGCCACCTCGTCTGAATGGTCAGACATACCCATATTCAAAATATGAATTCTGGTCAACTCCTTCAGACAAAGTGACCGCCAAGAAAAATTCCGGAACTGCAATGTATGATGAGCATGTTATGACTGCAGCAGAATCATTCTTCTTACAGGCACAAGCTGCGGTACTTGGTTATGGTAGTGGTAATGCTAACCAGCTTTATCAATCGGGAGTTACTGAAGCTATGGCACTGTGGGGTGCTGCTCCTGGAGACTATTTCCTGGGTACTAATGATATGGGCTCTATCTCGGGTGATGCTCAGGATGAACAGCTGAGAAAAATTGGTGTCCAACGCTGGATACTCAATTATACTGAGGGATTTGAAGCATTTGCAGTTGTTCGTGATTTCGGTGCACCGGTTGAAATGGCTGATGGTGTAAGTAATATTGTCATTTATGGTTTAGGTGATGACAATGGTGTATTTCCACAGAGAATGCGCTATGGTAATCAGGCTTATAACCAGAATCTCGATAATCTTAATGCAGCTATCGCACGTCAGGGTGCTGATGTACAGGGTACTAAACTATGGTGGGCTAAATAATAGTCAACTTATTGTATAGAATAAAAGCCGTTCTTTTCAAGGAACGGCTTTTTTTCATACTTTTAATAACTGGTCATATTAGTTGATTATAGCAAATTGATAATACGAACTTATTTCCAATAATTATGAAACTAATTACAATTTTGATTGCTACAACTGTGCTTTTCTCATGCTCAGTAAATAAAAACGATCAAAAATCTGAATTAATCAGTATGGAAATTAATTCGGAATGGAAATTCAAACAGGCAGATAAGGAAGAATGGCTGCCTGCTACTGTTCCCGGAACAGTTCACACCGATTTGCTGAACAATGGTAAAATTGATGATCCCTATTACCGCTTAAATGAAAAAAAACAACAATGGATTGACAAAGTTGACTGGGAATATAAAACCTCTTTTGAGGTTGGGCCTGAAATTATGGGAAAAACCAACATTTCCATTGATTTTAAAGGTCTCGACACCTATGCAGATGTTTATCTGAACGATAACAAAATACTTTCAGGTAATAATATGTTCCGCGAATGGGAAGTTAATTGTAAAGAATTTATAAAAGAAGGGAAAAACACTCTCCGGGTTTACCTCACCTCACCGATAAAAATCGGTCTTGAAAAGCTTGAAGCAAATGGTTATCCTCTCCCTGCTTCAAACGACCAGTCGGAAAATGGCGGCCTTGAAAACAAGAAAGTTAGCATATTCACCCGTAAAGCCGGTTATCATTATGGATGGGACTGGGGTCCGCGACTGGTTACTTCAGGTATCTGGCGTCCGGTATTTCTCAAAGCATGGAATGATACAAAAATTGAGAACCTTCATATTATACAAAATAATGTTTCTGAAAAAGCAGCAGAATTGACTGCCAGATTCGAACTCTTTACCGGACAAGATACCGAACTTACCCTTACTGTTACAACCGAAGATAAACAAGTAGCCAGTGAAGTTGTTAATGTTTCTAAAGGGACCGGCATTTATGATGTTGATTTTGTAATAAACAATCCAAAATTATGGTGGTCAAACGATCTGGGCGAACAACATCTTTATAACATTAAAGGGAAAGTATTTTCTTTAGATTTATTATTGGATGAAAATAAAACAAATATCGGGATCAGAACAGCAAAAATTGTTCAAGAAACTGATGCTGACGGGAATGGGAAAAGTTTTTATGTGGAGTTGAATGGCAGACCTGTTTTTTCGAAAGGTGCAAATTATATCCCTAATGATATATTTCTGCCAGAAGTTACTCCCGATGAATATGAACATATCGTCAAATCTGCTGCTGAAACAAATATGAATATGCTAAGAGTATGGGGTGGTGGAATTTATGAGAATGATATTTTCTATGATCTCTGTGATAAATACGGTATAATGGTATGGCAGGATTTTATGTTTGCCTGCAGTATGTATCCCGGCGGAGATCACTTTTTACAAAACGTGAAACAGGAAGCTATTGACAATGTTAAACGATTGAGGAATCATCCTTCTATTGTTCTGTGGTGTGGAAATAATGAAATTGAAACTGCCTGGGGGGAATAT
>SDBT01004600.1_pt1 | contig 23377 bp, 24 predicted proteins | sample 2277101 | NCBI WGS metagenome assembly SDBT01 (sample SAMN10404973, study PRJNA504765) | marine sediment metagenome | isolation source: marine sediment core GS10_PC15, 103 cmbsf | place: Arctic Ocean: Southern Knipovich Ridge | collected 2010 | reverse complement strand
ACTCCAGCAGCATGGCCATCTGCCGGTACATCAGTATAATATCGCCCGGCTTTACCTGGAACATGCCGGCCGTCAGCTTATCGACGTTGAGGAAGGGAATATGCGGTTTGAGGCTGATTGCCTGATAACCGGCATAGCTTAGCAGATCGGTTGCCGCTTCCTCATTTGCGGCAGGAACCCTGCCTTTAACTATCTCTCCCTTTTCGTTATAGGCAATGTATTGGTACACCATTTCAACACCTTAAGCGCAGTCCATTTGCAATCGTCGATTTATAAAAGAATCAGGTTTTATATATCCTAATCAACAGAATAGGCGTTACGTAAAACTTCGACAGGTGTGGTAATGTGATCCTTTACTTTTAACATTCCGTCGTTAACCAGAGGTACCATCCCCTCCTTGATGGCTTGATTTCGAAGTCCTGTCGTGGTGGTGCCGTTGAGCAACATCATCCGTATCTCGTCACTAATTTGTAATATTTCAAAAAGCCCTGTTCGTCCATGATAACCGGTATATGAGCATGATGTGCACCCGCTTCCATAAAGAAACTCTTTACGTATATCGCCGGTCTCTTTTTGATAGCCCTTCTGCTCAACCAGGGAAACCTCGGTGAACTGTGTACATTCGGGACAAATACGTCGTACCATTCTTTGGGCGACGACTCCAATAAGCGCCGATGCCACAAGAAATGGCTCAATTCCGAGGTCAATAAGGCGAAAGATTACACCCACGGCATCATTGGCATGGATTGATGAAAGCACCAGATGACCGGTGAGCGCTGACTGAATGGCAATACGGGCTGTTTCCGCATCGCGAATCTCGCCCACCAGGATAACGTCCGGGTCAAGACGCAATATAGACCTCAGTCCGTTGGCAAAGGTCAGGCCGGCTTTAGGATTCACCTGTATCTGATTGATATTCATGAAGCGGTATTCCACCGGGTCCTCAATGGTAATAATATTCCTCTCTGTGCAGGCCATGCGGTTAATTGATGCATAGAGGGTAGTAGTCTTGCCGGCACCCGTCGGACCGCTGACCAGAATCATTCCATACGGGATTTTGAGCATTTCCTTATATTTATCCAGGCTCTGCGAAAGAAAACCCAGTTCGGCCAGGTCCATTACCGCCCGGGATTTGTCCAGAAGACGTAATGATGCCATTTCACCATATACCGTTGGAATCGTGCCGACGCGGATATCCATCGATTGCCCGGTTCTGGTCTTAACAGATAACTGGCCGTCCTGCGGGCGGTGGTGGTCAGCGATATTCATATTGGCCAAAACTTTAATACGTGAAATGAGCGGGCTTGCCGTCATTAAGGGCAGGGAAATCATATTGTGAAGGGTGCCATCGATGCGGAATCGTACCTGAAGTTTATCTTCCTGGGACTGAAAGTGGATATCGGAAGCTCGGGCCTTTACCGCCTCATCGATAATCAGAGCCAGTGCCCGGGCAACTGGGGCATCGGTGACCGTAGACAGTCTGGTCTGTAAATCTGCCTCTGCTGTGTCTAAAGAGAGACTCGAAATTTGTTCCTCTATTTCTTCATATGACTGATAATTGAAGTCGATAGCTTCAATGATTTCCTCGGCTTTTGCTTGCTCCGTTACAATATGCATCTGACTGCGCGCCGCGAGAGCTTCCAGGGCAACGATGTCTGACGGATTGGCCATGGCAACATGGAGCACGTTGCCGGATGCTTCCAGCGGAATAACGGTATATTTTCTGGACATCGATTCCGGGATGAGTTTTAACAGCTCAGGCTGAACCAGGTGTTTTAGCGGTCTTTTCCCGGTTCTTTCAGTCTTTTGTTTTTCTGACGGTGAAGTAGACATCTTTTTCCCTTTCTATCAATTTTATTCAGACTTATTTCTCATATCAGATACTGCGTCTTTGCATATACATAATTCCGCTACTTTCGATAAAAACATAGCCATTGAAAAATCACCGAGCTTCCAGGTTTTCCAGATTGCTATGATTGATAAAGCTAAATAACTCTTCTTTCCTGAACCTAATTACCTTTTTGGGTCCAAGGCGGTATGATTTCAGCTGCCCTTTCTTTTCCCAGCGTCTAACTGTACCGGGGTGCACGTTAAAGAGATGCGCTACGTCATTTACGGTAAGCATCCGGTCGATATATTCTTCTACGGTTGCCATCGATTTCACGGTTTCCTTTCTGTAGCATTAATGAACTTATTTACTCATTGGTGAGCTTTAGTAAGCATGTATTATCATACATAAGTCATATTACGAAAGTGTTAAGAACAGCCGCTTAAGAGTTACAAAGGCGTTACAAAGTTATTAATATTCATTAACGTGCTTCTAAATCACTCCTGTGTTACTAAATACCTAGGACTTTATACCAATAGTTATCATAATAATGAGGTAACCTTTTTTGATTTTATTCGTTATAATATTTAGTAAAGAGATAAGGCGTAAACGAGTTTTTATTTTGGGAATTGAGGAGGACTAAGATGAAGAAATACATAGCCGTGCTGATTATTTTAGTATTGGTGGCTTCGTTAGCCGTGGGCTGTACAGGGACCCCATCGCCAACACCGACACCCGCTCCACAACCCAGCCCGATGCCGGCACCTGCGCCAACGCCGACACCTGCACTCCCCGCAGGGGAAGAGGCTAACTTCCGATTCTTAATTAGCGATGATGTAAATGCAATCGACAATTTTGCCAGTGTCAATGTGATCATTTCTAAAATAGGGGTCCATAGCAGTGGCGAATCTGGAAGCTGGACTGAATTTACACCGGATATCACTAAAATCGACTTAAAACCTCTTGTTGGTGAAAATGCCCTCGAAATATGGAATGGTAACCTTACCGCCGGTGAATATAACAAGGTATTTATCTATGTTAGTGATATACACGGAATCCTGACTGAAGAACTGGGTGGTGAAGAGGTTGACATTAAACTGCCAAGTAATAAGTTACAGATTTCTAAGCCCTTTACCATCGGTGACTCTGTGGTTAATTTCGTCTATGATATCACGGTGGTCAAGGCGGGTAAGAGTGGCAAATACGTTTTGAAGCCCCAGATAGCAGAGAGCGGTGCCGAGCAAGAGTTCAACGAGCTTACATTGAAGGCGGGAGAGGAGTCAGAAGAGGCTGGAGAACCCGAAGGTGAATTGGAACTCAGGCTGCACGGTGACCCTGGTCTAGGCGCAGAAGTTATTCTATTAGTCATGGATGATGGCACACCAGTGGAAGAGGCCTCTGTAACGATGAACGGTGAGGACGTGGGAAGTACCGATGCCGATGGGCAGCTGGTAATCATACTTCCAGACACTCCCGGTGAGGTAGAGATTGAAGCTACTCTGGGAGATAAGAGCGGTGAAATAGAACTTGACCTGGAGGAACAAGAAGAAGCTGAAATACAGTGGTTTGAAGGCACCATAATTGCCCTTAATGAAGGTGGGGAAAATGCAAGCCCATGGGTTATGACTCTCGAAGGTGTAGAGGGTGAGGTTACGGTGTATGTGACCGAATTAGAAGGTACGCCTGCGGTTGGAGCACGCGCCGAAATCGAAGGCGTTTTGATAGACAACATCATTGAAGATGCTAGGGCGGAGATTGAGGAGGAAGAAGAGGAGGAGGGACAAGAAGAGGCTGAAATACAGTGGTTTGAAGGCACCATAATTGCTCTTAATGAAGGTGAGGAAAATGCAAGCCCGTGGGTGATGACTCTGGAAGGCATAGAGGGTGAGGTTATGGTGTATGTAACCGAATTAGAAGGTACACCTGCGGTTGGAGCACGTGCCGAAATCGAAGGCGTTTTGATAGACAACATCATTGAAGATGCCCGGGCGGAGATTGAAGAGGAAGAGGAGGAAGAAGAGAGTTAAGTTTTTGGGGACGGGCGCCCGGTTTGAGATATAACCCCGTATAGTTCCGGTCGCCGGTCCTCTATATTATCTATCTCCCACTCGCCTGGTATGAAAACCCGATGCTTCTGCCGTGCTGCATCCAGATTAACCTCGCCGTATACGATTTCCTCTTTATCGGGACTGGCCAGGCTCAGGACTTCTCCGGTAACGTCGACAACGTTGCTCAGTCCGGCAAAAGTGAAGCCTCCCTCGTTGCCAACACGGTCGGACACCACCACATGAACCTTATTTTCAATGGTTCTGGCTCTGGCAACGCAATTGAGCGCCTCGCCACGACCTTGGGGGAAATTTGTGGACAGGACCACTATATCCGCACCCAATAACGTCATAATTCGGGCACTTTCGGGAAAGAGAATATCGTAGCAAATATGCATGCCTATTCTGCCAATAGGCGTCGAGTAAACCTGAAACGGCCGCTCACCCTTGTCGACAAAACGGTCGATTCCCAAGAAAGGGAGATGAATCTTTCTATAGTTGCCAACAAGCCCCTCGGGCCCAACGAATGCTAGAGCGTTGAACAGTTTATCGTCCGCCTTTTCCAGAAGGCCAAAAATGACATAGGCGTTTAGTTGCTTACAGAGGGGAATCAGTTCTTCGGTGCTGGGTCCGGGAATGGTTTCGGCAAAAGGCAGCGCCTCCTGCCGACTTTTAAATACGTAGCCAGTGAGGTGGCACTCCGGAAACACGACCAGTTTCGCCTTGTTCTCAGCGGCACTTTTCACAGCCTTAATCATGCTTGCCATATTATCCTTGTTCTGCGTCAACTTGGGGTCGGTCTGGGCGGCGGCCACTTTGATTATTTCGGACATATCACACCTCTTGCTGAGTTCACGATTTCTCCTACGCTAATATAAACCTCTTTGCCTTGTCAAGGAAGGTCAGGCTTGCAGGGTTGATTTAATCGTTGCCATCTGCTGCTCGTATTTTTTCAACAGGGCAACGGCTTGCTCTTCGGTTACCTGTTGAAAGATTATTTTATCTCCCGGCTTTACCTGGGCTACTTTCGGTATATCTATGCTGATGGCAGTGGCGATTTTGGTATAGCCGCCGGTGGTCTGCCGGTCGGCGAGCAAAATAATGGGCAATCCATCTCCGGGCACCTGGACGGCGCCAAGCGGGATACCGTCGGATATAATATCGGCGCTTCCCCGGTGCTCTATGCGGGGGCCTTCCAGGCGATAGCCCATGCGGTCCGCCTGTGTTGAAACGATATACTCGGAACTGAGGAGGGTATAGATACCTTCTTCCGTAAAGCAGTCATCTTGAGGCCCCAGGACGACGCGGAGGGTAATCTGGCTTTTATATACCGGTATGTATTTAGAGGGTAATTTAGTTACTGCGGAGGAGGTGGCACTTGCTTTGGTCTTCACAATGTCTCCCTGGCGCAGGGGTCTGCCGCTTAACCCGCCGATGCCAGCTTTGACATAGGTGGAGGCGCTTTTCATCACCGCGGGAACATCGATGCCTCCGGCTACGGCTAAACAGGCCCGGCAACCGCTGTCTAACCGGGAGAAAGAAAGAACATCGCCGCTTTTTATCAGCAGGCTTTCCCAGGCGGGAGCAGGCTTACCGTTTAGCGTCGCAGCCAGGTCAGCCCCGGTAATGGCGACCTTCGTATCCTGAAGTGCGCGTAACTGGCAGCCGAACAGCGTTATTTCCAGCGAAGCTGCCCCTTCCTCGTTGCCGACCAGGAGGTTGCCGATGCGAAAGGCATAATTGTCCAGAGCTCCCGATGTTGGCACGCCGAATTGCTGGTAGCCGCATCGGCCGAGGTCCTGCACTGTGGTCAACGGCCCCGGCTGAATTACTTCAAATACTTTTGTACTCACCTAAGCGATATCCTTCTCGTTCAGTAGATAGGTTCCGTCTCGGACCGCTTCTTCTATCACTGCAAACTCTTCAGGGGTAACGCTGACGAAGGTCAGGTAATCGCCCGCCTGTAATATTGCGGGTGGCTCCCGGGTGGGGCGGAAAAGCTCGAGCGGTGTCCTCCCGATGATTTGCCAGCCTCCGGGGCTTTCCGCCGGGTAGATACCGGTCTGATTGCCGGCTATGCCCACCGAGCCGGCCGGTAGCTTCAGGCGGGGCGTTGTTTTTCGGGGCGTGGCGATTCTTGGCGACATGCCGCCCAGATATGGAAATCCCGGCATGAAGCCAATCATATATATCAAATAACGCGTATCGCTGTGTATCTGGACGACTTCGGCGGCGCTAAGATTATTATGCTGGGCGACCAGTTCTAAATCGGGACCGAACTCGCCCCCATAGGCGGTCGGTATCTCAATCACCCTGCGTTTCGGTAATTCATTTTTAATTGCGGATTGGAGCAGATGGCATACCGTTTCCTGAAGTTTTGAAGCGCTGACCTGCAATGGGTCAAAGTACACCAGGAGAGAGCGATATGTGGGAACCGACTCTACTACTCCGGGAATTCCCGCCTTTTCTAAGGCAAGCTTGAGGTTTCTAACGCGCTGGTTAACGTTTGGGTCAATGCTATCCCCAAATTCAACAAAGATAGCTCGGTCACCGCCACTGAGGAACCGAGGTTCTTCATATATCATGGCTAAAAATCAGAGAAACTTGCTTATTGGTATGACCTGAATCCCCGCCTCTTCCATACTTGCCCTTAGCTTTCGAGCCACCTCGACGGCGCCCGGTGTATCACCGTGCAGACATATGGTGTCGGCTTCAATTGGAATTTCCCTGCCGTCGATGGCCGTGGCTTTTTGCTCCAGGACCATTTTCAAACTGGCGGCAATGACCTGTTCTGTGTCTTCGATAACCGACCCGGGCTGACTTCTCGGCACGAGAGTGCCATCCGGATTTAAGGCGCGGTCGGCAAAGACCTCACGTGCTACCTTGAGGCCGACCTCTTCGCCGGCTTCAACCCATGCCGAGCCGGAAAGTCCCACCAGTATCATTTTATCGTCAACTTCGCCAACCGCCTCCGCAACAGCCCTCGCGATTGTCTTATCGGCCACTCCCATGTTGTACAGCGCACCGTGCGGCTTCACGTGTTGCAGCCGTTTTGTTGCGGTGAAAGCCTGAAGCGCACCGACCTGATACTTCACGTAATTTTTGGCTTCTTCCGGCGTGATTTTCATCTCCCTGCGCCCGAAGCCGATAAGGTCAGGAAGGCCGGGATGCGCCCCGATGGCCACGCCGGCCTTTTCCGCCAGCGCAACGGTTTTTTGCATCCACATCGGGTCGCCGGCATGGAAACCACAGGCAATATTGACCGAGGTAGTGTAAGGCATCAGCTGTTCATCAAGGCCGAGCTTGTAACTGCCGTAGCTCTCGCCGAGATCGCAGTTGAAATCAATCGTCTTAGCCGTTTTATGCCTCCAGAATTGAATGTATATATTTTTTACAGGACCGCCAGGTCCTCGTCACGCAGGTCGGTGATGAACATATGTCCCGGCGAGTGGGTAATCATCAGCGTGGGCTTTGATTCTAAGGCCACCGCCTGCGGCGTCACGCCGCAGGCCCAGAATACGGGCACCTCGTTCTCTTTGAAGACAGATGGGTCACCCCAGTCCGGCTTCGACAGGTCGGCAATCCCGATTATCTCCGGCTCGCCGATATGAACCGGAGCACCGTGCACCCCGGGAAACCGCGAGGTAATCTGCACCGCTTTCACCACCTTGTCTCGGGGGATGGGGCGCATACTCACCACCAGAGGCCCCCGGAATATTCCGGCAGGAGTCGTGGGCACATTGGTGACATACATGGACACATTCTTACCTTTACCTTCTTCGATGTGGCGCATTGAAATACCAGCTCTGATTAAGGAGGTTTCAAAAGTGAAGCTGCATCCCAGCAGGAACGAGACCAGTCCATCGTTCCAGTATTCTTCGATATCTTTTACTTCAGCGGTTAGCTTTCCATTCTGATAGACTCGATAGAGAGCAATATCAACCCTGATGTCAGCCGTTGGTGCGGTCAAGGTCGGTTCATGTTTACCGGGCTCGAGCACTTCCAGGACAGGGCAGGGTTTGGGATTGCGCTGACAGAAAAGGAGGAAATCAAAGGCATACTCCTTCGGCAGAACTACCAGGTTCGCTTGCGTAAAACCGGGGGCCAGTCCACATGTAGGCCTTAGCAGGTTCCCCTGCCGGATTTGTCTTCTTACCTCTCGAGGGATATTATTCTGCATATCTAATCCTCTCCTAATACCTGTGGCGATATTTTACCTTATATTGATTTTATTTTGTAGCCCATAATAAAGCAATCTCTAAAATATTCTAGAATGATTTGCTATTGGAGGCATAATTTATTACTTGAATTTATTTCATTTTTAAACTATAAAGTAATTGCTCTATGGTAATGGCGGAATATCATATAAATAATCGGGCAAAGGAGAAAAACCGGTGAAAATCGCACGTTTTCAATGGCAGGGCAAGGCGACGTGGGGGATTGTCGAGGGGGAGAATATTTATTCACTCAAGGGCAACATTTATGAGGAATTTGAGCAAGGGGCCAGGTTGTGTCAGCTCGAGGACGTAAAACTATTGGCTCCGGCGGAGCCCAGCATCACCATCGCCTGTGGTATGAACTACATGGACCACATAAATGAGCTGGGCTGGGAGGTTCCCAAGCAGCCGGCGCTGTTTTTCAAACCATTGCACACCATTGTTGGTCCGGAGGACGACGTAATATATCCCAAGGTGTCCCAGAATTTATGCTACGAGGGAGAGCTATGTTGCGTCATCAGGCGTCGGGCCAAAGATGTGGCGGAAGAAGAAGCGCTTGACTATGTCCTCGGCTACACCTGCGGCAATGATTTCACCACCCCCGACCTCAGCCAGTTGGATGGGCGCCTGACCAGGTCCAAGGGCTTTGACACGTCCGGGCCATTGGGCCCGTTTCTGGTTACCGGCCTTGACTCTCATAACCTGAAAATAAAAAGCCGGCTCAATAATAAAGCCCAGCAGGACAGCAATACCGGGCTTATGAACTTCGGCGTTGAGAAGCTGGTCAGCTACATATCGGCGTTTATGACCCTGCAGCCTGGAGACGTGGTCTGGACGGGAACGCCCGGGGGAGGCTTGTGTCCGGTAAATGTTGGGGATATTACCGAAGTGGAGATAGAAGGTATCGGTACTCTCAGAAACAGGATAGCAGCGCCGTAGAGGAGGGAAAACTATCAGCACAATAGTTATGCTCATATTTTAATAGGTGATGCTATCTTTGAAGAATAAAATATTGCATTATCTACTCAAAGTATAGTAAGTTATAATTTAGAATAAAGATGCAGGGGCGTCCTAACGTGAGTTAGGACTTAAACGGAAGGCAAGTCGGTGAAAGACCGACGCGGCCGCGCCGCTGTGAGTGATGGTCAAGCCATCATAAGTCAGAACGCCAGCCCCTGATATCCTACATGACTCCGCGGGGAGGAGTAGGAATTTTTATTTCCCCTCGCTGGAGAGGGGTTTTTTTATTTTTAATACTGGTAGCGGGAGGCAGAGATGAAGGTAAAGTGGCAAACGACGGTAATGCTCGCTATGGTTCTGGTCATAATAATGGGTCTGCTGGCATCATGCACACCAAATGCCAGTGAAGAACCAACAGCGCCGCATGTTGAGGGGGCGGTATTTCCTATGGAAATAGTCGACCAGGCGGGCAGGATAGTCAGAATAGAGAAACTGCCCGAGAAAATAATATCACTGGCGCCGAGCAATACCGAAATCCTGTACGCTCTGGGACTGGAAGACAGGCTGGCGGGCGTCACCGAATTCTGTGATTACCCGGAGGCAGCCCAGCAGAAACCGAAGATAGGAGGGTATTCCACGGTCGATATCGAAAAAGTGGTGGAAATGCAGCCAGACCTCATACTCGCGGCCAACATTCACCAGGATGAAGTCATACCACGACTGGAACAACTTGGCCTGACCGTATTAGCGCTGGACCCGGTAACCGTTGACGAGGTAATCGAAGCCATCAATTTAATTGGAAAAGTTACCGGGAAAGAAGAGGCGGCCTCTCATCTAACGGGAGAAATGGAGGGACGGATTGCGGCGGTAACGGATAGAACAGCCGCCCTGCCTGAAGAAGGGAAACTGCGCGTTCTTTATATTCTATGGCATGACCCACTGATGACGGTGGGTTCAGAAACCCGCATCAATGAGCTTATTGAAAGGGCCGGAGGGGTTAGCATTTCCCGGGACCTGACCGAGGAATATCCCAAGATAAGTTTGGAAGCTGTGATTATGGCCAATCCTCAGGTGATTATCGCCGGCAGCGGTCATGGCAGCGGCCAGGACGTGCCGATGCAATTCGTCCTGAATGAACCCAGGCTGGCTGAAGTTGAAGCTCGATTGAATAATCGAATCTATGAGATAGACTCCGACCTGACCAGTCGCCCCGGGCCGAGAATGGTTGAGGGGCTGGAAAAACTGGCCCAATTCATACATCCGGAACTGTTCGAGGAGGCTGAATGACCAGTACTCCACCGGTGCATTTGCTCCACTGGCGTGGCCGAATTTATGGCATTGTGGGACTGATAATCCTGCTGGCAATTGTCGCTGCGCTGGCGACCACGGTCGGGAGCGTCTCGATACCGTTCTGGACGACCTGCAGTATTCTGCTTTCCAAGCTGCCACTGGTGGAGATGACACCCAAGTGGGCGAGCACCTTGGAAACGATTGTCATTGATATCCGTTTGCCCAGGATTATTCTGGCCGGAATGGTAGGCGCGGCACTGGCGGCGGCTGGCGCTACCTATCAGGGCCTTTTCCGGAATCCACTGGCCGACCCATATCTCATCGGCGTGGCCCAGGGAGCCGCGCTGGGAGCAGTCATCGGCTTCATGCTTCCCCCAGCCTGGCACAATCTGGGATTCGGGATTATCCCGCTGCTCGCCTTCACCGGTGCGCTGATGAGCATAACCGTGGTCTACATGCTGGCGCGCGTCGGCAAGACGCTGCCCGTAACGACGCTCATTCTGGCCGGGGTGGCGCTCGGGGCGCTTCTCGGGTCAATCGTCTCTTACCTCATAATTTCCAGTGGCGAAAAAATTCACGGCATCATGTTCTGGTTGATGGGCAGCTTCTCCCTGAGCCAGTGGTCGGAGGCGATGATTGTATTACCTTATATACTGGCAGGTCTGGTTGTCCTCTTGCTTTACGCTCGCTCACTGAATTTGATGCAGCTTGATGAAGAACAGGCCCAGCAGCTCGGCATCAATGTGGAAAGGCTGAAACTTGTCCTCCTCGGTGCGGCCACGCTGATAACCGCGGCCGCGGTCTCTTTCGTCGGCGTAATCGGTTTCGTCGGTATCATCATTCCGCATGCGGTACGCTTGATATGGGGTGCGGACCACCGCTTTTTGCTACCCCTGTCGATTTTAACCGGGGCCATTTTTCTCATCATTGCCGACATAATCGCGCGCACTGTGCTGGCACCGACGGAAATACCGGTAGGTGTCATCACGGCTATCTGCGGCGCTCCCTTTTTCCTCTACCTGCTGAGACGCCGGCGGCGAATAATTTTCTGAGGCGAATATGATAACCATTGAAATGAATAATGTTTCGCTTGGCTACAGTCACCAGACAATCTTGCAGGATGTCAGCCTGCGGGTGAGGCCGGGGGAGATGGTGGGGCTGATCGGCCCGAATGGTTGCGGGAAGTCCACCATCATACGGGCGTTGAGTCGCATCATCTCCCCATTTTCGGGGCGGATTCTCGTCGATGGTCGAGATATAAAGAAAATATCCAGACGGGAGCTGGCACATCTCATCGGAGTAGTCCCCCAGCTGCCAATATTGCCGAGCGCCTTCACCGCTTTTGAAATCGTGCTCATGGGCCGCAATCCGCATCTTGGGTTCCTGCAGTATGAAGGGCAAAAGGAAATCGCTATCACCTGGCAGGCGATGGAGAAGACGGGCACGCCGTCGCTTGCCGAGCGAAGAGTGAGCGAGCTTTCCGGCGGAGAAATACAGGGTCTGCTTATCGCCCGTGTTCTGGCCCAGGAAACGAAGGCGATTCTTTTGGATGAGCCAACCGCCAACCTGGACATCGGCCGACAGATTGAAATCCTCGACTTAATCAGAAATATGTGTTCGGAGAACAACATTGCTGTGCTCGCGGCCCTTCACGACCTGAATCTGGCCGCGCAGTACTGTAACCGACTGGTCCTGCTCAATGAAGGGCGTGTCTATGCCGAGGGTACCCCCTCGGAGGTTATTACCTCCAGCAATATTACCAAGGTATACGGTGCTGCGAGTTGCGTCTACTCTCATCCGGTGAATGGCCTGCCCTGCGTCCTGCTCCAGGCCGGTAACGGAAAACTGCCCGGCCCTGTTAATACGCATAAAAAGGACTTCAAACCAGGTTAAATGGAAATTCTGCTCATACTGTTTTTAGCATTAATACTTGATTTAACCTTTGGTGACCCGCCCAATGCCGTCCATCCGGTGGCGTGGATGGGCAGGGTGACTTCATGTCTGAGAAAAGGAATTAAAAGCCGGTCTCGTATCGTTCAATTTATCTACGGTACTGGTATAGTCCTGTTCGTTATGGGGCTGTTTGCCGTTCCGGTTTACTTTGGCCTGCGGTATTTATACGGCTTTAATATTGTGGCCTACATAGTGGTTGGGGCGGTCCTCTTTAAATTAACCTTTTCGGTTAAAGGGCTGCGTCGAGCGGCGCTTATGATTAATAAGCATTTGGCGCAGAATCGGCTGGACGAAGCTCGTTTTGAACTGAGAGCGCTCGTCAGCCGTGATACCAAGGGACTAACTCGCCCCATGGTAATATCAGCGGCTGTGGAGTCGCTAGCAGAAAATATCAGCGACAGTTTTGTGGCGCCGCTGTTTTACTTCCTCATTTTCGGGATTCCGGGGGCGATTGCCTATCGGGTGGTCAACACGCTGGATGCTATGATAGGCTATCACGGTGAATATGAGTATCTGGGAAAGTTCGCCGGCCGACTGGATGATGTGCTCAATTTCATTCCGGCCAGACTGACGGCGCTCTTGTTAGTACTGGCGGCTTTTATTGCCCGCATGGGTGGTCGGAGGTCCTGGCAGGTCGCGCTGAAAGAGCATACCAAAACGGAAAGCCCGAATGCCGGCTGGCCCATGGCGGCGATGGCGGGAGCTTTGAACGTGAAGCTGGAGAAAATCGGGCATTACGAACTGGGAGAGCCGCTAACCGCTCTAAAACCGACGGCGATTGCTGATGCGTTGAAATTGATGTATATTACCGTAACGGCCTGGGTGATAATCTGTGGTTCGGTGGGAGGTATTTATCTTGTCCTTGCGACCTAGAGATGAAGTAGAGAATATAATAAAGTGTCCCCATGGCGGGATGAATTATGCTGAACTGAAGGCTGCGGGCATTTCTCCTGAAACCTTGCTCGACTTCAGCGTCTGTACCAATCCCTTCATGCCCCCAGAGGAAATAAAGGAAATGCTTCTGGGTGACTTTGCCATTGATAGATACCCCGATTCTGAAGCCACCGAACTGAGGCAGAGACTGGCGGATAAATTAGTGATTATGCCGGATAATATCATAGTCGGGAGCGGCACCACCGAGCTTATACGCCTCATTGCTCTGGCCTACTTCAACAAAGGTGATAAAATTCTGATACTTGAGCCCACCTACGGTGAATATGAGCTTGCCGGTCAACTTGTCGGGGCAAATGTGGTCAAGCACCGGTCGAGGGCGGAAGATGTTTTTGCCCACAAAACTGATGAGGTTATCGAGCTTATCCATCAGCACCACCCCAAGGCGCTTTTCATCTGCAATCCGAACAATCCCACGGGAAGATATTTATCCCAGCCAGAAATCGAAAAGATTTTGACGGCAATCGGGGATGGGTTATTAATTCTTGACGAGGCTTACCTCTCTTTCGTAGAGCAGCCATGGTCTTCTATTGAGTTGATTTCCCAGGGCAATGTTATTTTACTGCGTTCCATGACCAAGGACTATGCCTTAACCGGCCTGCGCCTTGGCTATGCCATTGCCGGTAAAGAAATAACAAATACATTGCGACTGGTCTGTCCGCCCTGGAACGTAAATATTGTTGCGCAGCAGGTTGGGGTTCGGGTTCTGGAGCACGAGGAGGCTCTGGATGAGAGCAAACAAAGAATAAGAAAGGCCAAGAAAAATCTTCTTAAAGGTTTGCCTCAGCTCGGCCTGCTACCGGTGCCGTCAGATACGCATTATTTTCTGGTCAGGGCAGGCAACGCGGAGGCATTTCGTGCCCGATTGCTCAAGCATGGCATTCAGGTGCGAGACTGCGCGTCTTTTGGGCTGCCGGAATTCGTGCGTATTTCCACCCGCACCTTGCCTGAGTGCCAGAAGTTGCTCACCGTCATCAAAGAGCTGAAGGACAAAGGTGAACTCATAGTACAGGAGTGATTGATTTGAGAGGTGATATGTCTGAACTGATAACCAGTACCATTGAAAAAATAGGGCCGCTTGATGAGGCGACAGTGAAAGAAGCCCGGGCCAGACAGGACATGTTGACCAAACCGCCGGGAAGCCTGGGCCGCCTGGAAGAACTGTCCGTGCAACTGGCAGGTATTCAGGGTAAGTTAACCCCCCGGATTAAGGAGAAAGCGGTTATGGTTATGGCTGGCGACCACGGGGTGGTAGCCGAGAAAATCGGCAACTGGCCACAGGAGGTGACCGCTCAGATGGTGGCCAACTTCCTGCGCGGCGGGGCTGGCATCAACGTCATCGCTCGGCAGGTGGGGGCGAGAGTCATCGTCGTTGATATGGGAGTCGCCACCGACCTCGGTCAAGATGCCAACCTGATATCGCGAAAGGTTGACTATGGCACACAAAATATGGCGGTCGGTCCGGCTATGACTGGCCATCAGGCAGCACAGGCAGTTGAGGCCGGAATTGAACTGGTGAACGGGGAAACAAGTAAGGGGCTGGACATTGTGGGCACGGGCGATATGGGCATCGGTAACACCACAGCCAGCAGCGCTATCTGTGCCGTTATGACGGGAAAACCGGTGGCTGAGGTTACCGGACAGGGTACCGGCCTGACGGACGAGCAGTTGCGACATAAAATAACGGTAATCGAGCGGGCCCTCGCCTTAAACCGGCCTGACCCAGCACAGCCGATGGCAGTACTACAGAAAGTGGGTGGGTTTGAAATCGGGGGACTGGTCGGGGTAATGCTGGGAGCAGCCGCGAGACGCATTCCAGTGGTTATAGACGGCTTTATCTCCGGCGCGGCGGCGCTCATTGCCACAGCCCTGTCACCCAGGCTGAAAGACTATCTTATTGCGGCTCACCTATCGGCGGAACCGGGCCATCGCATATTGCTTGAACACCTGGGGTTAAAACCGTTGCTCAGCCTGGACATGCGCCTGGGCGAAGGCACCGGAGCGACACTGGGAATATTTTTGGCTGATACCGCGGCCAGGATTCTGAATGAGATGGCCACCTTTGGTGAAGCCGGAGTATCGGAAGGAGATAAGCAGACCATTGACTAGGTTTCTGGCGGCTTTGCAATTTCTGACCATCATCGCCGTACCGTGGCGACGAGAAGTGAAGGCAGATGAAATCGGACGCTCTGCCGGTTACTTCCCGGTGATAGGGTTCATCATCGGGCTTATACTGGTCGGTTTAAACTGGATTTTCGGCCTTCTTCTGCCACCTGCGGTAGCCAACGTGCTGCTCATAGCTTTCCTCGCCGTCATCAGCGGGGCAATGCATCTTGATGGCTTCGCCGATACCTGTGACGGGTTAGTTGGCCACAAGACGGTGGAGGAAAGGTGGCAGGTGATGCGCGATAGCCGAGCCGGGGCCTACGGTATCGTTGGCGTTGTTCTAATTTTATTGGTGAAATACGTTTCGCTGAGCAGTATTCCGGCGGATTTAATGCTGATGACGCTGATACTGATGCCAGTTATAGGCCGATGGACGATGACCTATGCCATTTTCGCCTATCCCTATGCTCGCCCTTCAGGACTGGGGAAGTCATTCAAACAGGGGACTACCTGGCCGAGGTTCACCATGGCGACTGTTATTGCGGTTGTGGTAGTGGCAGTAATCGGGCAGCTGGCTGGCCTGGCCGTCCTGTTTCTCGTCTGGCTGGTCACCGTGGTGATAGCCGCCTATTTAAAGAGCCGATTTCAGGGGCTCACCGGCGATAACTACGGCGCCATAAATGAGGTTGCCGAAGTCAGCGTGCTCATCTTTATTACCATACTGGTACAGTTCGGGCTGGCCTAGGAAGGAGCGACATTGAGTAAAGTATTTGTATCATGGAGCGGGGGCAAGGAAAGCTGCTTTACATGTTACCGGGCGATAGCCAGCGGACTGAAAGTCAGCTATCTGGCCAACATGGCAACTGAAGACGGAACACGCTCTCGTACTCACGGACTTTCCTCCCGGATACTCCGATTGCAGTCTCAGGCGATCGGCATTCCCCTGGTGCAGCGGCAGGTCACCTGGCAGAGCTATGAAAACGAGTTCAAAAAAATGATCCATAATTTAAAGCAGGAGGGCATCGAAGGCGGTGTCTTCGGTGATATCGACCTTGAGGAGCACCGGGAATGGGTGGAAAGGGTCTGTCGGGAAGCTGGAATCACGCCTCATCAACCTCTCTGGGGCCAAAGCCAGGCTGAAATATTGAGGGATTTTGTTGATTCTGGATTTGAAACCATTGTCGTAGCCACCAGAGCCGACAAACTTGGCGAAGAGTGGCTGGGAAGAAAAATAGACGCCGATTTCGTTGAGCAGATAATTGAAATGAGCAAGACACAGGCCGTTACCCCCTGCGGTGAGACCGGAGAGTACCATACCCTCGTGGTTGACGGCCCGCTGTTCCAGAAGCGGATGGAAATCACGGAGGCAAGGAAGATACTCAGGGACGACCACTGGTTTCTGGAAATCATAAACGCCGAGCTGAGGGCAAAGTAATCATGGCAAAGACTACTCTCATAATCGGTGGCGCACGCAGCGGTAAAAGTCGCTACGCTCTGGAGCTTGCCCGGAAGAAAGCGGAGAAGGTGCTTTTCGTGGCAACGGCGGAGGCGGGTGACGAGGAGATGAGGCAGCGCATTGAAGAGCACAAGAAAGCAAGGCCAGCTACCTGGCGGACGCTGGAAGTTCAAGTCGATGTCGGAAGAAAGATACAGCAGGAACCAGGCGATGCCGCAGTTGTTATCGTTGACTGTATCGCTCTGCTGGTGAACAACGTTTTAAGTCGGCATTACAGCGTTAACGGACGCACCAAAGAGCCGAAGGCTATTGAGAAAGCAGTCGAAGATGAAATAAGCGGATTGATTACCTGTTTCCGTCAGGTCGAGGCGAATTTCATCGTGGTCAGCAATGAAGTGGGCACCGGGATAGTGCCGGCAGATGCAATGAGCCGGTTATACCGTGATTTGCTGGGCAAGGCCAATCAGATGCTGGCGCAGCATGCCGATGAAGTGCTGATGATGGTGGCCGGAATACCGCTCCGATTGAAAAGCGGCGATTCAAGCCAGTGAATCGAAGTCAATAGTTAAAAACCATATTTTTATCAAGATATTGCATAATTCATATATGAGGTGTAGATTATAGTTAAAAAAGATTATGGAAAACTGGAAGAACAAGCTAATATGCTATAAGATTAACGAGTATAAAAATGCGTATCAATACAATCCGCGTAAATGATGTTCCTCCCGTAAAATATTTCAATATTAGTGGATTATCCAATATTGTCGTCATTGCAGGCCGTAATGGAGTTGGTAAAACACGTCTTGTACAACAGTTAGTTAATTATTGTCAGAATCCAACCATTAATCCAAATATTCAATTAGTTTTAGATGCTACATGTCAAACTGAACTTGAAACTTGGGGAAAGCCTCAAATTGATACTGCAGATGTTCAGGATACCCAACATCTTAAAACTATACTTCAGGCAAATCGTCTCCGAAGAAACTGGAAAAGCAGTATCATTAATATAGAAAGCGATAGGTCAATCAGAAAGCTTGACCCTTACAAATTTAGCTTTGATGTTGTTGACCCTGATGAAGAATCAGTTAGCTGGAATGTGACATTCGGTGGTTTACAAAGTAGATATCAAGATACTATTCATTCAATATTTCGTAAAGTCCATGCTCATAGAAACAGAATATCTTCTAAGGCTGAAAGGTATATGCGTGAAGGGAAAACAAGGATGCAGCTGGACTTTACTGACCCTTTAGAACCTTTCAAGAATGTATTTCGACAATTATTAGCACCTAAACAGTTGCTTGACGCAGATTTAAAAGCTCAGCAGTTAAAATATGCACTCGAAGGGCAAGAATTCCTGCTAACAACATTAAGCTCAGGTGAGGGTGAGGTTATCAATATCGTTTTTGACTTTATCCTTAGAAATCCCAGTGATTGTGTAGTAATATTCGATGAACCAGAACTCCACTTGCACCCAGAACTCAGCTATAAACTTCTACGAACTCTAACTGGAATAGGTGAAAATAATCAATTTATTTTCTGCACTCATTCCCCCGATATTATAACTGCCTCTTTAGAACACTCAGTCGTTTTTATTGGGCCACCACTTTCTGAGGGACAAAATCAAGCTATTCCGGTAAGTGAAAATGATGAAACAAATCAAGCATTAAAGCTTCTTGGGCAGTCTGTGGGAATCATTGCTTTGGGTAAAAAAATAGTGTTAATAGAGGGAACACATGCTAGTTTGGACAAAATTACTTATGGAGCAATATTTAAAGAGAGCTTCCCTGATTTAGTTCTTGTACCTAGTGGTGGTAGAAGTCTTATACATTCATTCTCAACACTGGTAGAAGAAGTATTAGACAAATCAATTTGGGGAGTTGAATTCTTTATGCTATGCGACGGTGATACAATACCTTTATCCCTAGATAAGAGTGCCTTCACGAAGTTGAGCAAGGGTCGATTGGTTGTACTAGATAGGTATCACTTAGAAAATTATTTCTTAGAAGAAGACATCTTGGCAAAGGTATTTTCTTCTCTTGAATCTGAAGGCTCTTGGCTAAGAACACAAGATTCTATAAGAAAAGTTCTAAAAGGTATTGCTAAAGATATGCTTTCTTATACAGTGGCATTATATACTTCAGCTCATTTCCGTGAGGAAGTAGGCAATATAGACCTTATGCCTAGAGATTGTAATGGAAAATCTGCTGAACAGCTTAAGAGTATTATATGTGGTAAGGCAACTATTGAAGAAAATCGAATCAATCAAACAATTGATAATAAAAATATAGCTAAATTCATTGATGACATGATGAAGCAAATGGAGGACAGTATCGAAAAAGATACTGACGATTGGAAAAAGCTAATCCCTGGTAAAAGTATATTGAATATTTTTTCTAGTAAAGCAGGCTTGCAAATTGGTATGCTAAAACGAGCTTATGTAGCTGAAGCTATGAAATCAGACCCTAACCCTTTCAATGAGATAATCCAAATATTTGAGCGATTTAATAAGTGATATCATTTATTTCATCGCTTTTTGCTAACATTTTTGCTAACGAACTTCTGTACTGGAAATGTTTTAATCCGTGTGATCAAGTGCTAGTCTCAATTGCCTGGTGAAATCGCTCAGCTCTGTCAAAGAACTGTCAGACTCAATAAGCTGAATTATCCTGCTGCCCACAATCACCCCGTCGGCTATCCTGGCTAATTGCCGTGCCTGCTCCGCGGTGGATATCCCGAAGCCAATGCACAGGGGTTTGGTGGTCTGCTTTCTGACTTGTGTTACGAATCCTTCCAGGTTTTCCGGCAACGTTTGTCTTGCGCCGGTTACGCCGGTTACTGATACCAGATATATGAATCCCTGGGAATGCTCCGCCGCGAGCCTGATGCGCTTGTCATGGCTGGTGGGGGCAAGCAGATAGATGAGGTCGAGTTTGTGTTTTTGAGCGACTGATTCCAGTTCCTGCCCTTCTTCCGGGGGCAGGTCGGGCACGATAAGACCGCTAACGCCAACATCAGCGCATTGCTGGCAGAAGGTATCAAGGCCGAAGTGATACACCGGATTGTAATAGGTCATAAAGACCAATGGCGTGGTGATTTCCCGGTGTAACTGGCCGGCCATCTCCAGACAAAGCTGCGGTGTGACACCGTTCTGGAGTGCCCGGTGGCTGGCTCGCTGGATGGTGGTGCCATCGGCCAGCGGGTCGGAGAAGGGGATGCCCAGCTCGATGATGTCAACGCCATTATTTGCCAGCGCGAGCGCTGCTTTTTTGGTTGTCGCAAGGTCAGGATAGCCCACCGTAAGGTAGGCAATCAGCGCTTTGTAATCCGTTTTGAAGACCGAAGTAATCTGGCTCATGATTATTTGTCCATAAACTTGGCGATTATTTCCAGGTCTTTATCGCCGCGACCGGAAAGGTTGACCACGATGATTTTGTTAGATGAAAGTCCAGACGCCATTTTGGCCGCATGGTAGATGGCGTGGGCGGGTTCCATGGCCGGGATGATACCTTCCGTGGCGCAGAGAAGCTGGAAGCCCTCCACCGCCTGTTCGTCGGTAACGGCGACGTAGCTGGCACGACCGATGTCTTTATAGTAGCTGTGTTCCGGTCCCACGCCAGGGTAGTCCAGTCCGGGAGCGATGCTGTGGGTCTCGCTTATCTGGCCGTTATCATCTTCCAGCAGGTATGATTTGGCCCCGTGCAGAACGCCCACCCTGCCCGCGGTCAGAGGCGCCGCGTGGCTTCCTGTCTCCAGACCTCGTCCACCAGCCTCGACGCCAACAAATTCGACATCTTTATCGTCAAAAAAGGGATGAAAGAGGCCGATGCTGTTGCTGCCTCCGCCAACGCAGGCCACCAGGTAGTCGGGCAAGCGATGGTATATGGATAGCATCTGGTCTCTCGCTTCCTGTCCGATAACCGATTGAAAATCGCGCACCAGCAACGGATACGGATGAGGGCCGACCACCGACCCGAGCAGGTAATAGGTGTTACCGACGTTGGTGACCCAGTCGCGAATGGCTTCGTTGATAGCGTCTTTGAGGGTGCGGCTGCCGGAGGCAACGCTGCGGACCTCGGCGCCCATCAGTTTCATGCGGTGGACATTGGGTGACTGACGCTCGATATCTTCCTCGCCCATGTAGACAATAGCATCGAGTCCGAGCAGAGCACAGGCAGCGGCCACCGCCACACCGTGCTGTCCGGCGCCGGTCTCGGCAATCACCCGCTTTTTCCCCATGCGCCTGGCCAGCAGCGCCTGCCCAACGGCGTTATTTATCTTATGCGCGCCGGTATGTGCCAGGTCTTCCCTTTTCAGCAGGATAGTAGCGCCTCCAGCCTGCTGGGATAACTGTTGGGCATGATACAGCGGGGTAGGTCGACCGATATAATCGCGGCAAAGGTGTTGAAACTCGTCCTGAAAACCTTTATCCGCACAGGCTTCGCCATAAGCCCGCTCAAGTTCACCGAGGGATGCCATCAACGTTTCCGGAACAAACCTGCCGCCGTAATCACCGAAGTAACCGCGGATGTCTGGTTTACCCACTGTGCTCATCGTACCTCCTTACTGTTTCGATAAAAGCCCTGATTCTGGATATATGTTTCGCCCCGCCCACCTCCACACCCGATGATACATCCACGCCCCAGGGAGCCACTTTATCGATTGCCTGACCGACGTTTTCCGGGGTAAGGCCACCGGCCAGGAGCACTGGATATTCCCCGGCCACGTGTTTGGCCAGATTCCAGTCGAGCATTTTTCCTGTCCCACCGTATTTCCCCTGGAACTCCGAATCCAACAGAAAAACATGTTTCTGGCTGGACAGAGCTGTAGCCCCTTCTGCTAAATATGCACAGACCTCCGCAGCACTCTGCCTGCTTTTCACCCTGACGGCTTTTATCACCGGACGGGCAATCTCACTGCAGTACTCCCAGGACTCGTCGCCGCTCAACTGCACCCGGTCCAGATAACAACTATCTGCAATCAGGTTTACCGTTGCCGCATGTGAATTGACAAATACCCCGACCACTTCGGTTGGGTGGCCGCTTTGTTTTACCGCCATGGCAATCTTCTGCGCCTGTTCCAGAGAAATCCGCCGCGGGCTGGGGGCGAAAATCAGTCCGATTAAGTCCGCTCCAGCTTCGGCAGCCGCCAGAGCGTGTCTCTCCTCTTTAATACCGCAAATTTTTATCCTGGTCATTTTATCAGCTCTCTTATCTTCGCTGCGATATCTCCGGCAGTGATTAACGCCTCGCCCACCAGCGCCGCGTTGACCCCCCACCTTTTTAAATTATCGATGTCCCGCCGACTGCTTATGCCGCTCTCGCTGACCACAATCCTGTCCCCCGGTATCAGCGCTCGCAGACGCTGCGTGGTGCCGATGTCAACTTGAAAAGTTTTCAGGTCGCGATTGTTGATGCCGATGGTTTGAGCGCCGCTGCGAAGTGCCCTTTCGACCTCGCTCTCATTGTGAACCTCAACCAGGCAACTCAGGCCGAGTTCATGACTCAGCGTCGACAGCTCATCAAGTTGCTCCTGTTCCAGTATGGCCACGATTAGTAGCAGCGCGTCGGCACCATAAGCACGGGACTCGTAGACCTGATACGGGTCGAAAATAAAGTCTTTCCTGAGGAGTGGAATTTCAACCGCCTCCCTGATTTCAGCCAGATGCTCAATGCTACCTTGGAAATATTTACTTTCCGTCAGCACCGAAATGGCGGCCGCACCATTATCAGCATAAGTTCTGGCTAACGCCACGGGACTGAAATCATGGCAGAGGATGCCTCTTGAAGGCGATGTCTTTTTGACCTCGGCAATAATGCTGACGCTGTGTCTTTTCAGGGCAGAAGCAAAGTCCAGCGTCCCGGCACGTTGGGCAATCCGCGATTCCAGCTCGGACGCAGGTACCGCTTTCTTCCGTTGCTTCAGCTCTTCCTTCTTATCGGCGACAATTTTGTCCAGCATAGTAGTGCTTCTATCCCAATTTATTGCTAAGTGTTATAAGGCCTTCGAGCTTTTCCCTGGCCTGGCCGCTATCAATGGCGGCCTCAGCAAGGTGTATCCCTTCTTTCAGGTCTGAGGCCAGATTGCCGGCATAAATAGCGGCCGCCGCATTCAGTACCACCACATCGCGCGCAGGGCCTTTTTCACCATTTAAGACACGGCGCAGTATAGCGGCGTTTTCTGCCGGCGTGCCCCCCCTGATTTCCGACAGGTCAGTTTTACCGAAGCCAAAACGAGCGGGGTCGACTTCAGACGGGGGCAGGACACCCTGCTCATTGACCTCCCAGACCATAGACTTCCCGCTGATGGAGAGTTCATCCATGCCATCCAGGCTGTGGACGACGAGGGAGTGTTTTGTACCCAACCTGTGAAGTACGGCAGCGATTTTCTCGCCCAACTCTTTATTGGGCACGCCAATTACCTGAAACTCAGCGCGGGCGGGATTCGTCAGGGTGGCAGCACGTTGAACTTCAGGTAAAGCATTAAGCGTAGTGGCTAGCTGCCAGCCATCGCCCATTGAGCCCCCACTTGCTCCAACATCTTGTGGCCCATTTAATATATAAGCAAAATAAAT